>ERZ834769.1202-NODE-1202-length-23524-cov-5.335677_pt1 | contig 23524 bp, 16 predicted proteins | sample MGYA00519690_ERZ834769 | MGnify/ENA primary metagenome ERZ834769 (study PRJEB31850, sample SAMEA3708760) | human gut metagenome | biome: human gut; feature: human-associated habitat; material: faeces | place: China | collected 2014 ... | reverse complement strand
CCTGTTCATCGGCGACCATATCGCTGTACGCGAATGTCGTGTAGCTCATGCCATAGCCAAACGGGAAGCGCACAGCTTTTTCCGCCGTGGTAAAGTAGCGATAGCCGATGTACAGCCCCTCGCGGTACTCCACAGTCTTGCGGCGGGTGGCAAAGTCGGCGGCGCTGGGGATGTCGGCGTAGGCCAACGGCCATGTTTCTGCCAGCTTGCCGCAGGGGTTGACCTTGCCGGTCAGTGCATCCGCAACGGCGCCTGCCCCCGCCTGACCGCCTAAGGCGGCGTACAGCAGGGCTTGACAGTTGTCCAGCCACGGCGTTTCGACTACGCTGCCGCTGTACAATACCACGACAATTTTCGGGTTGACGGCCGCCACAGCCTGCAGCAGATCCACCTGATTTTGCGCAAGGCGCAGATTGCTGCGGTCAAGACCCTCACTCTCGGCGATTTCATCCAGACCCATGCACAAAATAACTGTATCCGCCTGTGTCGCCAGTTCGCAGGCGGATTTCTGCAAAGCAGCATCCGGCTTACCGTGGCGGTCAAAGCCCTGCTGATATCCGATGACGTTCAACTCGGAGTCAATCAGCTTATCCAGCAGCACATCCACCTGTGTCGAGTTCACCATGCTGGAGCCTGCGCCCTGGTAGCGCGGATTTTTGGCAAAGTCGCCGATGACAGCCACCTTGGTACCCGCCGCCAACGGCAGCAAAGAGCCCTCGTTTTTCAGCAGCACAAGGCTTTCCTCGGCGGCGCGGCGGGCAAGCGCATGATGGGCTGCCGCATCAAACTCGCGCGGGGCAGCGTCCAGCGCAGCCTTGGTATCAAACACCAGCGGCAGCAACTCTGACAGGCGGGCGTCAATGTCGGATTCAGAGATTTTCCCGCTTTCCACCGCCGCCAGCAGTTCGCGCACACTGTCCCCACCGGGCGCGGGCATTTCCAGCGTGGAGCCGTTTTTCACACCCAGCGCGTGGTCGTTGCTTCCGCCCCAGTCGGTGATGACCGCGCCGTCAAAGCCCCACTCACCGCGCAAAATCTCCATGAGCAGGTGCTTATTCTCGTTGGCATACATACCGTTCACAAGATTGTAGGACGACATAATGCTGCGGGGATGCCCCTCTTTGACGGCAATTTCAAACCCGGTCAGGTAAATTTCCCGCAGGGTGCGCTCGTCCACGATGGAATCCGAAGCCATACGCCGCGTTTCCTGACTGTTGACGGCAAAGTGCTTCGGGCAGGCAGCTACGCCCTTGGACTGGATGCCGCGAATATATCCCGCCGCCAGCTTGCCCGCGAGATACGGGTCCTCGGAGAAATACTCAAAGCTGCGCCCGCACAGCGGGTTGCGCTTCATGTTAAGCCCCGGTCCCAACACCACCGACACTTCCTGCGCAGCGGCTTCCTCGCCCAAGGCTGCGCCGATTTCCTCGCCCAGCGCGGCATCCCAGCTGTTAGCGATGGCGGATGCCGTGGGGAAGCAGGTGGCGGGGACACTGGGGTTCAGCCCCAAGTGGTCGCTCTCCCCCGCCTGCTTGCGCAAGCCGTGGGGACCGTCCGACAGCCAGATCTGCGGGATGCCGTGTTTGGGCATACCCCGCGTTTTGAAGGTTTCCGCGCCGGAAAGCAGGGCGCATTTTTCTTCCAAGGTCAATTCTTTCAGCAAAAGTTCTGTATTTTGCATATATCTTTCCCTTCTCATAAGAAAAGCCGCATCCAACGCCTGCAAGCAGACATCAGACGCGGCTTTTATTCAGCAAGTACCGTTATGTTTTATCAGGGGCAATGGACGCTTACTCTGCCGCCAGCGTGACCACAGCCTCGTTGATGGAGTAGGTGGTGCTGGAGCCCCAGCCGGAGACGATTTCGTCGTGGGCGGGGATGGTCAGCTGCTTGCTGCCGTCCTCACCCTCGGTGATGGGCACCGTCAGGGCATCGCTGCCGTTCAGGGTCATGGTAAGGGCATCATCCTGCGCATCCACCAGCGTGCCGGTGATGGATGCAGAGCCGTCGGCGGCAGTCAGCGTGCAGACCTTGTGGGAGTAATCCACCAGCAGCACGGCATCCGTTGCGGTGGGCGTTTCGCCCTGCACCAGCTCATAGCTGCCCGTGTACTGCTCGGTGACCAGATCCTCGACCTGCACTTCAAACGTAGCGGTCGCACCCAGGAAGGAGGCCGTCACGGTCTTGGTGCCTGTGGTGTCGCTGTCGTAACCGGTGAAGGTCAAGCGACCGCCCCAGATGGACTCCTCCGCACCGTTGGCGCGGGTAGCCGTCACAACCAGCTCGCCGGGGTTGAAGATGTCGCCCGTGTAGAAGGTGCGCAGGTTGGAGGCATCAATCGTCAGGCTCTTGGCAGGGGCATAGGGCTGACCGTAGATGTTGATGTTGCGGGTGAACATACCGCCCATAACGCCATAGCTCAGGCTGGCTTCCATGCTGTATGCGCCGTGGTCGGTGTCAAAGACGAAGACATCCGCATCTGCGCCGCCATCCACATCGGTGGGGCGCACAGTGCCGTCGGCGTCCTGATTGCCCAGCAGATGAATGACGAAGTTCTTCTCGCCGTTTTCATCGTAGTTGTACCAGTAGCCGTAAACATGGGAGATAGAGTCGCCGCCCACGGAGGTGCTGGGACCGCTGAAGGAACCCCACATCGAACCGTCGGTGTAGCAGTACATATCCAGACAGGCCGGATCCACGATGGTGCTGAAGCCCTCGGTGTACTGACCCTCGAAGAAGTAGGCGACTTCCCCGTTCGGCTCCTTGGCTTCCCAGGTTTCCTGCGGGATGGCAACAAGGTCATCCAGCGTCTTGGAGACATACTCGTTGTCGTTGTAGTTCATAACGGGACCATCGGCAGAAGTCTGCGCCGCATCGGGGGCAACCTCCGCATTGTCGGCCGAGGGCAGGCTGCTGCTCTGCAGGGAGAAACCGCCCACGCAGACCGCAGCGACCACGACCACCGCACCGGCGGCAGCAAACTGTTTTCCGGTGGCTTTTGCCTCGCCGGTTTTCGTCTGCTTGCAGAAGCAGGCGATCACGCTGAGCAGGCAGGCAACGAAGGTGCCGACCATATAAAACACGCACAGACCGGCGTTGCCACCTGCAAAGGTGACATGGTTGATGACGTCGGCAAAGACGAAATACAACTGCACAACGACAAGATACAGGGCAATGTTATAAATGACCGCCTGAATCAGCGCGCTGAACGGAACGGAAACAAAGAAGAAAACGAGCGAAGCGGCAGCGCCGACCAGCAGCACCACGCCGGGCATCGTGCCGGAGTGACCCAGAGGGGCGGCCGTGGCCTGTGTGAACAGGAATACAATGCCGGTGATCAGCGCGACCAGCGCTGCGGCAAGGCAGAACCAGCTGCCCAGCCCTTTATTTTTCAAGCCTTTATTCATCGGGTTCCACCTCCATCAATTCTTTTTGGCGGCACGATTCTTCCGCTTTTCCTCGGAGAAAACGTCCGTGTAGGTGTGCAGCACATACATCACGACAGCGGCAACGGCCAGTGCGCAGAACACAACATCGAGGGCGCGCAGGGTCGTCTGCCACCACGGGGCTGCGTCGGAAACGACAACGTCCTCCGCGCCGGAGCCGCCCATAGAGGACTGCAGCATGATGTAGTACAGATAATGGTTGGAGTCAATGACCTTCTGCAGCAGGTCGCCGTCATCGGTGCTGGTGATCAGCTTCTCGATTTCGTTCGGGCGGGCGGTATCCAGGCAGAAGATGTTGTTGCCTGCCATCAGCATTTCGGGGGCGGAGGAATACTCGGACGCAGTCAGAGCATCGTCGATGATGTAGCCGCCGTAGTTCCACTCGTCGCGCAGGATGTGCTGGATGCCCTGGTTGGCGGCAGCGTACATAACGCCGATACGGTTGTAAGCGGTCATAACGCCGAGAGAATCGCCCTCAGCCAGAGAACCCTCAAAGGCGCGCATATAGATCTCGCGGATGGACTGCTCGTTCGCAAAGGTGGAGATGCCCTGACGACCGGCTTCCTGCTCGTTCAGGAAGAAGTGCTTGACCGTACCGATCAGACCCTTGTTGCGCATACCGCGGGAAACGGCCTTGGCAGCATAGTAGCTGAGAACGCCGTCCTCGGAGAAATACTCCGAGGTACGACCGGAGTAGGGAGAGCGCAGGGTGTCCGCGCCGGGCGCGTAGGCGATGGGGATGGACGCATACAGCGCATCCTCGCCGTACATCTCGCCAAAGCGGGTCTGCACATCGTGGTTCCAGGTTGCGCCGACGATGGGCAGCGTAGCCCAGCCGGTGCAGTTGCGGCGGTCGCCGTACTTAAACTGACCGTTCATGCCCTCGGGACCATCGACGATGGTGCAGCCGGGCTTGTTGACAGCCTTGACAGCCTTGATGCCCTTGGAGTCGCCCATGTTGATGAGCAGATCGCTCAGCGTCAGCTGAGAAAGGAAGTCGTTCCACTTCGGGTCGTCGAAGGCGACGCCGATCATATCGCTGAAGTTGATCTTCTCATCCAGCTCCACGCCGAGGTTGAAGTCGGAAACGCTCTTGGCGTCGGCTGCCTTGACGTAGGTCTGCATATTCAGACCGTCGTACAGCTTATCGTTGACCGTCAGGGTCTCCAGCGTGGTGGGGTAGGTCGTATCCCACGCGCTGCGGGACAGGTAAGTGATTTTTTCGTCGTCGTTCGCCCAGTAGTTCACATCGGCGTTGTCGAAGGTATTGGTGACTTCCACATCGCTGTTGTAACGGGAGTTGCGGTACTTTTGGGTATCGACCTCGGTGTTGGGGGCGGTCCAGGTGGCCACGGCGGCGGTGTTGCCGGTGACGACATTGCCGTCCTGATCGATCAGCTTGCCCGCAACGGCGTCACCGCACTTGGCGGCCAGCACATTGTTCAGTGCCTCGTGTGCGCCGTTGCCGACGGCGAAGTAGTAATCGCCCGCATCGAGGATGTAGCCCTTCGCGCCATTGGCGTCATAGGACGCGAGGAAGTAGCCGGGCACATCGACCGTGACAGTCTCGGATGCACCTGCGGCCACCTCGATTTTGTCATAGCCCAGCAGCTGGATCGAGGACTTTTCGACATTGTTCTGCTTGTCGTAGTCGGTGTAGGGGGTCTGTGCGTACAGCTCCACCGTAGCCTTGCCGTCCCTGTCGCCGGTGTTGCTCACCGTGACGGTCGCCGTAAAGGTGTCGGTGTCGCTGTTGTAGTCCAGTTTGTCAAGGCTGTACTCATAGTTCGTGTAGGACAGACCGTAGCCGAAGGGGAAGCAGACCTCCTCGGCGTAGTTCCAGCCGTCGGTCGAGGCTTTGGTGCCAACCGCGGAATCGGCGTTGCCCTGACCGAGGATGGTGTCCTCGTAGCGGGTCTCGTAGTAGCGGTAGCCGACGTAGATGCCTTCGTTATAGCTGACAAAGCTGTCGCCTGCCGCGCGGGGCGTTTTGCTGCCGTAGTTGTAGGCGTGCAGACCGAAGTTTTCGGCGCTGGGCGCGGACAGGGAGTTGGCGGCAAAGGTGGCGGTGGTGTGACCGGAGGGGTTGACCTCACCGGTCACAACGCGGATGGCGCCGGGCATACCGTAGAAGCCGGGGTTGCCGACCCACAGCACAGCGTCAACATTGTACTCGTCCAGCCAGTCCATCTCCATCGCAAAGACGGAGTTCAGCAGGACGACGGTTTTCTTGAATTTGCCGGAATCCTTGATCTGCTGGAAGATCGCCTTCTCGTTGTCGTCCAGCTCCAGCATACGCTTGCCCTCGTCGTTGACCATCGCAAGGTCGTTGCCCTCGGTGGCAAAGCGGGACAGCGTAACAAACGCGACATCGCCGTAGGACGCAAACGAGTCGGTGACGCTGCCGGTGAACAGCGCCGGGTCATATTCGCCCACGCTGGAAACGCTTCTTGCTTTCGGCGCTTCGGCGGAAGCGTAGGCGTCCAGCACGGTTTGGTTCACGTTGAAGCCGGCATCCTGCAGGGCGTCAACGGGGGTTTTCTGGTAATCCGGGTTTGTGGAGGAACCGCCTGCCGTGCTGCGGAACACCGGGTCGATGCTGCCGCGGCCAAAGACCGTGACGTTGCGCTCAGACTCGGAAAGCGGCAGGGCATTGTTGCGGTTGTAGAGCAGCACGCTGCCCTCTTCCTCTTCCTGCTCACAGAACTGATAAGCGGCTTCGATGTACTTTTCGTAGCTTGCATCAGACAGGGTGCCGTCAGCGGAGAACTCCGTGCCGCCGTAAGATGCGCCAGCGCCTTCGATGCCGAGTGCGTGGTTGACTTCGCCTTCCTGCTGGAACGCAATAGTCGTTCCGGTCAGGACAAGGTTGGCCACCAGCACAGCCGCGCCGGACAAGCCCAGCCAACGGCGGGACTTGCTTGAGGTTTCCTTTTGTGCCATAGGTTTTTCTCCTTCCTAAACTGTCACAGATGAATGATACGATGCGCTTGCTGCCAAGGGCTGTGCACTTCCCTTTTGCAGAAACCGTTCATATCTTTTTCACAAAGCTATCATAAAGGGAAGCGTTGACCGGGTCAATGCAGTTGGCGTAAATGTCAAAAAACACGGCACAAATGACAAAGAAGAAAAGCGACCGCCTTTCGGCAGTCGCTTTTGGGTTATGCAGTTTCTTTTTGGCTTTTCCCGCAGGGGAAGGTGACCACCAGGTAAAAAATCGAGTCCTCCACAAAGCAGTCTGCCGTGCCGCCGTACAGCTCGGCAATGCTTTTGATGCTTTTTATGCCGTAGCCATGCTCCTCGGTATCCTGCTTGGTTGTGACGATAGCGCCGTCCCGCAGCGTCGGCGGTGCGGGGGTGTAGTTCTGCACGCGGATGACCGCCATGTCACGGCAGCGGCTGATGTCCAGTGTGATGACCCGCTTAGACGCATCGTTTACCTGCGTCAGACACTCAATGGCATTGTCCAGCGCATTGCCCAGCAGGGAGTAAATGTGGTAGTGCTTCATATCCTCCAGACAGCTGCCGTCTGCCGAGCAGACCAGCTGAATACCTGCCTGCCCGCAGAGTGCCGACTTTTGGGTCAGTGTGATGTCCAGCGCCTTATTCCCGGTGAGATAGCGCAGGTTCAGGTTGTTCATTTCTTCTTCCAGACGGGCGCGTTCCTCATCCGTGGCGCGGGAATACTGCTGTTTCAGGTCATGGTAGCGGATGTTGATTTTTTCCATGTCTTTTTTTGCCTGCTCATACTGCTGCTTGTCACATTCCAGCAGCTGCGCCAGCATTTCATTTTCGTGTTCCAGACTCTTGATGCTGCAATTTGAAAATTCCAGCGCCAGAATCGTGATGGCAAACAGGATGCAGAACGCATTCAGCGCCAGATAGGCGGTCGGGTAGGACTCTGCGCTGCCGTCCAGGACATCCTCCAGCACAACACTCAGGTAGACCGCGGCAATCAGGAAAAAGCCGGAATAAAGCACGGTCTTGACATTGTCAAACAGCAGGCACCCGCGCCGGATGCGCAGGGTGAACAGCAGGTAGATGACCAGGCAGACCACAAGGTTGCTGAAAAGCAGAATGACAAAGTCAACGCGCCTGTCCGTGCGCCCATGCTGAATCAGCCAAAAAATGGGCATATAGGCCAGCTTACTGGCAATGTGCTGCACCGCGTAGGCACAGGTTGTATAAAACAGGGCGTGCAGCGGGCTGCAGTCAAAGCTGAACCATATCAGGTCAAACAGCAGCGTCGTATACAGCAGCAATTTTGCCCAAAGCGGCAGGAATGCCAGGGTGTCCGTCAGCGCAAGAAAGGCCCATACACCCGCCGCCAACCGCGGAACGAAGCAGCTGCGGCGCTGCCCCCACGGGACAAACAGGCCAGCGCATAGAATCATACCCAGCTGGATTTGCTGGTTCAGTATCCAATTTATGACCGGCACGGGTCTTCCCACTCCTTTTTTGCCATATATCGAGAGAATGCCTCGGTAAAGGCGTCCTTGTAGGTGCGCCCGATGGGCAGTGCCGCCCCGCCGATATAGACATTCATACGGCTTACCGCCGTGATGCGGCGCAGGTTCACAAGGTAACTGGCGCTGCATCGCACAAAACCATAGGGTGTCAGCTGCGCCGCGATTTCCTGCATCGAACCGCGGTTTTTGATGATCTCGGTCTTACCGTCCCCGCTGCACAGGTTGTACAGCAGGTCGTGCTGGCGCACCTCCACATAGGCGATTTCCGCTGCATCCAGCAGCCGCGTCACGGTGCCGTCCTTGACGACAATGTGCGGCGGCGCAGTCTTTTGACCGGCGCGCTTTTGCAGCGCCTTCAGCGCCCGCGTCAGATACATATGGAAGGAGTACCACTGTATCGGCTTTACAATAAAGCCCAGTGCGCCGACGCTGTACCCGTTCAGCGCGAATTGCTGCAAATTCGTGCAAAAAATGAGGATGACGTCTTGATCTGTCTCCCGGATTTTTTCGGCCAGTTCCATGCCGGACATCTGCGGCATATCAATGTCCAGATATAAAATGTCAAAATCACGGTCTTGCGCCGCCAGATAGACCGCCGCGCAGTCGAACTCCTGTACGTTCAGTTCTGTGCCGTTCTCCGCGCTAAACCGCGCCAGCGCCTGTTTCAGTTGGTCTCTTTCTTGTTTTTCATCGTCCACAATGCCGATTCGGATCACCGTGCGTTCCTCCCTCCGCGCAAGGTTCTATACAAATATGATATACCCCCGAACGCAGCCGCGTCAACCTTTTACGAGTGAATCGCCCAATTTTTTCAAGATATTTCCGGAACGCCGCGTGCTGGGTATGGAAGATTCTTGACCACCGTATGACCACTACTGTGCAGTAGCACTATAAAACATTGAAAAACCTGTTGTGACAACCAACAACGGGCTTTTTCCTGTTTTGGGAGCCGCTGTGCAGAACCGAGGCACTCAGGGTATAGCAAGCGTGCCTTGACAAGCACCCATGGGTGCGGTATCCTGTAAAAAAAGTGTAATGGTTTGCGGCGCCGCCGGGGCAGACCTGCTTTTTATGGTCTGCCTTGTGGGGAAAGCTGCGTCCCCTGCAAGCCCGCCGGGAACAACAGATAAATCAGAAGTCATCGAGGATATACATATGCTGAACAACAAGGAATTTGACCTTTGGGCCGACGGGTATGACAAGGCGGTCGGCCTCTCTGATGAGGGCAACACCTATCCCTTTGCCGGTTATAAACGGGTGCTTGGGCTCATTTTTCAGACCATAATGGAATCGGGAAATGCCGTTGTGCTGGACATTGGGTTCGGAACAGGCACATTGACAACCAAGCTGTATGAGCACGGCTGCTCCATCTATGGGCAGGATTTTTCAGCAAGAATGATTGCGCTGGCATCCGAGAAAATGCCAAATGCACATTTATATCAGGGGGACTTTTCAAAAGGGCTTGTTGAGCCTTTGCGAAGCTGCCGCTATGATTATATTGTTGCTACATACTCGCTGCATCATTTGACGGATGCGCAAAAGAGAAGCTTTCTGTCAGACCTGCGCAGCTATTTAAAGGAGAACGGCAAAATCATCATCGGTGATGTTGCCTTTGAAACACGCGAGGCTTTAGAGCAGTGCAAATGGAAGGCCGGCGACGCATGGGATCCTGATGAAATCTACTTTGTCATTGAAGAACTGAGAAAAGATTTCTCGGCTCTTTCCTTTACGCAAATGTCTGATTGTGCAGGCGTCCTGATGTTAGGCTGACAATCACGCTTTCGCCGCGCAGCCCGATTTTTGGAAGAAAAGGTAGCATAGCAATGAATCATCTGGTTATGACCTCCCTGCTTATGGTGGCAACGCATATCGCCTGCTTTGCCGCAATGACCGAGCGGAAGTATTCGGTCAAAAAGACCCTGCTGCTCTACGGGCTTTACGCCTTGTTCTTTATCGTATGGACCTTACTGGCGTTTATGCTGCTGGGCAGGGCCTCCCCGCATGTGATCCCCTTCTCGTTCGTGGGCACCATCGTACCGGCCGTTGCGCTGTTTTTGTACACCTCGGCCGACTCCTTCAGCAAAAAGCTGTTTCTGATCCTCACCTATGCCAACATCTTCTGCATCATACTCTGCCTTTCGGTTTTGCTGTGTGACAGCCTGCTGCCGGGCCTGTCGAGCGTTGGGCAGACATACGCGCGCAGCATCGTGCGCACAGCGCTGAACATACCGGCGATCCTGCTGTACCTGCGCTATGCCCGCCCGTATATGCGCACGGTGCCGGGGGACAAAAAACGGACATGGTATTCCATCTCGCTTGTATCGGCGCTGTTTTTATTTGTGTTTTCCCTGCTGGTCGCACTCATCATGCGCAATACGCGCGACACCGTGTATTCCATGCTGTTCGGCACGACCACGGTGATTTTCGTTGCCGTTCTCTGGGTCATATTCGGCACGATCCAATCCATGAGCGCCGAGGCGCGGATGGAGCTGATCAGCCAAAATGTGCAATACCTGCAGGGGCAGCTTGCCACCGCGCGGGAAAACACCATGGCAGCCAAGGCCATGCGCCATGATTTCCGGCATCATATGCAGAATCTTGCGCTGCTGCTCCGGCAGGAAAAGCCGCAGGAGGCAGAGCATTATATTGAGGAATTTATCCACAGTCTGGACACCGCAAGCCAGATCGATTTTTGCCCGCATGTCACGGTCAACGCTATTCTGAACAATTTTTACAGCCGCACGCAGAAGGAGGGCATCGCCGTTTCGGTGACAGCCGAGGTGCCCGAGCATACGGCGATTGCCGACATGGACTTTGTGGCAATCCTTTCCAATCTGCTGGAAAACGCGCGCAACGGCTGTGCGGCGTGCGGCTCCCACGGAAAGATCACGGTAAGCCTCCGCATAAAAAAGGGAAAGCTCGTGATCGTGTGCAGCAACCCCTGTGCCCCCGGCCTTGTGATTGAGGACGATATGATCGAGCCGAAGGGCACCGGCATTGAAAGCATCCTGATGGCGGTCGATAAATACGACGGCAACATCCGCTATCACCTGCAGGACGGCATCGTAACGGCCAGCCTTGTCCTGAACTGCTGAGCGCCGCAGCCCCAACAGGCGCAAAAACACAACAAGCTATGACGGAGGCTCCCCAAGTGAGCCTCCGCTTTTTTTGCGGCCGCCGCCGCCGTATTTCACGCAGAATAACCGGCGTTTCACGCAAAAATGAGAAAAAGCCGGATTATCCGATTATAATCAGAGTATAGATGAAGCCGCTTTTCAAGGCACTGCAAAGCATGAAATGCGGGAGGGCTATCCTCTGCTATGAGTCAACATAAGGATCACTTTACACCGCGGATGTTCCACCGCCTGCTCGCCCCCTCACTGGCGTACTCCTTAGGGCTGGCGTTTGCTGCCATGGCGGATGCCATAGTAATCGGCTGGCAGATGGGCGTCACCGGCCTGGCGGCGCTCTGCTTCAGTCTGCCGCTGCATACGATGCTCCTTGCCTTTGTACATGGTCTGGGGCTGGGCGGCAGCACGCGCTATGCCCGGCTTCTGGCGGAGGGAAAGCCCGCGCAGGCAACAGATTGCTTCAACCGCGTCCTGCAGGCGGGGCTTGCCGTCAGCGTGCTGCTTGCCGCGCTTGTCAATCTGTTCCCGCAAGCAATTCTGGAGCTTTTGGGCACTACACCCGCTGACGGCACACTGTACACCGCCGCCAAAGGCTATCTGTGTCTGATCGCAGCCGGTGCGCCGCTCTTCCTTTTAAAATATGTGCTCAACGACTTTTTGCGCAGCGATGACAACCGGCGGCTGGCATCGCGCGGTTCCCTGTATGGCAACGCCATCCGCATTGCGCTGGATCTTATATTTGTGCCGGGTCTGGGGATGGGCACAGCCGGTGCCGCCGGTGCTACCCTGATTGGACTTTCGGTGTCGGTGCTGTGCTATATGCCCGCCCTTTTTGCGAAAGACCGCACGCTGCACCTTGCCGCCGCCCGGCCAAGCCCGCGCGAGACACTCTCCTGCCTGAAAAGCGGGCTGCCCGCTGCGGCCCCGTACCTGTACCGGATGGTGTTTTTCCTCTTTGCCAATCATCTGCTGCTGCGCCTTGAGGGGGAAAACGGCGTGGCGGTTTTCGCCGTGGTGCAAAGCACCGCGTATCTGATTTTGTACATATACATCGGTGCTGCCAAGGCGGCGCAGCCGCTGTTCCGCACCTTTTACGGTGAGAAAAACCTGTCGGCGGCACGGCGCGCCCTCGCGTTTGCGCTGCGGTGGGGCCTCTATGCCGGCAGCACCGCAGCGGCGCTGATCTTCCTGTTTCCGGGCCTTATCTGCAGTGCCTTCGGTCTGCACGAGGAGGCGCTGCACTACCTTGGCGCACCGGCGCTGCGGCTGTATGCCCTGAGCAGTATAGGGGCCGGTGTCAGCATGGTGCTGCACACCTATTATCGCTCGATTCATGAGGAGCAAAACGCCTTTGTCATCACCCTGCTGCGAAACTTTGTAATACTGCTGCCCTGCACGGTATTTTTTGCCACTTCCCTGCCGCAGTTTTGGGGGCTTTACCCTGTGACCGAGCTGCTTTCTCTGCTGCTGCTTTTTGTATGGCGCTGTCTGACAGGCCGGGAACGCCAGTTTGATGCCGCGCGGGTCTACGCACTGACGATGCACGGCAGCAGCCGGGAGTTCACGGCCATGGCCGACGGCATCGCAGCCTTTTGCGACCGGTGGCAGGCGGCACCGCGGCAGCGGTACTTTGTTTCGATGGCTGCAACAGAAACCTGCTCGGCGTTCCTTGCGCAGGCACCCGGGCATATTGCGGAGATACAGATCACGCTTGTCGCGCTTGAGGACGGCGATTTTGAGCTGCACATCCGGGACAACACCGACTTTTTCGACTCCTTCTCCGCACAGGCCGACCGCCTTGGCGGAAAAGGCTCACTGGACATGGAGGCCGTGGGTATGCAGGTCATCCGCCAGCAGGCCAAGGAGTTCTCTTACCAGCAGTATGAGAGCTTCAGCACCCTTGTCGTGCGGATATAAAAAAGTGTTTCTCCTTGTGCGCCATTGCCAGAACTGCCAATGGCTGTCAAATTCAATTTTTTCCGATTCCCTTTACCCTTGCCGAAAAGGCTTGTGCGGGCTGTGCATTCATGCTAAAATATCAGCAATATGCTCACAACTATATGGCAGTAATGCTCTTATGCGCCGGAGGAAGGCGACAGCTTGCGGCCCTGTGCCTTCGGCGGGCATTGGTAAAGGAGAACAGGAAATGAGAAAAGAATGTACCGCGCTGGCGCTGGCGGGCGTGCTGCTGCTTGCGGCTGTCCCCTGTGCATGGCCCGTTTGCGCGCAGGAGGCAGCGCCGGGCACAGCGGTGGACATCGTATTCACCCACGACACCCACTCTCATCTGAACACCTTCACCACGGTGGTGGACGGGCTGGAAACAGAGCTGGGCGGCTTTGCACGCATGAACACCCTGATCGAGGCGCAGCGGGCGCAAAACCCCGATACGCTGGTGATCGACGGCGGCGACTTCTCCATGGGAACACTGATCCAGACCGTGTTTGAGACGCAGGCAGCCGAGCTGCGTATGCTGGGGTATCGTGGCTGACCTGTACAGCGGCCAGATGCTGAGCGCCGTGACCGACATGTCCTACGGCATCCTCGCCATCGTGCCGAAGTATGCAGACGGCACCCCCATCACCGACTTTGAGGATGTCATCATCACGGAAAACGGCCGGGAGCTGAAGGCGTGGGATTCGATCGCGCGCTATATGGCCTCGTTTGCCGACACGGACGGCGACGGCATTGCCAATGTGCCGCCGTATTACAGCACCACCCACGGCCGCAAGCTGGTCGATACCAGCCGAAGCCCCCTTGCCCTGCTGAAGAATCCCAATAAATTCACCGCCGTTTACGCCGGTCTGCTGGCGGTGGCGGTGCTGCTGATCGTGCTGGTTGTACTGCTGATCCGAAAGCTGGTCAAAAAGGCCAGACACCGTACCGCATAAGGCCGCCCTTGCCAAAAGGGCGCATCGGGGCTATACTGGATACGAATACAGTATAAGCATTGCCCTAAAAGGAGAGCAAACATGGAGAGCGAAAAAATCATTCTTGACATTGTGGTCGATGTGCAAAAGGACTTTATCACCGGTGCGCTGGCAAACCCCGCTGCGCAGGCCAATGTAGCCCATCTGGCCGATACCGCCAAGGCCCACGCCGAGGCCGGGCACTGGATGTTCTTTACCCGCGACACCCACCCCGACAACTATCTGGAAACGCGGGAGGGCCGCCACCTGCCGGTGGAGCATTGCATCGAGGGCGAGGACGGCTGGAACCTTGCCCCGGAGCTGGAAAACGCGATGGCCGGCACCGAGCCTGCGGTCTGCCGCGTGATCAACAAGGCCACCTTCGGCAGCTATATGCTGCCCAGCGATATTCTGGACGAGCTGATGGCCCACAACAAGGCCGTGACCGACCTTGAAAAAATCGTTATCTACGGCTACTGCACCGACATCTGTGTCATCAGCAACGCGATGGTGCTGCGCGCTGCCTTCCCCGAAACGGAGATCGAGATCCTCTCCGACTGCTGCGCCGGGGTGACACCGGACACCCACCGCACTGCGCCGGACGCCATGCGTGCCGGCCAGTTCACGATCCTGTAAGACCGGAGGCATCCGCACCATGACACCGCTTGAAGCGCTCAAACGCTATTTCGGCTACGATTCCTTCCGCCCCGGGCAAGAGGAGATCGTCAACGCCATTCTGGCCGGGCGGGACGCACTGGCCGTCATGCCCACCGGCGCAGGCAAATCGCTCTGCTATCAGGTCCCTGCCCTGCTGCTGCCGGGCATCACTCTTGTCATCTCGCCGCTGATCTCGCTGATGCAGGATCAGGTCAAGGCGTTGAACAACGCCGGTATCCGCGCCGCCTTCATCAACTCAAGCCTGAGCGAGGCGCAGATCGACAAGGCACTGGCCCTTGCCGCCGAGGGCAGCTACAAGCTCCTCTATGTCGCACCTGAACGGCTGGAGAGCAGCGCCTTCCGCAGCTTTGCTGCAGCGGCCGAGCTTTCGATGGTTACGGTGGACGAGGCGCACTGCATCAGCCAGTGGGGGCAGGATTTCCGCCCCAGCTACCTCAAGATCCTTGCCTTTGTGGACAGTCTGCCCCGGCGGCCGATCCTCTCGGCCTTTACGGCCACAGCGACCCGGGCAGTGCAGGAGGATATACGCTGCACGCTGCGGCTGCAGGACCCCAAGGTGCTGGTGACGGGCTTTGACCGCCCGAACCTGTATTTTCAGGTCGAGGCCACCCGCCGCAAGGACGACTTTGTGCTGCAATACCTGCGCGACCACCCGGGCGAGAGCGGCATCATCTACTGCGCCACCCGCAAAAATGTCGATAAGCTGCAGGAACTGCTGGCCGAGGCCGGCTTTGCCGCCGCCAAATACCACGCCGGGCTGACCGCCGAGGCCCGCCGCACCAACCAGAACGATTTCATCTACGACAAGGCGCCGGTCATCGTGGCTACAAACGCCTTTGGCATGGGTATTGACAAATCCAATGTGCGGTTTGTCCTGCACTACAACATGCCCTCCAGCATGGAAAACTACTATCAGGAGGCCGGCCGCGCCGGGCGTGACGGACTGCCCGCCCAATGTGTGCTGCTTTTTTCGGCGCAGGATGTCATCATCAACAAATTCTTGCTTGAGCGCAGGGAGAACCCTGATTTAGAGGAGGAGGACGCCGCGCTGCTGTACCAGCGCGATCTGCAGCGGCTGCAGGTGATGGAGCAGTACTGCCGCACCACCGCCTGCCTTCGCAACACGATCCTGACCTATTTCGGCGAGCATCCCACCGCGCCCTGCGGCAACTGCGGCAGCTGCAACAATGTCTATGAGCAGGCCGACCTGACCGATGCCGCCAAGCGGATGATCAACTGCGTGGCGGAGCTGCGCGGGCGGTTCGGCAAGGCGGTCGTATTCGGCACGCTGCAGGGCGCGAACCGCGCCCGCCTGCGGGAGCTTGGCGCACCGGGCCTGAAAAGCTACGGCACCCTGCAGGCGCTGCCGCGCGATACGCTGGACCGGCTGCTGGCCCAGCTTTTGGAGGACGGCTACCTTGTACAGACCGATGACCAGTACGCCGTGCTGCGTCTGGGTGACATCACCCCGCTGAAGGAGGGTGCGCAGGTCCTTGTACGACTGCCGCCCCGGCAGGAGCCGGAGCGCCCCGCACCGAAGCCCCAAAACCGCAGCATCATGGACAGCCTGACCGGTGCAGGGCTTGCACTCTTTGCCGAGCTGCGCACGCTGCGCCTTGAGATCGCGCAGAGCGAGGGACTGCCGCCCTATGTTGTCTTTGGTGATAAATCGCTGGCCGATATGTGCCTGCGCGCGCCGCGCAGTGTGGAGGGGATGATCGGCGTGTACGGCATGGGCGAGCGCAAGTATGAAAAGTACGCAGCGCGCTTTTTTGCCGCCATCGAGGCCTACCGCGCCGCACACCCCGATGCCGTGCTGAGCCTTGCTCCCCCCGCTGCGGAGCCTGCCCCTGCCGAGGGCGAGGCACCCCGCAAGGCCGCCAAGGGCCACAAGGCCGCTTTTTTCCTGACCGAGGAGACAGCCGGGCAGTTCCGCTACGGGGACGCCTACTCCGGTGCGGAGCTGAAGGCCGCGCTGGCCGAGGCCGGCGGCCCCGGCATGAAGGCCCCGACCATCAAGGCCATTGAGGCATGGCTGCTTGAGCAGCGCCTGATTGCCATGGAAAAGCTGCCCACCAGCGGGTTCTACTATGTCCCCACCCCCGCCGGTGTCGATGCCGGTCTGCGCAGCGCCGAGCGTGTCAGCGCGCGCGGCACACCCTACGCCGTGCTGCAGTACACCCCGCCGGTGCAGCGAATGATCGTAGAGCATTTTATCGTGAAGTAACGGCCCCGCCGCCGTATAAAGACCTCGCCCGCCGCTGCATAACTGCAGCGGCGGGCGATGCTGATTTTTATTTTACTGTTGGGCCCTATAATACTGCGCCAGCACGCGCAGCAGAGCGGCCTCATTCAGCGGCTTTGAGATATGGTCGTTCATACCCGCCTGCCGGGTGCGCTGTACATCCTCGGCAAAGGCGTTGGCCGTCTGCGCAATGATGGGGATCTCCTTTGCCTGCGGGTGGCTGCTTTCGCGTATCGCGCGCGCCGCCTGCAGACCGTCCATCACCGGCATGACAACATCCATCAGGATCGCATCAAACAGCGGGGCCTCCCCCTTACCGCTTGCCAAAAAGGCATCGAGTGCCGCCTGACCGTTTTCGGCCACCGTCACCGCAGCCCCGGCGTTTTCCAGCAGGTAGCAGGCGACCTCGGCGTTCAGCGCGTTATCCTCGGCCAGCAGCAGCTTCATCCCGTTCAGGCTGGGCAGCGGCTTGCACTCGGCAGGCTGCTTCGGCGCGCTCAGATCCAGCTCAAGGGGCAGCTCAATGACAAAGGTCGTGCCCTCGCCCAGCGTGCTGCTTACCGTGATCGTGCCGCCCATCAGGTCCACAAGCTCTTTCGCGATGGCCAGCCCCAGCCCGGTGCCCTTCAGCTCACTGCGCAGGGCTTCATTCTCCTGCATAAAGGGCTCATAGATATGGCGCTGGAACTCCTCGCTCATGCCGATGCCGGTATCCTGCACCGTAAAGCGGTAGACAGCGTGGTTCTCGTCCTTGGGGATCTCGTCCAGCGTGTAGTTGATCGTGCCGCCCACCCGGTTGTACTTGACCGCGTTGCTGGAGATATTCGCAATGATGCGCTGCACATGCAGCGGGCTGCCGATAACATGGCTATGCCGGTGGTTGAAATGCACATGGCAGGTCAGCTGCATCCTTACCACCTGGGTGTGCAGCGTGTCCCCGCAGCGGGCCAGCAGCTCATACAGGTCAAATGGCTCATGGGTGATCCGCATACGGCCGCTCTCCATACGGCTTATATCCAGCACATCATTGATGAGCGTTTCCAGCTGCTGCCCGGCGGCGGTCAGCTTCTCCATCGTGTCGCGGACCTTTTCAGGGTTCTCCGCGTTGTCGTAGGCGATCTTGGCCATGCCCAAAATGCCGTTGAGCGGCGAGCGGATGTCGTGGCTCATCCGGGAGAGGAAGGATGATTTTGCCCTGTTGGCAGCCTCGGCGCTGTTGCGCGCCTCGACCAGCCATTTCTCGCGCTTGTGCAGGGCGTTGCAGTCGCAAAGGGTCAGCAGCCACATAACGCGGCCGTCCGGCAGCTGCTTTTCGTCCTTGCAGAGGTAAAACCAGCGCCAGCCCCCATCCCGGGTGTGCAGGCAGAGGGTACGCTTACCCTTGAACTGACGGAAATTCTCAAGGTCACGCAGGTCGCAGTCCTCGGCAAAGCAGTCGGCAAACTGCATCGTGTAGCCGCTGCCGAACACCTCGTCCCCATGGCAGCCGAGGGATCGCAGCGCCAGCTCACTGATGATGCCAACCGGCAGCCCCGGCGTGTAGAAGCCGCCCACAACGCCGACGCCGTTATTTTTATCCAGCAGCTGCTGGATGGATTTGTCGATTACCTGCAGATCCTTCCGCTGAAAATCGCTGCTGAAAATTGGCTCCTCGTAAAAGCTTTTGATCATGCAATGCTCCCTGTTCTCCTGTTGCGGTTTGCGCTCAATTAGTTACATTGTAATTGTTTTGCGGTTAAATTGCAAGCGTTATTTGTTTTATTGCAACAAATACAGCGATTCTGTCCATTTGCCGCACCAAAAACACCAAGGGGGCAGGCCTACAGGCCTGCCCCCTTGCAGCGATACTTTGTCAGACTGACTGCAGCACTCTGCAATGAGATAATGCGCTTTTCAGTCGTTGGTCGAGATGTCCGTGCCGAAATATTTCTCGCTCAGCGCCTTGAGCGTGCCATCGGCGCGCAGCTCCTCAATGGCGGTATCGATGGCGGCGCGCAGGGTGGCAGTCTCCTCGCCCTTGCGCATCGGGATCGCAACCTCGTTGGCATCATCGGTCAACACAGCAATCTTCACATTGGCATCGGGATGCTCCTTCGTGTAGTCGTAGAAGGTCACCTCGGCGTTGAGGGTCGCATCGATCCGGCCGCTGTTCAGCAGCTCAAAGGTCTGGTTCAGGTCATCGACCGCCGTGACGGTCGCGCCGTACTGCTCGGCCAGCTGGGCATAGGTGCTGGAGATCGTGTTTGCGGTCGTCTTGCCGTTCAGATCCTCCAGCGTCTGGATGCTGTTATCGTCCGCCCGGGTGATGACAGCCGTGCGGTTGTAGGCGTAGGGGGTGGAGAAATCGTATTTTGCGGCGCGGTCGGGGGTGATGTCAACGCCGTTGACCATAATGTCATAGCGCCCGGCGTCAAGACCGGCCAGCAGGCCATCCCACTCGCCCTCAACAAACTGCGGCTCCACGCCGAGCTTTTCGGCGATCTTGGTGCCGACCTCGACATCGTAGCCCACAAGGGTATCGCTCTCATCGTGGTAGGTCCAGGGCGCCCAGGTGCCCTCCATTGCGATGGTGATGGTGCCGCGGGCCTGGATCTCACTCAGCAGGTCGGCGGCGGTGGCATCGGCAGACGCTGCCGTGCCGGAGGATGCTGCAGCCGTGCCGCCGCAGGCAGTCAGCGCCGCGGTCAGGGCGGCGGTCAGAGTCAGGGCAATCAGCTTGTTCAGGTTTTTCATTACAAAAGGCTCCTTTGCTTGTAGGTCTGTAAAAATTCTTGGGTGCGGGGCTGCTGCGGTTCGTTAAAGAACGCCTCGGCGGTGTTCTGCTCCACAATGACACCCTGCTCCATAAACACCACGCGGTTGGCCACATGGCGGGCAAAATCCATCTCATGGGTGACGACCAGCATCGTGCGGCCCTCCCGTGCAAGCTGGCGCATAACGGCCAGCACCTCGCCGGTCAGCTCGGGGTCAAGCGCAGAGGTCGGCTCGTCAAAATAGAGGATCTCGGGGTCGGCCGCCATGGCGCGTGCAATGGCTACCCGCTGCTGCTGCCCGCCGGAAAGCTGGCTGGGGTAGTAGTCGGCGCGGTCCTCCATGCCGACCTTGACAAGCTGCGCATGGGCCAGCTCCTCGGCCGTGCGGCGGGGCATCTTGCGGGCAATGATAAGCCCCTCGGTCACATTCTGCAGCGCGGTCTTATTTGCAAACAGGTTGTAGTTCTGAAAGACAAAGCCCGTGCGGCGGCGCAGGGCGTTGATCTCGGCATGGGTGGCGCGGTGCAGCTCGATGCGGCGGCCGTCAAAATCCATCGTGCCGGCATCTGCCCTTTCGAGAAAATTCAGGCAGCGCAGCATAGTGGTCTTGCCGCTGCCGCTTGAGCCGAGGATGGCAACCACATCGCCCTTGTTCACATCCAGATCAATGCCCTTGAGCACCTGCAGCGGGCCGAAGGCCTTGCGCAGGTTTCTGATTTCCAGCATAGCTTCAACTCCTTTGTGCGCCGCGGCTGTTGAGGTAGCGCTCGCCCACAGCCTGCAGGCGGGTCAGCACTGTGCAGAACAGCAGGTAGACCAGACCGACCTCGATATACAGCGCAAGCGGCTCATAGGTGCGGGCCACAATGCGCTGGGTCGTCATAAACATTTCGGTCACGGTGATGTTGGCCGCCAGCGAGGTATCCTTGATCATGGCGATCAGCGAACTTGCCAGCGTGGGGAACGCCGTGCGCAGTGCCTGCGGCAGGACGATGCGGCGGATGATCTGCAGATAGCTCATGCCGACGCACTGCCCGGCCTCGAGCTGGCCCCGGGGGACCGACTCGAGCGCGGCGCGGATCGTCTCGGCGCAGTACGCACCCTCGTTGATCGAAAAGACGAGGACCGCCGCGGGGAACGGCTCGATCAGGATGCCGACGCCCGGCAGGCCGTAAAAGACGACAAAAAGCTGCACCAGCACCGGCGTGCCGCGGATGACCCAGATGTAAAACCGGGCGATGCGCTGCAGCACCGGCACCTGCGCAAACTGGACCAGCGCCACCGCCACGGCGATGATGAGCGCCAGCGTGAAGGAAATGGCGGTCAGCGGGATCGTAACGGTCAGACCCGGCAGCAGGATTTTACCAAAGGAATCCAGAAGGATGCCGACAAGGCGTTCGGACATGGGGCGGTTCTCTCCTTTATATACGGGGGCGGTTGTATTTCCCACCAAAACAGTATGCTATGAGATTGTAGCACATCCGCCCGCATTTTGCAAGAGTCGCCTGGGCTATGGTATTTTTGCCGGCTTTGTGCTATACTGTTGAGATAGAAAAGTACACTGCTTTCACAGAAAAGAGAAACATCATGAGCACTACCGAAGAAAAACGCGAATCCATCCCGAACAGCGTCAACCGGATGCTGTTTGCCGGTATCGGCGTCATCCTGCAGGTCGCGTGGATCTGCTGGCTGGCCATCAAGCTGAACGACTACTCGACCGCCATTCAGGTCTGCACCTCGGTGCTGGCTTTCCTGATCACGCTGCGCATATACGGGCTGCATATCAACTCTGCCTATAAAATATCCTGGATCATCCTGATCCTGCTGTTCCCGGTGTTCGGGCTGACGATCTACCTGCTGTTCGGCCGCGCCGGCGCGGTCAGCGTCATGCGCAAGCGGTTCAACAGCAACCTTGCGCTGCTGCGCAGCTACCACGCGCCCCTGCTGGCCCAGCGCCGGGCGCTGCCCTACCCCGACCGCACCGCGCGCAACCACGCCCACTACCTGCAGACGCAGGCAGGCTACCCGGCCTATGACAACACCGATGTGACCTTCTACGGCGACACCTGCGCTGCGCTGGAGGCACAGAAGGAGGCCCTGCGCAGCGCCGAGCATTTTATTTTTATGGAGTACCACGCCATTGAGGACGCCTCCGCCTGGCAGGAGCTGGAGGACATCCTTGCCGAGCGCGCCGCCCACGGTGTCGAGGTCCGCGTTTTTTATGATGATGTGGGCAGCATCGGCTTTATCACGAGCGCCTTTGTCAAAAAGCTGGAGAGCCGCGGCATCCAGTGCCGCCAGTTCAACCCGGTCATTCCGATCCTGAATGTTTTCATGAACAACCGCGACCACCGCAAGATCACAGTCGTGGACGGGCGCATCGGCTTTACCGGCGGCTACAACCTGGCCGAGGAATATTTTAACCGCACCCACCCCTACGGCCAGTGGAAGGACACCGGCATCCGGCTGGAGGGTGACGCTGTGCGCAGCCTGACGCTGATCTTTTTGGAGCTGTGGGGCGCGACCCAGAAGGAGCCGCCCGAGATCGAGCGCTACCTGCCCGAGGTCCCCTACACCGCGCGTGAGAACGCTGTGGTGCTGCCCTATGCCGACAACCCGCTGGACGATGAGGCTACCGGCGAGAATGTCTACCTGAACATGATCCGCAGCGCGAAGGAATATGTCTACATCACAACGCCCTACCTGATCCTGAGCGATGAGATGCAGCGCACCCTGCGGCTTGCAGCCTCCAGCGGCGTTGATGTGCGCATCATCACGCCGGGTATCCCCGACAAAAAGCTGATCTTCTCGGTGACGCGCAGCTACTATGCGGCGCTGGCCAAGAGCGGCGTGCGCATTTATGAGTACACGCCCGGGTTCATCCACGCAAAGCAGTGCGTTGCAGACGGCGCAGAGGCCGTTGTGGGCACGATCAATTTTGACTTCCGCAGCCTGTATCTGCATTTTGAGAATGCGTGCTGGTTCTGCGGCTGCCGGGCCGTGGCCGAGGTGCGCCGTGATTTTGACGAGCTGTTTCCCCTCTGCCATGAGGTGACCGAGGAGTACGCCGCCCGCCGCAGCGTTGCCCTGCGCGGTCTGGACTGCGTGCTGCGCCTGTTCAGCCCGCTGATGTGACCCCGTATACAAAAGCCGCCTGTGTGAAACCACACAGACGGCTTTTCGTTATTTTAGGGCAGGTTATGCGCCGAACACCTTGGTGTAGTCGGCCTTGAACTTCTCAATGCCGGCATCGGTCAGGGGGTGATGCAGCATCTGCTCAATGACCTTGTAGGGCACGGTGGCGATGTCGGCACCGGCCAGCGCACAGTCGGTCACATGGATGGGGTTGCGGACGCTGGCGGCGATGATCTGGGTGTCGATGTCGGGGTAGTTCAGGAACATATCATGGATGGTCTCGATCAGGTCGATGCCGGGCTGGCCGATGTCATCCAGACGGCCGAGGAAGGGGCTGACATAAGTAGCACCGGCGCGGGCGGCCAGCAATGCCTGATTGGCGCTGAAAATCAGGGTGCAGTTGGTGGGGATACCCTCCGCGGAGAGGACCTTGATGGCTTTGAGGCCTTCGGCCGTCATGGGGATCTTGACGACCATGTGCTTGGGATCGAGCGCGTAGATGGCGCGGCCCTCGGCGATCATCCCCTCGGCGTCTGCGGTCGTGGCCTTGACCTCACCGGAGATGGGGCCGTCCACGATCGTGGTGATCTCCTTCAGGGTCTCGGCATAGTCGCGGCCCTCCTTTGCGATCAGGCTGGGGTTGGTGGTCACGCCTGCGATAACGCCCATGTCATTTGCCTTGCGGATCTCGTCCACATTGGCGGTGTCAATATAGAACTTCATAGTACGCTCCTCCTGTAAAAAATGTGCTTTACTGT
>ERZ834769.1141-NODE-1141-length-24335-cov-3.081507_pt1 | contig 24335 bp, 23 predicted proteins | sample MGYA00519690_ERZ834769 | MGnify/ENA primary metagenome ERZ834769 (study PRJEB31850, sample SAMEA3708760) | human gut metagenome | biome: human gut; feature: human-associated habitat; material: faeces | place: China | collected 2014 ... | reverse complement strand
TAATTAATAAAGAAAACAAATATCGGTATTCCATTTCTCTATTTTTAGGCTTTTTCAAAAATCAAATAACATCTTAATTAAATGTTCTGTATTCATTCGGAGAACACCCTACGACACGCTTGAAAGCCTTGCTGAAATACTGAGGATATTGATACCCTAAAGCATAAGCCACATCACTGACAGATTTTGTAGGATCGGCAAGCAGCTCTTTTGCTGTATCCATTGTTTTTGCCAATATATATTCTTGTGCAGATAAACCGGTCTCTTTTTTAATCAAATCTCCGAAATAATTCGCAGACAGATGCAACTGGTCAGCACAATAAGCAACGGTCGGTGTACCGAATTTAGAGGGTTTATCCGAAGTGAAATAGTCGTTCAGCAAGGCTTCGAAAGAACCGAGCGTATCCTTGTTCTCCTTTGTGCGGGTAATAAACTGCCGGTCATAGAAACGGATGCAATAGTTGAGCAACAACTCGATGGCAGAAGCGATAATCAGGTTGCTGTGGCGATCTGCCTTGTCATACGTTTCCTCGTCGATTTTTGTCAGGCAGTCGATGACGGTCTGCTGCTCCTGCTTGGAGAGGTGCAATGCTTCATTGGCGGCATAGGAGAAAAAAGTATAATCCTGCATATGGCGGCCGAGCGGCGTGCCTCGCAGCAAGTCGGGATGAAACAGCAGACACCAGCCCGAACCGGTAAAAGTCGTTCCGTCGGCTTCATGTCCGAACACTTGCCCCGGAGCGATAAACACTAACGTATTCTCTTGAAAATCGTAGGAGCGTCGACCATAGGTCAAATCGTCCGTACATCGTAATTCTTTCAGGAAGACCACATACATTCCCACGTGCTTGCGTGCGTGGGGTACGGGGTGCGGCATACGGCTTCCCTCTATGACGCTGACCAATGGATGCCTCGTTTCCACGCCCATGTAATCATTGTACTCCTTTATCGTTTTCAGTTGCATAATCTTCTCCATAACAGTCTCTTTCATTGTTTCTATGCAAATGTAGAAAATATCTTCGGCTTATCGGTTCCAATCTGTAATAATTATACATGAAACCGTAATTCATACCCTATGGAGCACTCGGACAGCCTGTAATTTTGCATCGTGGAAAACTGAATAAAAGAAAGAACAATGATACAAATGAATAATTCGGGACTTATGACCATTGATAGGTTCAATAAATTGACGGGGCATGAAACACTGCATCCGTTGATCTGTATGGTCGATTTTTCAAAGGCAAATCTGACCGAGGATATTCGGATGACGTGCAATTTTTACGGACTGTTGTATTACAACGATTCAGAGCAAGAAAAAGCATCTGAAATTGCACAAAGCTTCGCAGATAACTTAGTTGAAAGATTTGCTATTATTTCGGATGTACTTTTATCAAATCAAGAAATGCAACAATTACTAGTAAAAGTTAGCAATTCTAATTTAAAAAGCTTTACTACTTGGAACTTAAAGAAATAACAGGTGATCCTCAATGCTTTAAAAAATGTTATAAAATAATAAATTCAAAAAAAACTCAACAAAGGTATTTGAATAAAATAAAAAAGCTATACAATGAAGATGAAAGAAAAAAATTTGATAGTTATTTTCCATTAATGGTTGAAAATACTCTTAATCGCTTGGAAGCTGCCTGCATTAATATTAGTAGTGAAGCCGCAGGTTCAGAATACATATATAATTCTTTACATCAATCATTTTTGCAATTTGTTGAAGTTCTTGCTATTAGAATATCTGCAAACAATACTAATAATGTTGACAAATTTTATACTAATATCATACAAGTGTACAATATGTGGAATAAGCAAAAAAATAAAGACATTAAGAAATTTCAAAAAACAGAAAAGAAGATTTCAAAACTTAATTCAAAAGTTAATAATGAAATTCGCAAATTAATGGAAAAGAAAAATAAGACAGTCTAATTTTTAGACTGTCCTTTTTTTTGTTTTTTTTCTTTATTTTTGTTGCCATTTTTGACTTTTTCATATTCTTTAAACCATTCTTGATACATAATAATTTCCTCCTAATTTTTATATTTATATATCTGCCTCTATTAAAATATATTATGCCTAGTAACAATATATGAATTTTATTATGTATTGTTTCCACATTTTCTATATTATATACAATAATTTTGATAAAGTCAAGAATTATATTTGAATTTTTAAAACATTAAAAGCCCCTATTTTTAGCCCAAAATTCGACACGCGAGGTTTCGTTTTAAGCCTTTTTTATTTTTTAGGAATATACTTATATGGCTTGATTTTGGGCTATTTTTAATATTTTGAAACTAATTTGCAATAATCTAAACATACCCATCCAGATGGTGTTCTAGCCCAACTACCTTTTACTTCGTATGTATCAAATCTTGTTCCATTAATATATGTTTTTACAATTTTATAATTGGTACCAGCTCCGCTTCTAACATTTAATCCTGATTTAGTATTTACTACATACTTTCCTAAAGCATATCTTGAAGAGTTTTGTACTTCACTATTATCTTTATTAGTATAGTCTAAACAAATCCATCCAGCACCAGATTTTAATTTTCCCCAGTTCCCTTGTGTTTCTATTATAGTATATGTTCCTTTATCTCTAATACAACCTACTATATTATAATTAGTACCTGCTCCTGCTCTTATATTTAAAGCATTTGCTGTCACTTTAACTAAATAACCTTCTGTTTTATTTTCGATAGGTTTGCTTTCAGTAGATTTAACAGTAGCATTTGCAATTTCTTCAAAAGGATAGTTCTTTCCAGGACAAGCTGTTGCATTTACGTCTCTATGCCTTTGAACTTTAGTAATACCATATTTATTTTTTAAGTATGCAACTAATTCTTTTAACGCTTGTTTTTGTACATCTCCCATTGTTTCATTTTCAAAGTTGCCTTCAGCACAAATTCCAATACTATCTGTATTAGATCCATAAGCATGTGCTCCAACAGCCTCTTCTCTTCTTCCTCTATATATAGCCCCATCTTTTCTTACAAAAAAATGATATCCAATGCATGTCCAGCCTTTGTTTTTATGCCATCTATCTACATCATCTGCTGAGCAATTTGACACTGCAGCATGATGTAATATAATTCTATTAGTTGTATTTCTATTACTTAATCCTCCATTCAACGAGTAAGTCCTTTCAATTATATTCATACTATTTTTCCTCCTTTTCAGCTATGGCTTTTTGTCCTAATAAGTATGTACCTATTACTCCTTGTACAACTGCTATAATTTGTACTATTTGTATTGCGTAAGGTATTGTTATTCCTTCTACTGCATTAATTCCTGCTACTAATGCACTCACTATTGCTAGTATGTTTGTCGCATATTTTGCTATTTTTTTTATTTTTTCCATAAAAATTCCTCCTTTAATTTATTCCTATTTTATTGGCTATATAAGCCAATAAAGCAGCCAAAATAAAATAGAACAAATAATCTATTACTTTGTCCCATTTTTTGCTTTTTTCTTTATCATCTTTGTTTGCTTCTTCAGATATGGCTTTGTCATGTTTGTCAAGTTTTTCTTTTATTCCTTCTACATTTTTTTCAACATTTTCCATCCTATAAGCCATTTTTTCCATTATTGAATATGTTTTCTTCAGTTCATTGATTTGTTGTTCATGTTCATCTAGTCTGTGATGTGCAGATTTATCACTCTGTTCTACTTTTATCACTCTTTCTAACACTTCCGTATTTTCCAACTCTTCTCACCTCCTAAACTTAAGCTACTTTTTATCTATTTATATGTCATGTATCCTTCGAGAATTAAAATTACAGAAGGGCAATAAGCTGTTCTTGCTACTTTTTCTGCCTTTGTCCACGATGGATTACAAGCCTCTGATGGTTCTATCATTATTTGATATACGCCTTCTTTTGTTTTTCCATTTGTTTGAAATATTGTCTTAATATCACTTGTTTCAAACGATTCGGTGTCATGCTTTGTATCACTTGGTGCTGTTGCTGTCCATCCATCAATCCCTAAGGCTCCAGTTATTTCTTCATAAGTATAATTGCTTGGCATTGAAAATCCACTGTCTACATCTTCTGTAACTAAACTATTATTTAGATTTTTTGCTTTATACAATTTCAATTTACGTACATAGCCCCAGGTTGCAGATATATCTAATCCACTCCATTTAACAGGAGTATGATAACCTACCACTTTTGCACTAGTTATCTCGAAACCTTTTGGAATTGATATATTAATAAATAACTTTTGTTTCATATCAGCAAAAGAACTATAATCTGCATAATATCCTAATATATTTGCAGTATTTCCCGCTTCTCGTGGTTTAGCTTCTTGTATATACGTTGTCATTAATCCGTTTTCGCCAATAATCTTAGCTCCATTAAACAAATTAACATTCCCATATTCATCTACTTTGAAATTCTTTGTATCAAGAGTTCCTTTAGTTAGATTAATGTTCATACCCTTTTGATTCTGCACATAATTGTTAGATGATATGTTTCCAGTCTTAATATGTTCTCCAGCAATTGTTGTAGAACTAGTTGGATCTGCTAAATCTGCAAATTTTGCAAAGCCTTTTGTTATAGTAACTACTTGCCCTTCCAAGACAGTAGTTTCTGTTCCTCCCAACTCATCAACTATCGCATTTGCTACAGTGTTATCTGTATATTTTAAATTATTTATAAAGTCTTGTTCTTGATAAGGTTGCCCCTCTTTCTTACTTATTTGACATATATATATTTCATCGTCTTTTATCCATAAATCTCCATTATCATAAGGCGGTGTTGGCTGCACTACAAATATTCTTCTCTTTCCATCTGCTGTATCTTGTGCTGCATTTGCTATTGCTAACGCTTCTGTTGTATCTTTATCAGTTATTTTAGTCCATTTATATGTATTATTTTCTTTTTCAAATATATATGAATAACCAGTTTCTTTATCATAATACATATCTCCTGTGTGACTTTTTATTTCTTCCTCATTCCAGTCTTTTGCAGGACTATTTTCTAAGCTTGGCTCACCATTCATATACCATGTTGCTATCTTTCCATCTATTTGATTGCTCATACTTTTCATAGCATTTTTATACGTTGTATTTACGAATGTATTTAAATTACTTAATACCTCGTTTGCTTTTGTATCATCCGTATATTTAGTAGCTATTATAAAATCTGTTTCTTCAAATGTGCCACTTTCTTTGCTTACGTTACATACATACAAGTCCTTATCTTTTAAATACAGGTCGCCCTCGTTATAGGGTGGACTTGGCATTTCTACAAATATTCTTCTCTTTCCATCTGCTGTGTCTTGTGCTGTACTTGCTACTCTCAAAGCTTCAGTTACATCACTATCAACTATTTTAGTCCATAGATATGTAGTATCTTGTTTAGCAAATCTATAGCAATAGCCTGTTGTGTTATCATAATATAAGTCTCCTAAATGTGCATCATACCCACTCTCTTGCCATTCATTTGCAGGATAATTTTCGAGGCTTGGTTCTCCGTCTTGAAACCACGTAGTTATGCTTCCGTCTATTTGGTTTTGTAATTTAGTTACATTTTCAGTAGTAGTAGTGATAAACTGATTTAGCTCATTATTAATCTTTATTAATGACCTTAATTGAGTTTCAACATTTTTCTTTAGTCCTGCTAAAGAAGCAAGATCATATTTTCTTTCTATATCTTGTGCTGTTCTTACTCCATTACAATCTTGTTTATTCGTAAACTTCTACCTCCCTTCTTAATAAAAAAGTAAGGTTACCTACCAAGTAACCCTACCATCCTTATAAACTGTAAATCCTTGCAATTTTTCAAATACTTTTTGCATTTCTTCCTGTGAATAATCTAAAGTTTTTACATAATTATATAATTTTGTCCTTTCTGCATTATTTAGTTTGTATTGCGTTCCTAGTAACAACAGTTTTTGCTCATAACTTATATTCATACTGTTTACATATTTATACGTTTTTCTTTTTGCACTTCCTGCTACAGTTTTTCCACTTGTTGTTCCATTATCTTTTTTCTCAGATTTAAAGTCTTGCTGTAAATATTTCATATATTCATCTATGTCTATACCACTTTTCTTTAATAACGGATACGTAGTATTTGTTGAAGAAAGAATATAGTTTTCATATATTGCAGTTTTTTCTTTCGATGAATAATTTGAATTTAGAAGTATTTCTAATTTATCCTTATCTTTCAAGCTTTGAGTTTTAGTAAGTTTTCCACTTTCTCTTTTGCTCTGTGTTTCTTTATAAACCTTTTGTTTATAATCTGCATAAGTATCTACGGAAAGTCCTCCTTTTAATTCATCATCATCAAGTTTTTGCCATTCACCTTTTCCATCTTTATAATAGTTTTCTCCTCCTGCTTTATATGAATTTTTAGTTTTAATTCCAGTATTATAGTTGCTTAATCCTTTTTCTGCTAGTGTGTTGATTTTTTCTTGAATTTCTCTAACTTTTGCTGTTTTTTCTTTATTAGAAATATTACTCATTTGTATTTTTCTTTTTTCTTTATATAGGTCCCCCATTTCTTTTGAAACACTATTCAAGTATTTTAATTGTAATTGATCCTCGTCTGTTGCAAAAGAATCATTTGCAATTTGTGTTTGTTTTTCTAATGTTTCATAGAATTTTCCTACATTTTTATTCTTCAACACACTATCGGTTGTGAACTTATCTACTATAACGTTCTTCTTAGCTTGTGGAGTTACTTCAGGTAAAAGTACATCTCCTATTCCTCCACTATATTGATCTATTAAATAATTTATCTTTTTAGGGCTCACATTAAGTTTTGCTCCTAACCATTTACTTAGATTATCTGTTGTTTCATCATATTGGTTTTTAGGTAGTTCTTTTTGTAATCTACTTGATACTAAGTCTCCACCATACCATGTCTTATTGTTTTTTACAGCTATTACTGGTGCTAGTATATTGTCTTCTAAAGGATTATTTGGTGCAATTTGATTAACTACAGTATCTTTAAAGCCCTTCCATGAGTCTTTTTCTCCTTCTGCAGTTTCTAATGTTCTTCTTGCTGCAGATCCAAATATACTTAAAACTCTTCCTTTTGGAATCCTTATGAACTTTCCGTCTCCATATTTGAACAAATAGTATAAATCTTTTGTACTTTCTGGTAATTTTTCATAATCGTCATCGTCATCTAATAGCATGTGGTTCAATACTGCTGGTGCAACTCCCATTACTGTTGCTTTTACTAGCAGATTAGCATATCCTTTTGCTCCATTTTTTCCAGAAAAGTTTCTAAACTGTTTGTCTAAACCTTGTATAGAAGCATTCAGGAAATTTGCTCCGTTTCTGTTTATCGCTTTAGTTATATCTCCACCTCTTTTAAAGTTCGTTGTTATTTCTGCTGCATTATATAATGCTTCGTTTAGACTTTTCCCATCCTCTAATGTAGAAATAAACTCAGAAAGCCTTGGCAATTGTTCTACCACCTCATTTGCATTCCTTATTTTTTCTACAAATTTATTTCCTTTCTTTTTTACTCCTGTATCATATTCGAAGTATGTGTTGCTCATTCCTCCATTAGCCATGTATGATTCATAATACTTTCCTTTTGTAACTATTTCATTAAGTGCTTTTCCATAATTTTTAAGGAATTTTTTAGAATATTTAGAATTGAAAGCTCCATCCTGAATATCTTTAAAAAAGTTCGTTGCTATAAATACAGGGTTGTCTGATGTTAGCAGACTTCTGTGTAGATTAGTGACTTTTTGCAATGCTTTTACAGGAAGTGTTGATTCAAGTTTGCTCCTTTCACTTGGTCTTAAAGATTCATATAGTTTATCATTTATCTTTAATTTTTGTAGTTTTCCATCCTCAAAATATGTATAATATTTATTTCCTTTTTGATCTGTATCTACTAATGTGTCTAATTCGAACAATAACGATGGGGCTACCTCTACATCTATATTCTCATCTACTTTTGCATTTACTAAAGTTTTAGCTAATTCTTGCCCTAGTTTATTTTGATTTATAAGTCTTTTTATTCTAATAGCTTGTCCTGCTAGTCCATCTTTTAATGGCTGAATGTCTGTACTTCCACCTTTTAATCTTTTTAATGGTCCTGCTGCTCCTGTTTTCTCATTATCTCCAACATAAGAATTGCCATCGAAATTTCTTGAAATTGGTATATAGTTAGGGTACATTGTTTCTATATAATCAATAGTATCTTGTGTTATCATTCCAGCATCTTTTAAATTCAATAAATTATTATGATTAAATTCTTTTATTTCTTTTGCATATTTTTTAAATTCTGGATGCTTTTGTTCTAGTTCTAATGCTATTGCAGAAGATTCTGTAGGTCCTATATCTCTTCCTATAATATATTTTCCTCTTTCACTTGTATTTGCATTATGCATATTGACTAAATAATCGCTAAATTCTTTAGTTAGTTTGGCTTCTTCTATTGGCTTCCATATATCATTGATAGATTTACCTATTTTCTTTCCATTATTATCTGTTTGTGCAACACCAATAACATATTGTCCTTCTGCAAAAGAATTTAAATTTCTATCATATATAAATTTAAGTTCTGGATTCTTTGCATCTTCTGATAGTTTATCTATATAATGTCCTTTATTTACAAATTTTTGTGCTAAAATATCTAAACTGTCTCCAAATTTATATTTATCACTAGCATATTTTTCTAGTATTTTAGCCTTTTCTTTTTTAGTTAGTACTTCTGTTTTACCTTCTTTTTCGTATATTTTATTTAATACAGAAAGATCGTCATCTGTTAAATTATAATTATTTTGAATATTTTCATTTTTTACAGGTGCTAGTTTTACATCTTTTATTGTTTCTCCTCTTCCAGTATTTTTATAGTTTTTGTTTAGATATTCTTGCCATGCATTATTTTCAGATTCTTGCATAGAATATTTAGTGGTATTGACATCATCTTTAATTGGTGCTATACTATTATTAGAATTAGTCAACGATGTAGAGAAAGCATTAGCTGATGTACTACGATTTTGACTAATTCTTTTTATTTTTGTTACGTCATAAAATGTTTTTTTATTTCCATCTTTAGCAATATTTATTAGACCTTCAAATTTAACCCCATTTACTTCAAATACAGTTTTATAGTAGTCCCATCCATCTTTAGCAAAACTATGTCTTCCATCATCTTTAGAACTATACTGATATTCTGATACATTTAAAAGATTATCTAATTCAGTAGAAGCTTTTATCTTTGACTCTCTCGTAGATTGTGGCAATTTGTTTTTAGGATGAGTATATTCATTTGCTGTTTTTGAAGTAACTTTTATATTGCTTTCATTAAAATTAATACCATTTTCTCTAAAATTATCTAGTATATATCTCCTAGCTATCTTGATTTGCTCATTTATATTCTTCCCTTCAAATATATCTTGATTTGTATCAACTTTTACATATTTGTTTCCATCTGCTGTTGTTTGTATACTAAATCTAGAAGTTTGATTATTTGTATTTTGATATTCTTGTTTAAATGCATTTTCAAATTTATTTTTTACATCTGCCCAATATATTTTTTCACTTTTATATCCTAGCTTTCCGTTTAATTTATTAAACTTATCTACTACCCAGTCATATATCTTTTGCCCTAATGTTCTGTTTTGCATTGTAAGATTATTTATAAAATCCTGATCTCCTAGCTTGTTTCCTAAGATGTCTGCTACCGCTTCATTGTCTACTAGCTCGTTAAAATCAGCACTGTTTTTATCATACATTTTTGAATATGTTTCTGCTAATGATTTTCTTGCTTCTTCAAATCCATTTTTAGTTTTATCATATTTTAGAATAATATCTTTTATTTGATTGTATTGTTCTGTGCCTTCTATATCATGTGTTAATTCGTGTATTGCTATATTTTGTAAAGTTTTATTAGTATCTGCATTCGGATTTATTATTACTTCTCTTGTTACATTACCATTTTCATCTGTTTTAATTCTCCATAATGCGTTTTGATTAGTATTTGTAAATGCATTAGAATCATAACTAGCTTTTATTCCTCTTTCATTTGTTATTCTTGCTATACTTCTTACAGTTTCGTTATTTGTGTCTATATTATTCTTTTTTGCAGACTCCAAATAATCTAAATCTTTTATTGGAGCAATTTTATTATCTGTATCTGTTTTTGAAACTAAATCTGCAAGCTCGCCTTCTTTAAAAGTTCCTGTTTTTTTAGCTCTTTCCAATATGTCTTTTATTGTTTTCTTATCTTTAGTACTCATATCAGAAAGTTCTACATCATCTATACTTCCTCCACCTAAGCCTACTAAATTTAATGCTATTGTTGTTAATCCAGTCATTTTGGCAGTTTCTGTAGCTTCTTCCCAACGTTGTTTTAAATCTGGCATATCCTTGTTATTTATTACTTTATCTATTACATAACCTGCTTCATTTTCTAATTGTTCTTCTCCCATCTCGCCTAGTATTTGATAGCCTTTATATAATAAATTTTGCCCTATTTTGCTCTTAACATTTCCTTTTATTGCTCTACCTATAGCATTATCTAATCCACCTTTGGCAATTAAATTACCACCAGTTATTTTTTCTGTTAATGCAGAGGCCGTGCCTTTTAGCACACCTGTTCTTACGGCTTTATCTATATTGTTTCTATCACTGTTTAGCGTTTCCATTGCTGAGCCACCTGCATTTTGTACTGCACTTGCATATATTCCTGAACCAGGTGCGATTATATTGGATATCATAGCAGGAACCATTTCACCTATCGAACTGCTAACCCCTGCTGCTGTTTTTACTTTACTGTTTTCTATTTGAGATACTGTTTTACTATGCATTGCTGTTCTATCATCTAGATCTTCTGCTTTATCTAGTAATTTATTCTTTGCTCTATTTGCAAAGCTAGGCATGTCCTTTAATCTATTTGCTGTAGCATTTGGTTTATCTTTCAATATTTCGTCTTGCATCCAATTAATTTTTTTATCTTGTTCATCAAAAGTTCTTGCTCCAAGAATATTGAGTGCATTTATACTTTTTGCAACTCCAGATTTTATTCCTTCTGGAATACCATTTAAAATTGCACCAATTGCACTAGCTTTATTACCATTTTTTAAGTCTTGATTCTGTAGCTTTTTGCTGTGCCTTTACATCAGAGCGTGTAACTTTTTGTGTCTCTCCTATTTGAGAATTTGATTTTATTGCTTCATTACTAACTGGTGCTATGTTTTTTAGTTTATCTGTTACAGTTTGAACTTTATTTGTTTGAGTTGTTGGTCCATACGTGCTTACATTTTCTACTTGTTTTTTTACTTGTTGCTCTTTTTCTAGTTTTTGTTGTTCTGCTATTCTTTTTTGCTCTTCTTCTTTCTCTTTTTTTCTCTTTTTTAGTGTTTCATAATAGCTTCCATTTATAATAGAATCTGCTATTGATGTCTTCTTTGAAGAATACTTTATTCCTACTGTATTATTGTTGCCATATGTTCCTTTTATAATAGAATCTGCTATTGACATATTTTCTCTCCTATATTCCAAATTTACTGCATAATATTTTTACGTCGTTTTCATTAATTCTTCCATCTTTATAAGCAATACTAATAGTGTTTGCTATATTAATTGAATTTGCTAATGTTTTTGATGCGACTGCTTTTGCTCTTCCTACTACTCCTGATCCCTTTGCATTTTTCATTGAATTAAACTTATCATATATTGTTTTGGCATTTTCACTTAAGCTTCCATTGCCTAACTCCACTGAATCCCCAGAGCCTACTGAATATGTTCCTGCACTTTTTGCTAATCTTCTTTCTTGGGCCAATGCTAATTGATAATCTCTTTCTGCTTGTTTTTCTTTTAATAAATATTCTTTCTTCCACTGTTCTCTTTGTTGCCTATTTTGTTCTTTCTGTTCATTAAATTCTTGTAACCAACGATTTGCCTCTTCTACAGCTTTATCTATATCTCTTTGCATATCTATTTCCCTGTTTATTTGTGCTAATACATTTTGATATCTGTTGTAATATGTTTCATCTATTTGTTGTAGTTCTGATTGTTTTTGTTGTATTAATGTATTTTTATATTGGAAGCCTTGCAGACCTAATTCTAACTGCTTCTGTAATGAGTTATATGCTATTTCTGCTAATGCACTGTTGTTAGCTAATTGAGCATCTTTTCTTGCATTATCATAGTTTAGAACTGCATTATTATAGCTCTCTTTTGCACTTGCATATCTATTTTGATATGTGTTCCACATGCTAACTCTTGAGCTTTCACTATATCCACTATTAGTTAGCCCGTTAGCAGCCATTTTTTCTGCATCTACACTAAATGGATCTACTTGTTTCTTATAGTCTACATAGCTTGCTCTTTGTTCTTTTTCATAGTCCTTTCTAGCTTTGTCTTTCTGTTGCTCTATTTTTTCAATTGCAAGATCATTTTGCTTTTGTTGAATTTCAGACTGTTTATCAGCCCATTCTTTTGAAACATTAATTTGATCTTGATAAAATCTGTCCGAATTATTTATCATGTCATTGTAAGTATTAGTTGCCTCATTAATTCTTTGATTTTTTTCGTTCTCTACGTTTTTAAATCTTTCGTCTTCATAATTAACAGCATATTTATCTGCCATAATTTCCTCCTATCTTTTTATGTAGCTTCCTATGTAGCTTTCTAATGTACAAGAAAAAAGCTCAAACGATTTGTTTGAACTAAATTTTAATTGTATGCTTTTCCATTTCTTTTTCTTAATTCTATTTACTGCATATCCTGTTGCATTTTTATGTGTAGCAATTTTCTCAAACTGTTCCTTATTAGTCTTACAAAAGACATCTATTTCTTCGCCTATAACATCTGCTACACAGCCTCTTTTATTTGTAGTTTTTTGCATTTGTGGATACTTAAACTCATCTTCGCAAGTTGTCCAATAAGATGATGGTTTTGACAATAATATAATGTCTTTTATTTCTTCTATTGCCTTATACTGTATTGTAATAGGTTCTTTTGCTAGATATGCTTTTAAATCTGCAACTGTTTTTACTTTTGGAATTTTTATATTAATATTTGTATCTATTAAAATTCCATAAGTTTCTCCTGACAAATCTTTTGAAAATTCATCTGTTATTGTACAGAATATATTTGTTTCGTTATCAGCCATGTTTTTCGGTTTAGCAGTGTAAAATACGTTAGAGTGTGTTGTATTCACATTCCATTCTTCTGTACCATTTAAAACTAATTTATCTACTCTTTTCATTACTTTTGCTATATTTTTATTAGTATCTATATATAATCTATCTGTGATATCGTTTCTAACTGATTTAAGCTCTTCTTCTAAGAATACAAAATATCTTTTATTGTTTATAATTGTTTGATACTCTCCTGATGAAATTTTATTTTCTATATTGCTCTTATTCTTTATACTAGGCTTTTTATATATGTAGTTATATTTGATGTCTATTTCTGATGTGCTTTCTATATGGTTTACTCCGTCATATAGTTTCATACTTTCTATCTTATCCCAAGCCTCTTGCTGTGCTTCGGTATAAGGTACTATTTCTTCTTCGGCTAGTTCGTATTCAACAACGACTGGTGTTCCTTTTGCGTATTGTTCTGCTAATTTTGCTTTAAATTCTTGAGCTGTTGTACAATCTATGTCTTTAATAGCAAGTCTTTTATTATCATTTGTAAAATAATAACTAATTGCAATAAGATACTTATAATTATCATTTATTCTTAAATTCCATAAACTTTTACCATCATTTCCACCATAATTAACTCCAACATATTGGTTAGATATTATACCTACAAAATTTTTATCCATTACATATCCAGCATTAATTTCAAAAAAGAAAATATTTTTAGCATCACTATCAGGCCACAATTTACCCCAATTCTCTGTCCCATCTAATACTATTTGTCCTCTTTTATGATGTATTCCATCATCTGCTAAATAACTTCCTTCCATTAACTTTTGTCCTTCTACTAGTGGGAAGGTTACTGTTTGGGATTTGTAGGGTTCGTAGTCGGTTAATTCTTCTTGAGTTCTAGTAATCATTATGTCTGTCTTTATTGTCATATCAGTAGAATCATTAATTATTTTTCTGAACCATAATCTAAAATATGCTATATCTGTATTATTTGGCAATATCAAATTATCATATACAACCCCATTTCCTGTTGTTAAATTATAACTATTACCTAAATAATTTTTATCTTTATCATAAAAATATATATGAAATTTGTAATTTGAGTAAATTTGGCTTATATCTCTAGCTAATATAAAATCACTTGATACAGAACCAGCTTCATTAAATAATTCTCCTGTAGCCCAAGCAAGTCCTTTATTATCAATTTTTACTTCTTCATCAAACAAATTCTTACCAGTTATTTGTATATTTACATTTCCTTCTACATTCTCTACCTCACTTGGGTAATCTGGACTTGGACTTGCTCCGTATTGTTCGTATGTGTCATCAGCTATTGTTGCTTTTCGTAACATTGGTTTGAATAATAATTTATTTATTGTTAAGCCTTTCTGAATAAATATAGCTATTTGAACTGTTGTTGTAGTATCTAATGTAAATTCTCCACTGCCATTGCCAATATCTATAGAACCTAAAATATTATAACTACCTGTCTCTTGGATAGCTAACCTATAAGTATTAATAGCACCCCCACTAGGACAGCCATTTAAAACATATGTTCCTGGGCTTAAATCATATCTATTGATAATCAAACTGCTGTTAGCAGTGGTATCATTTGTACCATCTGCTAAAACTGTTCCATCGCTATTCACAGTAAATGTTATTCCGTTTGATATTTTGGTAATCGCAGTATTATCAAGTAAATTCTTTTCACTTCTTGTAGCTTGGTTTGTTGAGCCTTTTACTTTTATTTCTAATCCTTTATTGTTTTCTCCATCTTCTATTAGTATTTCTTTTCCTGTTACTGTTTTATAACTTTCTACTCCTGTTTCTTGTTTAGTTACTCCATCTATAAAATATCTTTCTTCTTCATCTTTTTCCATTGATATTTCTTTATTGTTTTCAGAAGCTTTACCTATTTTAAATATTCCTTGTTTACTTCCTAGCCAAAGTTCTCCATTATATACTACTGCACATGTAGGCTCTATATCTATGTTCCAATAAAACCACTCATATTCATTATGATTTTCATTAGTAAACATTGCTCTACTGTCTGCTAGATATATTTTATCTTTTATAATAACTAGTAAATAGCCTTCATATTCTACTAAAATCATATCTTTATAATTTTCTTCTTGTAATAATTTACTATCTACTAAAGAACTTCTATGGCTTATAACTTGTTCTGTTGTTATATCTCCACTTATTCCTTCCATTCCTCTATTAGAGAAATAGACTATATCATCATTAAAATTTATTGCTGCTCCTATACATCCTGTAGAGATGCTTGAATGTTCACTTGGATAAACCTTTCCTGCTTCACTATCAATAGTAGGGTTATGATAAAATATAGCAGTATTTGCCTGACTTGGTTCTTTTATTACCCATAACGCGTTATTACCTGCCACCATGCCTCTTACTGGGCTTATGTCCGCTCCTTCATTATAATAATCTAAGTCACTACAGTATTTTGGTTCGTCTAGCATTGTATGAAATACCATATTAGGATAATCTTGGTTACCACTGAAAAATACTCTGTTGTCAAACACTTCTAATATTGTACATTTATTTATTTTATCCCTATTCCCTGGTATAGTTTTGCTAAAACGTATTACAACATTATCCTGTCCATCTGTTAATGGTTTTTCTGGTGCTGTTGTAAACTTAACTTTCCCACTTACTTTGTCTACTGTAAATCCTTCTGTCTTTTCTACATCGTTTATAAATACTTTTTCTTGATATCCTGCATCTAATTCACTTGCATCTAACACATACTCTGTACTTTCTCCATCAGCACAAAAACTATTCTCTCTAACTCCTGTAAGTAGGTTTACTTCTTGATTTGTTGTTCCTCCGCCACTAGGTGCTTTCCCTATTGTTGTTATTGGTATGTATCCTATTACTTCCTTGCATGTTTCTCCATCATATTGTAAGTAGTTTAATCCATCTTTTATGTATAAAATATTTCTATATATAAAACTTTGGCTTTTTCTTATGTTCATACCTTTTTCTTTTATTGTTTTTAGTTCTTTTGTTTTCATATTATAGTCATACAAAGATACTCCACAATGTATTATCATGTGATCTACTTGATTTATAGTATAAAAAAATAAACCATATACAGTATTCTTTAATTCTTTAAACAATACTATGTCTGGTCTTGTTTCTATACTCGTTCCCATTTTTTTATAATCTTTCCACATATTTATTGCATCAGGGCTTCTGTACAAAGCTACCTCTGTATTACTAAAATCTACTCCTCTAAAATTAGAATAATTTCTTGTTATTAAATCTCCACTTACTTCAGGCATATTATCCTCCTAAATTTTTGTTCCTCCGTCTATATAAAATCCTCCTGTGTTGTATCTTGGATCTAAGCTTTGTTTTAGTTCAGTATATCTATTAGCATATATTTGTCCATATTGATTAGAAACATCACTTTTTAATAAATCTGCCGCAACTCCATAAGGCATAATTCCTAGTGCATCATCTGTTAATTCAAGTTCAGTATTGTCTTTACTCTTCTCATTTATCTTTTTAGGATATTTATAGTAATATATTTTTATTGTCCCATCATCTAGTATATCGAGTGTTGTTCCAAAAGAAGTGTATCTAACTCCTTTTACACATTTAAGTTGATAAAAGTTTTCTAATTCATTAAGATTTATTGTATCTCCTTCTTTAACTTCTCTTGTTTCTATTGCAGGAATCTTTTTTATTCTTGCTAACTCGTGTTGTATAAAATCTATTACATTATTTATCTTGTTTTTGAAATCTGGGTCATCTGTTAAACCTTCATTTTCTTCATTTATCTCTTCTATTAGTCTTAATACTTCACTTTTCATATCACCTAGTGTCATATATTCCTCCTACTCTCCTTCAGGAGATTTTAACAATTTATATTTCTCTATTGCCTCATCTATTGTTAGCATTTTATATTCACTTATAACAAAGCCTTGTCCTTCTGCATATATAAGCAGTTGATTTTCTTCTAGTTCGATATCTTGATATTCCTTTTGTTTTACTTTCTTGCCATTAGACATTGTATATTCTTGTTCTACTTGTTTTATTAGATGTCCATCTATTATTTTATCTTGTATATGTACCTTGTATCCTTCTTCTTCATCTTTGTCGTTACATAATTCTATATCTTCTCCGTTGTACACATATCCACCATAAAATCTAACATTTGGTGTTATTACATATTTTTTTAAACTTTCTAACTTTTTAATCATATATATTCTCCTTTCGCGTTTGTTGGAATTGCACCAACATTTTTCTTTTAACACGATATAAAAGGCATACTATAAAAGCATGCCTTTTTTTCTAATATATTACTGCAAATTTTACTGCTGCATTTTCTGGTATTAATACAATACTTCCATCATTATTTGCAAATCTCGCAGTTTCTACTCTTATTGCTGCTATACCTCCTGCTGCTACATCTACTAATTTTAAATTTTCTGTAGCTGCTGCATAGCTTCCATTTGAAGGACATTTCACAGAAACATCGTATGGAGCTTCCCCAGAGTTTTGAGCTAATATAGTTAAATACTCTCCTCCTGCAAATTCTCTTGGTATTTTAAAGCTACATCCATCTGCAACTGCTGTTGCTGCTTCAAATGATACTGCTTTTATTGAATTAAATTCAATTTTTTGTGGTATTATTTCTTTAACTGCCATATTATTTTCCTCCTTATAAAAATTTTAGCTCCCTAAAAGGGAGCTGTTTCTATTTTGCTTTAATTACATAAAGCTCTTTTGGTCTTACTAATTTACCACCGTAAACATGTAATCCTTTTACTATGTCTGCAAATCCTTTTTCTTTTCTTGCACGTTCAACTTTGTCAATAGCATTTGCTACTGCCATAGCTTTTTTAGTTCTTATCATTTCCCAGTCGTTTGTGCCATCGTTATATAAATTGTTTGACATTCTTAAATAACAATTATTATATTTTCCAAGTGCTCCTCTTTTAACGTATTCTACGTTGTCTGTAAATAAAATTTGTAATTTCTTTCTACAAGCATTAATATGCTCAGGATTTAAATCTGCTGCTAATTCTGTTTTAGTTGTTACTCCGTTTTTATATAGTTTAACTAATCCAGCATCTATTGTAGCAAGTGGATCAGTTTCTTCAGATATGTCTGTAGATTCAGATATCATATCTTTATTAGCACCTTTTGCAAGAGTTCCAACGAATTTGTCGTAGTCTTCTGCTAATGCTTCTTTTGCTTCATCAAATTGTGTTTCTAAGTATCCAGGAATACTTTGTGCTTTATCTACATCATCTACTTCAAATGCAAATGCTTTAAATTGATCTATATCTAAATATTGAGAATTATCTCCTAATGATTCGATATCTAAATCTTTTCCTGGTATGTAAGTTTGGATTTTAGGTCTTACAACACCAATTATTTTTAGCCTTGCTCCTTTCTTAACTTCTTTATCATATTTGTAGTCACACCAATTTGCTAGTAATAAATCTTTCTTTAATTCTGTTTGGCAATATTTTGACCAAAACATAGGTTTAAAATTTGCTCCCATATTTTATCTTCCTTTCTTAGTTATTACCACTTTGTCATTGACTTTCTAATCAGCCCAAGATTTTTCTCTATTTGTTCAGGAGACATATTGTCAAATTCAGCTTCTGAAATAAACTCCTTATCTGTCTTTGGATTTTTATTAGTCAAGTCTCCGACTTGTTCAACCTGTGGCTTAGGTTGTAGCTTTCTGTATAATTCATAAGCTTTTTTTGCTGGAACGTTTTCAAGTCCATTTTCAGTAATGAAAGTTTTATATTTTTCATCTTTTAAAATGTTTTTATCTGCTCCAATGCTTAAAAGTTCTTTTTCACTTTCAAGTTCTTTTCTTTTCTCTGCAAGATTTCTAAAGATAAACTTTTCTCTACTAGACATATTGTTGATTCCTATATCAGCTAGCCTGTCCACTTCTTCAACTATATCTTCATATCCAGCAGCTATAATTTCGTCAGCTTCTGCTTTTGCTAATATTTCTTCTTCTCTATCTGATAGATTTCTGTTATATTTAGGGATTTTTACTCCTTGATCTTCATAAAAATCTTCTAATTGTTTAGCAGCTTCATTCATATCGTTAGTGTTCAATCCAGCACTAATTACATTTTCAAGCTGTGAATACTTTTTCTCGTATTCTTTTCTGACTTTTGTTTCTTGTCTGTGTAGTTTTTTCTTTAGCAATTCATTTACTCTTGCATTTAATTCTTCTTCTGTATACTTCTTTTCTTCCTCTACAACGTTTTCTTCTTCATTGTTAGATTCAGTGGCTTGTTCTTCTCCTTCAACAACTTCTTCTGTGGCTTGTTCTCCCACGTTTTCAGTAGTTTCTTCAACTACTAGGTCTTCATCGTTCATCATTTCTTCGTTTTCCATATTTCTTTCCTCCTATTTTTTCTGCAAGTGTTTGACTTCACTTACCCATGCAGTTTTAAGTCTTAAATGCTTGGACTATATAAAATAGCAGTTAAGCTTTTCACTTAACTGCTACACATTTATTTCACAACCCTTTAACTATAAGAATAGTTAGTAGCTGTTGAAAACTATAAATACATTATAAATTTGCCATATTCTCTTGCACATATTTCTTCTATTCTGCAACCTCTTGCGTTTTGCCAACCTTTCATAAATACTACTCCATCTACATTTGCCAAAAATTCTATTGATTTTGCTAGATAATGTAGTGGTGTTGCTTGTCCGTTTGGAAAATCGTCAAAAACTGTATCTATTACTTCGTGTCCTTGTTCTGTTAATTCCTTTACTAATTCTGCTCTTTCAGTTCTAATTTGCTCATTTGTTTTACCTTTCATAGGTTGACTAATCATTATTTTCATTTATAACTCCTCCCTTGTTATTCCTTTTATAGCCCAGAATTGAGCTTCTTCTAATTTTGTTAGTACAAGTGATGTTTCTCTACTAGGTTTGCAATTATGGTCTATTACATCATACATATTAGAAAATGAACTTCTAATTAAGTCTATTCTGTCTTGCTGTTCTTTGCTTACTTCTACAAATTTTGCTCTATCATTCATTGTCCTCACCTCCTACACACTTTGTTGCATGCTTGCTTCACTTAATTGTTGTGCTTGTGCATCTGGATCATTGTTTATAAATTGCATTGCTCTTTGTTTCATTAATTCTGCTTCTGCATTTATTTGTGCTATCTTTTGTTGTTCTTCTTCCATCTTCTTAATTACTTTTAATATTCTTTGTTTTGGCATTACACTATCATCATCTAATGTTTCTAAATACATTTTTAATTCTGGTAATCTTTGAACACTAAAATAACCTGCTTTTAGCAGGTTTTCTAAACTTTGTTCTTGTGCAAATTTATCAAAGCTTCCCTTTGGCGTTACATCTACTTTAACATCGGCTTGTAGCTTTTCTAATATACTTCCTTGTACTGGTATTAATTGAGTTTCTGTCTCTCCATTTTGTCCTACTACTTCTTCCTCCATTAATAAGCCATCACTGTTATATGTTTTTATGTGGTCTAATAATATTCTTGCAAAGCATTCTATAAAATATTTTACGGATTCTACTTGTTCTTTTAAAGGTTGCTGTGCTGCTTGCTGTACTGCTAATATTGCTCGTCCACTCGCATTTTGTAATGTGCTATTTGTTAAACTTCCACTTGCAACATCAGAAGCATTTGCTAATTCTCTTGAAACATTTATTAAATCGTTCATTAATAGTTTTACATCTGGGCTCATTTGTGCTGGAGTTATATTAGTAAATACCTTGTTTACATCTTGAACGTTGCTGTCTCCATTTACTCGTATTACAGCTCCAACAGTATTTACTTCTTCTGGATTTTCTATTTGATCTACATTTACAACTTTTGTAGCATACGCGGTTAGTTTTGTTACTAAAGCTCTTCTCATTAGAGTTTTATTTACTTCTAGTTGATTAGCAATTAATGGCTCTACTTCCCCTTGTCCTCTTGCACTTCCTTCTTTTTCTTCCCAAATCAAATGTATTACTGGGTAATATGTCAAACCAGTATCTGTATCTTTTTTAATATCACAATATCTTGTTGCTTTTGCAAAGTGTACTTTTCCATCTTTTTTATATAATTTTGTTACTATTGTAACCATTTCATCTTTTTCAAGCTTAGCTTCTTCTCCACTTTCTTCTTGATTCTGATTATCTCCCATTATGCATTGAATCTTGTCTTCACTTACTCCATATTCCTTTGCTATATCTCTTGCTTCTATTACTGATACTCTTTGTTTTATTAATATATATGGTTGTTCTTCTATTTCATCATTGTTTTCATTGCCATAATATACATCTACTTTTGATAGTATTTTTAGTCTAGGAGTAGCTTTTTTCTTATCATATTCAACATATACTACACATTCACCATTAATTGCAGCATTTTTACATATCTTTTGTATTCTTTTATCTATGTTTTCTCTTTCCCATATTTTTGCTGCTTTCTTGTTTAATAATTTACAAACATTCTCAGAAGTTGCTTTAAATTCATTATTTTCAAAGTTTTCACTAGAATAGTTTATAGCCCAATTATTTGATATAACTACACCTACTTTATAACGTACAATTGGTTTTATATAGTTTAATTCTAGTTTCTCTATTCCTTCTACTATTAATCCTTCGTTTTGATCACCATTAAACATTCTAAAATTTAAATCTGTTTTATTGAATATGTCTATCATTCTTGCATAATCTTGTCCTTGCTGAAACAGTGTCCATATATCAGTTTGTTGCAATTCTTCTCTATCCATGCTTTCCTCCTATAAATATTTTGTAATCTTCTTTTGTCCATTTGGTGTTCCGTCATATCTATCTAAGTTTGAAAACGACTCTTTTGCTTGTAGAGTTCTTAATTCTTCATCTTTACTATGTTCTTTTCTTTTTTTATTTTCTTTATATGCTTCTACGGGGTTTAATTTTATTCTTCTTGTGTTTGTTAATAATAATCCAAACAAAAACATAAAAAAATTAGACACTTGAATGCCTAAGATAATTAATACTATTTCACTTACTTTCATATTTCTCTCCTATATTGGTTTTATTGTTTCTCCAAAATCTCTTGATTTGTCATATCGTCTTATTTGTTTACTTTGTTCCTTTTGTCCTGGTAATGTCTTCGATACGCAGAAGTACCTCAGTGCATCTGTTATATGTGTTAATTCGTGTGGCTCTGTTGCAACGTCGTTTGGATTCTTATCATCATGTTGTAGCTGTGGTAAACATCTTATAAGATTCTTACACTTGCTAAATATTCTTAATTTTGCTGTCTTTATTGTTTCTCCTGTTTGTTCATCTTTTATTTCTATTGGCTTAATCCATTCTTTTACTGCTAGCCAGCCATTTACTCTATCAGAACTACATTTTGTCAATCTTACTCCATTTTCTGCAAAGATATCGTATGCACTTTTACCTGTGTCTTGTCTTCTATTCCATAAATCAGGTGGTGCAAATATTCTTTTAGCTCTTTTAAATAATTCATGATGTCTTAATTTCTTTGCAGCTTCACTTATCAATAAATTGCTTTCATGTATTTCGTCTATTGCATACGCATTATATTGTGGATCTATTGCTATAAATAATGGTGCAAACATATCTAATCCGTAATCCAAAGATACATATATATTCCAATTGTTTGGTATTTCAAAAGGTTCTTCTATAACATGAATATCACGTTTAAATTCTCTAAAGAACATTCCGTCATAAATGTCCCAATCTCCATCCAACAATGCTTGTCTTTCTTTTTCTGGAAGTGAAAGTAATCTTTTTCTATAGTTAGGGTCTGATTCCATTAAGAATTTATTATCTTTTAGCTTTGCTGGTATAAATAATCTAGTTCCTTCTTCATCTTGATATTCTTTTGTTCCATTATCTATAAATCTTTCTTTAAAAAATGTGTGGCCTACTCCTCCAGGGTTTGTAGTGCTTTTAATTTGTTTTGGGAAGTTATTTACCCCTCTGTTTCTACTTTTTAAATATATGTACATAAACTCTGTAAAGTGTGTAGCTTCGTCAAATCTTATAATGTCATATTCTGCTGATTGATACTTGTATACATCTTTTTCATTGTCGCAATATCCAAACTCTACAATGCTTCCGTTTTTAAAAGTCCATTTCTTTTTACTGTCATTATACTTAGCTACTTCTTTAGGATATGTTGCTAATGTACCTCTTATAAACGACTTTTCTAATTCGCCAAACGTTCTTCTTAGTACTAGTTGCTTAATCCCTGGATAATCACAAGCATATAAAAAAGCATCTAATATTTGCCCATGTGTTTTTCCTCCTCCTGCTGCTCCACCAAACAGTACTTCATCTTCTTTAGCATTATAAAATCTCCATTGTAATTCTGTAAGTTCTATGTCCATATTACTTTACAACCTTCACATTTATTTCAAAATTATTATTTTCCTTTCCGTCTTCATTATTATTGTTTAATATGTCATTTAGGTCCTTTAATGCAGAAGCTAGTTGTTTTAGTCCTTGTTTATCTACTATTCCTTCTCCAATTTCTATATCTTCTTCCTCTTTTATTTCCTCTTTAGAAGGCTTTTGGGCCCAAATATCATATTCTACTTTTTTGGTCTTTTTTTTGGTCTTTATTATGTACTTTTCTAGTTGTGAGTTAGCTTTGATTATATTAAGAGCTAAATCTGTTGCAATTGCTTTTATATCTACTATTTTTTGAGCTTCTTTTTCACTTTCTTTCTCTATAACTTTTTCTACAATTTTAGTACTCTTTTTGTCCTCTTTTAGTACTTTTTTACTTTTCCACCCTTTTGTCCTGCTTTTGGTACTTCCGTTTTGTTTTATCCCTTTATCTTTTAGAAAGCTACTTACTGATTTAAAGTCACTTAATATATACTCTTTTTCTAACTGCTTCCAATCATACTTTGCCACTCACCTCACCTACTTTATTAGTCCTCTTTGCTTTTTTCTTCTTACTAGGAAAGCATTTCTCATAATTTCTGCATCCATGACAGAACTTTCTCATACATTTATCAATATTCATCTTAATATTCTTGTGTAAAGCCCATTAGTGCTTTCTTTTGTTTTGCTGTTCTTGTTTTTGGCTTTTCATACCCTTTTAATTTATTTTCATCTTTTTCATAGTCTGTACATTTTGCTATTATCATATTGTTTAGTTTTATTAGTGTTATTCCTTTTTCACATACTTTACTTTTACATGTTTCACACATATATTTTTGAAAACTATTTATCATAA
>ERZ834769.1093-NODE-1093-length-25183-cov-7.363300_pt1 | contig 25183 bp, 19 predicted proteins | sample MGYA00519690_ERZ834769 | MGnify/ENA primary metagenome ERZ834769 (study PRJEB31850, sample SAMEA3708760) | human gut metagenome | biome: human gut; feature: human-associated habitat; material: faeces | place: China | collected 2014 ... | reverse complement strand
CGTGATGCCCTCCATCACCACCTGCACCTTCCTGACCCTGACCAACTCCTTCAAGCTGTTCGACCAGAACCTGGCGCTGACCGGCGGCCTGCCCAGCGTCATTCAGAACGGCGCGAAGTTCAACCAGACAGAGCTGCTGGCGCTGAACATTTACTCCACCTACAACATCAATAAGAATTGGCACGGCGTTGCCCAGGCAAAGGCTGTTATCTTCTTCATTCTGGTGGCCGTTCTGGCCATTGCCCAGCAGGCCGCGACCCGCCGCAAGGAGGTGCAGCAGTGATGCGTAAAGACAGAATGAAAACCAAAGAGTATTCCGCCGGCAGCACGGTGCTGACCGTTGCCTTCGTGCTGATCTGCCTTGTGTGGATCATGCCCATTTACGAGGTTGTCGTCAACTCCCTGAAGTCCAACAATGCCATCAATCTGGACGTGTTTGCCCTGCCCAATTCGGAGAGCTTCGTGGGCTTTGCCAACTATGTCAAGGGTATGACCTTCGGCAATTACCCCTTCCTCAAGTCCGTGGGCTACAGCCTGTTCATCAGCGTGGTTTCCACGGCGCTGATCCTGCTGTGCTGCTCCATGGCGGCATGGTACATTGCCCGGGTGCAGAGCGGCTTTGCCAAGTTCTTCTACTATCTGTGCCTGTTCTCCATGATCGTCCCCTTCCAGATGGTCATGTTCACCCTGACCTCCACCGCCGACTCCCTGAAGCTGAACACCCCCTGGACGATTCCCGTGATCTATCTGGGCTTCGGCGCGGGTCTTGCCATCTTCATGTTCGTGGGCTTCGTCAAGAGCCTGCCTCTGGAAATCGAGGAAGCGGCGTCTATTGACGGCTGCGGTCCCGTGCGCACCTACTTCAACGTGGTGCTGCCCATGCTGAAGCCTACCCTCATTTCCGTGGGTATTCTGGAACTGATGTGGGTCTGGAACGACTATCTCCTGCCGTATCTGGTTCTGGATATCACCAAGTACCGCACCATCCCCATCCACGTCCAGTACCTGAAGGGTAGCTATGGCACCGTGGATCTGGGCGCGACCATGGCGGTCATCATGATGGCCATTCTGCCCATCATCATTGTCTACCTGTTCTGCCAGAAGTACATCATCAAGGGCGTCGCTGCCGGCGCGGTGAAGGGCTAAGTTCCCGTAACTGATTTTTACCCACCGGCTGTGTAAACAGCCGGTGGGCATTTCAAAGATTCCGAAAAGAGAGGGGCGGCGGATGCCATGACAATCAAAGATCTGGCTGCAAAGACCGGCTATGCCGTCGGCACCGTTTCCCGGGCGCTGAACAATCATCCCAACGTCAGCGAGCGGGCAAGGCAGGAAATCCTGGAGGCCGCCGCCGAAAGCGGCTTTCAGCTGAACGTCAACGCCAAGCAGCTCAAGCAGCACCACTCCACCACCATTCTGGTGGTGGTCAAGGGTATCGGCAACGAGCTGTTCGGGGAGATGGTGGAGTCCATCCAGACCCTGATCGCCCAGACCCGCTACCAGCTGGTGGTGGACTACATGGACGAGGACGAAAACGAAGTGCGCCGAGCCGCGCAGCTGTGCCGGGAAAAGAAGCCTCTGGGCATCCTGTTCCTCGGCGGCAACAACGAGAATTTCATCCGGGATTTCGGGGGCATTGACGTTCCCTGTGTCGTGGTCACTAACGACGCCTCCATGCTGTCCTTTGACAACCTGTCCAGCGTCTCCACCGACGACCGGGAGGCCGCGTGCAGCGCCATGGATACGTTGATTCGCCTGGGACATAGCCGTATCGCCATCATCGGCGGCGACCGGGCCATTTCCGACACCAGCCGTCTGCGCTACGAGGGCTGTATGCAGTCCTTCACTGCCCACGGCATCCCCTTCGACCCCAAGCGGGACTATCAGGGCGTGCGCTATTCCTATCAGGCGGGGTATCAGGCGACCAAGGCGCTTCTGGATAAGGGCTGCCGGTTCACCGCGATTTTCGCCACCGCCGACGTGATGGCCATCGGCGCCATCCGCGCCTTGCAGGACAACGGCCTGCAGGTGCCGGAGGACGTGTCGGTCATGGGCGTGGACGGCCTGCCGCTGAGCAGCTTCCTGGTGCCGAGACTGGCCACCGTCCGTCAGACCGTTTCCCTGCTGGCAAAGCGCAGCGTGGAAATTCTGCTGGGGAATATCGAGCGGAACGCGCCCGCCTGTCACGAGACGGTACCCTTTGAGATCCTCTCCCGGGAGAGCATCCGGAAAATTTCACACTGATAATCCATTAAAATTCTCAATTCCGAATTGAGAATTTTAATGAACGATCACATATCACAGATGCTGTTTTTCGATAAGAACGTAAAGCGGTATCAATTAAGGAGACTATTGCAATGCGCGAAAGCGGAATTTTGATGCATATTACCTCCCTGCCGGCCCCTTACGGCATCGGCACCATGGGGAAGGACGCCTATGCCTTTGTGGACTTTCTGGTCAGGGCCGGACAGCGGTACTGGCAGATCTTGCCCCTGACTCCCACCGGCTACGGCGATTCCCCCTATCAGTCTCTGGGCGCCTGCGCAGGCAACCACTATCTCATCGATCTGGACAGGCTGGCAGACGAGGGACTGCTGAAAAAAGAGGAAATTCAGAACATTTCCTGGGGCAGCAACCCGGCACGGGTGGATTTCGGCGCCATGTACGCTCATCGGATGAACGTGCTGCGGCTGGCGTTTCAGCGGTTTGCACCGGATGAAGCCTACGAAACCTTCGTGGAGCAGAACCGGAGCTGGCTGGAAGACTATGCTCTGTTCACGGCGTTGAAGGACACCCTCGGCGGCAAGCCATGGTTGGACTGGCCGGAAGCCCTGCGTCTGCGAAAGGCTGACGCTCTGGCGGAAAAGCGCCGGGAGCTGTCCGATGAGATCCGGCTGCAATACTTTGTTCAGTACGAATTTGACAGGCAGTGGAAGGCGCTGCGCAGCTACGCCAATGCCAAGGGCGTCCGCATTATCGGCGACGTTCCCATTTACGTGCCGCTGGATTCGGCGGACGTGTGGGCGAATCCGGAACTCTTCCAGCTGGACGAAAGCCGCCATCCGGAACAGGTGGCGGGCTGCCCCCCGGATTCCTTCACCGCGGATGGTCAGCTCTGGGGCAACCCAATTTACGACTGGAAAAAGATGGCGCAGACTCACTATTTCTGGTGGATTCAGCGCCTGACGGCTGCCGGAAAGCTGTACGACGTTATCCGTCTGGATCATTTCCGCGGCTTTGAAAGCTACTGGTCGGTGCCCGCAGGAGATACCACCGCGCGGAACGGCAAGTGGGTGAAAGGCCCCGGAATGGACTTCATCCGCACCATTCAGCAGACTCTGCCCAATCTGGAATTCATTGCCGAAGATCTGGGCTTTATCACCCCCGAGGTGCGGAAGTTGCAGCAGGACTCCGGCTATCCCGGCATGAAGGTTCTGGAATTTGCCTTCGACTCCCGGGAGGAAAGCGACTACATGCCCCATCTGTACCCCGTGGACTCCGTGTGCTACACCGGCACCCACGACAATGTGACATTGAAGCAGTGGTTTGACGAAGCCGCGCCGGAGGATGTGGCCTGCGCGAAAACCTATCTCGGACTGAACCGGGAGGAGGGCTATATCCGGGGCATGATTCGCGGCTGCATGGGTTCCGTGTCCCGGCTGTGCGTGGTGCAGATGCAGGACTATCTGGAACTGGGCAAGGAAGCTCGGATGAACTTTCCCGGTACGCTGTCCAGCGCCAACTGGACGTGGCGCGCGGAAAAGGGCTTTGACTCCGACGCTCTGGCCGCGAGAATTTACGCTGCCACAAAGCTGTACGGACGCGTGGGGAAATAACGGATTTCCCTTGCGGAACAAGGAAAAACTGCTCTGAACCATAATGTAGCGAAATTTCACCGGGAACCGGGATTTTGTCCGGGTTCCCGGTTGATTTTTTGGAAACGTTTTTTCTTGCATCGGCGGGGATTTTTCCGAAAAAACGGCACAAATTATGCAAGTTTCTGCATTATTCACAAAATTCTGCCCCAATGTCTATTTTTTATGTGAATACTATAAAAAAGTTGAAAATTAACATTTTTTCCGATTGATTTTACCGCCCGTTTGACTTACAATAGAAGACGAGCGGATTTTGAGAAAACAGTCCGACGCGACTGCCACCGGGGTGATGTGCATGCTGAATATTGTTCTGGTGGAACCGGAGATACCGCAGAACTGCGGCAATATCGCCCGCACCTGCGCCGCAACAGGCTGCCGTCTGCACCTGATACGGCCGCTGGGCTTTGACATCTCCGAAAAGGCCGTCCGCCGTGCGGGTCTGGATTACTGGCACATGGTGGAGGTTCGGGACTACGAAAATCTGGAGGACTTCTTCGCGAAGAATCAGGTGGAGGAAATGTGGTGCCTGTCCACGAAAGCGCCGAGGAGCTATACCGAGGCTGCCTTTCACGACGGCTGCTACCTGTTTTTCGGGAAGGAGACCAAGGGACTTCCGGAGGACTTCCTTCGGGCGCACTACGACGCGTGTGTTCGCATTCCCATGCGTCCGGATGCCCGGAGCCTGAACCTGAGCAATGCGGTTGCCGTCACCGTCTACGAGGCACTGCGTCAGCTGTCGTTTCCCAATTTGCGCGACTTCGGTAAAATGCGGGAGTGACCTCCCGAGAATATGGAGGAGTTATCATGAACTACAATAAAAAGTCCATCGAGGACATCGACGTAGCCGGCAAGCGGGTCCTGTGCCGCTGCGACTTCAATGTTCCCACCAAGAACGGCGTCATCACCTCCGACAAGCGGATTGTCGCCGCCATGCCCACCATCAAGTATCTGGTTGACCACAACGCAAAGGTCATCCTCTGCTCCCACATGGGCAAGCCCAAGGGCGAATGGAAGCCCGAGCTGAGCCTGAAGATCGTGGCGAAGCGCATCAGCGAGTTGCTGGGCAAGGAAGTCATCATGGCCGCCGACGTGGCAGGCGAGGACGCCAAGGCCAAGGCCGCCGCGCTGAAGGACGGCGACGTGATGCTGCTGGAGAACACCCGGTTTGAGAAGGGCGAGACCAAGAACGATCCCGAGCTGAGCAAGGCTCTGGCCTCTCTGGCGGACGTGTTCGTCAACGACGCTTTCGGCACTGCCCACCGCGCCCATTCTTCCACCGCCGGTGTGGCCGATTATCTGCCCGCCGTCAGCGGCTTCCTCGTTCAGAAGGAAGTTTCCATCATGGGCAAGGCCCTGTCCGACCCCGAGCGTCCCTTCGTCGCTGTTCTGGGCGGCGCAAAGGTCTCCGACAAGCTGAATGTCATCAATAACCTGCTGGAAAAGGTGGACACCCTGATCATCGGCGGCGGCATGGCCTATACCTTCCTTGCCGCCAAGGGCTACGCTGTTGGCAAGTCCCTGCTGGACGAGAGCAAGATCGACTACTGCAAGGACATGATGGCCAAGGCGGAAGCCAAGGGCGTCAAGCTGCTCCTGCCTGTGGACGTAGTCGTTGCCGATTCCTTCCCCAACCCCATCGACGGCCCCATCGACGTTACCACCGTTGACGCCGCTGCCATCCCCGCCGACAAGGAAGGTCTGGACATCGGCGAGAAGACCTGCGCTCTGTTTGCTTCCGCGGTGAAGGACGCTAAGACTGTCGTCTGGAACGGCCCCATGGGCGTGTTTGAGAATCCCACTCTGGCCAAGGGCACCATCGCCATGGCGCAGGCTCTGGCAGATTCCAGCGCCACCACCATCGTCGGCGGCGGCGACAGCGCTGCGGCCTGCGAGCAGCTGGGCTTTGCCGACAAGATCACCCACATTTCCACCGGCGGCGGCGCTTCTCTGGAATTCCTGGAAGGTCTGGAGCTGCCCGGCATCGCCTGCCTGGAAGATAAGTAATCCGGGAATCGAGTTTCTATTAACATCCCTATCAATAAAAGGAGAAATGGAATCATGAACAGAAAATACCGCAAGACCGTTATCGCCGGCAACTGGAAGATGAACAAGACCCCCTCCGAGACCAAGGAGTTTATGACCCAGCTGAAGGCCATTCTGCCCAAGGGCCGCTGGTGCGACGTGGCTCTGTGCGTTCCCGCCGTGTGCATTCCCGCCGCTGTCCGCGCCATGCGTGAGACCCGGGTAGGCATCGGCGCCGAGAACTGCAACGCCAACGCCTCCGGCGCTTACACCGGTGAGATCGCCACCAATATGCTGGTGGACGCCGGCTGCAAGTACGTCATCATCGGCCACTCCGAGCGCCGCGCCATGGGCGAGACCGACGCCGATGTCAACGCCAAGGTTCTGGCTGCCCTGAATGCCGGCCTGACCCCCATCATGTGCTGCGGCGAGAGCCTTGAGCAGCGCCAGAGCGGCATCACCACCGAGTGGATCACCATGCAGATCAAGCTGGGTCTGGCTGGCGTTCCCGAGGACAAGATCCGCAAGGTCATCATCGCCTACGAGCCCATCTGGGCCATCGGCACCGGCCTGACCGCCACTCCCGATCAGGCGGAAGAGGTCTGCGAGAACATCCGTACCGTGGTGCGCAAGCTGTACTCCTCCAAGAACGCCCGTGCGATCTCCATCCTGTACGGCGGCTCCATGAACGACAAGAACGCCTTCGAGCTGCTGGCACAGCCCGACATCGACGGCGGTCTGATCGGCGGCGCGTCTCTGGTTCCCGAGAAGTTTGTCAAGATCATCGAGGCTGCCAACCAGCCCACCGTGTAACTTTACCCCGTAAAGATGGGCAGCCGCTTTTATCCGCGGCTGCCCATCTTTGCCCTTAAATATTTGGAGGTGTATTGATGAAAACACTTCTTTTGTCTGTGCAGGAGAAGGCAACTCCGGAAATTGCCGCGAACCTGATCCGTCAGGGGGAGCTGGTGGCGATCCCCACGGAGACGGTTTACGGTCTGGGCGCAAACGGTCTGGACGAAGCTGCCGTGACGAAAATTTTTGAAGCCAAGGGTCGTCCTCAGGACAACCCCCTGATTCTGCACATCTGCGGCGCGGAGCAGATCGAACTGTTCTGCCACGACGTACCTGCGGCGGCCTATGAGCTGGCGAAGGAATTCTGGCCGGGACCGCTGACCATGGTACTGCCCGCCCGGGACTGCGTCCCCCGGCGCACCACCGGGGGACTCTCTACCGTGGCCGTCCGCTGCCCGGACAATGCCGTGACCCGGGAGATCATCCGCCTTGCGGGCGTGCCCATTGCCGCGCCCTCCGCCAATATTTCCGGAAAGCCCTCCACCACCACCGCCCAGCACGTTCTTCACGACCATGACGGGAAAATCGCCGCCATCGTGGACGGCGGCCCATGCCGGGTGGGCGTGGAGTCCACCATCGTGGATTTGACGGAAGACCGCCCCCGGCTGCTCCGCCCCGGCGGAATCACCCCGGAGCAGCTGATCTCCGTTCTGGGGGATCTGGTCATCGACAAGGCCGTCACCGCCCAGATCGACAAGGACGCCGTGGTGAAAGCCCCCGGCATGAAATACCGCCATTACGCCCCGGCGGAGCCGGTGGTCATCGTCTCCGGCAGCCGGGAAAAGGCCGCCGCCTACATCCGCCGCCATTTCACTCCCGGCGACCGGGTGCTGTGCTTTGAAGAAGAGCTGCCCCTGTACGCCGGGTGCAGCCCCCTGTCCTACGGCCGGGAGGCGGACGTCAACACCCTGTCCGCCGGCCTGTTTGCCGCTCTGCGGGAACTGGACGACCCCGGCATCCATCAGGTCTATGCCCGGTGCCCGGTGGGGGGCGGCGTGGCCTACGCCGTGCAGAACCGGCTGAAAAAGGCCGCGGCGTTCCACATTGTGGACGCGGAGGAGGAAGCATGATTCTCGGCATCACCGGCGGCACCGGCTGCGGAAAAACCACCCTGCTGAACGTTCTGAAGGAGCGGGGGGCGGTGGTTCTGGACTGCGACGCCATCTACCACGAGCTGCTGACGCGGGACGCGTCCCTCCTTGCGGCCATCGAAGAACGCTTCCCCGGCACGGTGGAGGACGGCGTTTTGCAGCGGAAAAAGCTTGGGAATTTGGTATTTTCCGACAAAAACGCTCTGCTGGATTTGAACAGAATCACCCACGCCGCCGTGAAGCGGGAGGTGCTTCGCCGCCTCGGGGAAAAGCCAGCGCTTGCCGCCATCGACGCTATCGCCCTGTTTGAGGGCGGGCTTGCCGGGCTGTGCGACGTGACGGTCGCCGTCACCGCCCCGGTGGAAGATCGGGTTCGCCGCCTCATGCGCCGGGACGGTATTCCGGAAGACTATGCCCGCCGCCGCATCGCCGCCCAGCCGGACGAGAGCTGGTTCCGGGAAAAATGCGGCTTTGTGTTGGAAAACACCGGGTCAGCGTCGGAATTTCGGGAAAAATGCCTTGCGTTTTTGCGGGGAATTGGTATAATGGACGCAGCGAGCGAGCGCCGCAAGTCCCTGCAATGCACCGTCCACCCGACGGGAACGCTGGGAACATATACCTTCGTTGTCGTCTGCTCCCGGTATGATGGGAAGTGGCTTCTCAGCCGGCACAGGGAGCGGGACACATGGGAAACCCAGGGAGGCCACATCGAGCCGGGAGAAACGCCCATGCAGGCTGCCCGACGGGAGCTGTACGAGGAAAGCGGCGTCCGGGACGCTGAGCTTTACCCGGTCTGCGACTACCGCGGCTTCGATTCCCAAAGCAGCGCCGACGGCATGGTGTTTTTCGCGGCGGTTCGCCGTCTGGAACCCCTGCCGGAAAGCGAGATCGGGGAAGTCAGACTGTTTTCGGCGCTGCCGGAAAATCTGACCTACCCCAATGTAACGCCCCGCCTGATGGCGGAGGCGCAAAGAAACATAGGAGGATGCAACATGACCACAGAAGAACTGCGCAATTCCCTGCTGGCGTCGCCCAAGAACGGCTACACCCGGCTCACTGACGCCCAGCGGGATGAAATGGAAGGCTATGCTCAGCGCTACATGGCGTTCATGAGCGAATGCAAGACCGAGCGGGAGGCCACCGCATGGGCCGTTCGGGAAGCCGAGAAGCTGGGCTACAAGCCCTTCGCCCCCGACATGGAAGCCAAGCCCGGCGATAAGATTTACTACAACAACCGCAATAAGTCCATCGCTTTGGCTGTCGTCGGTACCAAGTCCCTGCGCGAAGGCGCGAACATCTGCGCCGCCCACGTGGATTCCCCCCGGCTGGACATCAAGCCCAATCCCCTGTACGAGGACTCCGAGATCAGCTACCTGAAGACCCACTATTACGGTGGCATCAAGAAATACCAGTGGACGACCATTCCTCTGGCGCTCCACGGCGTGGTGTACCGGGCGGACGGCGCTGTGGTCACGGTCACCATCGGCGAGGACGAGGGCGACCCCATCCTGATGGTCTCCGACCTGCTGCCCCATCTGGCGGCGGATCAGATGCAGAAGCCTGCGGGGAAGATCATCGAGGGCGAGCAGCTGAACGTGATCCTCGGCTCCGAGCCGCTGGAGGGCGATGGCTCTGACCTCGTGAAGCTGCACATCATGAAGCTGCTGAACGAGAAGTACGGCCTTGTGGAGAGCGACTTCCTCTCCGCCGAGCTGACGGTGGTTCCCGCGGGACGCTGCCGGGAGGCGGGTCTTGACCGCAGCCTGCTCAGCTCCTACGGCCACGACGACCGGGTCTGCGCCTACGCCGAGCTGGAAGCCCTGTTCTCTCTGGACATGCCCGAAAAGACCGCCGTCTGCATCCTTGCCGATAAGGAAGAGATCGGCTCCGTGGGCATTTCCGGTATGCAGAGCCACTACTTTGAACATTTCATGGAGGGGCTGTGCGACGCCCAGGGCGTCAAGCTGTCCGACTGTTTCGCCAATTCCTTCTGCCTGTCCGCCGACGTTTCCAACGCCTTCGACCCCAACTGGCCGGAGACCTGCGACAAGCGGAACAACAGCCAGCTGAACTACGGCGTTGCCATCTGCAAGTACACCGGCTCCCGGGGCAAGGGCGGCGCGTCCGACGCTTCCGCCGAGGCTATGGGTCATGTCCGCTCCACGCTGGACAAGGCGGGCGTCATCTGGCAGATCGCGACTCTGGGCAAGGTAGATCAGGGCGGCGGCGGCACCGTGGCGGCCTACATGGCAAACCGGAATATCGTCACCGTGGACGCGGGCGTGCCGGTGCTCAGCATGCACGCGCCGCTGGAGCTGGTCTCCAAGCTGGACTGCTACGAAACCATGCTGGCCTGCAAGGCGATTTATCTGGCATAAAATCAAGAAGCTCCCTCTTTTCGAGGGAGCTTCCTGCATGTATGAAACTAGAATTCCGGTCCGGTACAGACGTTCCGGGGTTCCTCCGTGGGGGGAAGCGCCCGGAGCTTCTTGCTGCCCCGCACAGCCTGGATAAGCTCTACGATCGCCCAGATGTGCAGCAGGAAATCCACCAGCTTGCCCATGGGGCTATCATATAGAGCAAACGCAATGACCACCAGCGCCACGGTGTCGATGATGAACAGCACCAGCGCCGCCGTCAGCCAACCGGCACGCTTCTTGCTCAGCAGCCAGCACAGCAGATACACCGCCACAATGACCAGCGCGATGACCAGACCCGTGTAGGTGAGCGTCCCTTTGACATTCCAGGCACCGTCCACAAAGCCGTTCTCTATGCCCATCCCCACGAATACCAGATAGTACGGTACGGAAGCGGAGAACAGGAAATACGTGTTCGTGTCCAGAATCGTCATGATCAGATTGACCACCGTGAGAATGACGATCAGCAGCAGGCTGTAGCGCCCGTTGGCCACCTGACGCAGCAGGTACTCCCGGGAGTTCTTGTCCACCTGGGTGTTATTTTTTGCCATAAACTACCATCTCCTTGTTGTTGTGTGCCGTGTCATAATATCAGATATTCAGGGAAAATGCAACCTTGACTTTTCTGCCGCCAATGTGTATAATAAGAGAAATTTCATAGGACAGTTCGTGACCATCCTGTCGGTAAACAAAACTAGGGATTTCCGATGGGCGCTATGCGCTCATTTTTTGTTGGGGACGGTCTTGCGCTGTCCCCAATTTCTGTTTTGGAGGAACACCATGTCGAAAAACACCAGATTTCTGACCCATGCCGCCGTCATTGCGGCGCTGTACGCCGTGCTGACCCACCTGCAGAATGTTCTGCTTCCCGGTTCCACCACATGGGCGATCCAAATGCGGCTGTCCGAAGCGCTGTGTGTGCTTTCCTTTTTCACCCCGGCAGCGATTCCCGGATTGACGGTGGGCTGTCTGGTTTTCAACATCACCTATGCCGCCGCGCTGCCGCTGGATTTTCTCGTGGGCAGTCTTGCGACGCTTCTGGCGGCCGGGGGGATGTGGCTGACCCGGCGGGTCACGGTGAAGGGGTATCCTTTGCTTGGGATGGCGATGCCCGCACTGTTCAACGCACTGCTGGTAGGCTGGGAACTGACGGTATACATCGGCGGCGGTTTCTTCCTCAACGCGCTGTACGTGGCGCTGGGAGAGCTGGCGGTGCTCCTGACCTTTGGCACGGCGCTATACTACGCCGTCAAAAAGCGGCATCTGGACACAAAGGTGTTCGGCACGTAAAGCAATCAAAATTCCCCCGCCGCGCGGATGTTCCGACGCGGCGGGGGAATTCTTCACAGCTCCAATTTCAGGTCGTTTTCCCCGATCCAGCCCCATTTCCGGAGGATCAGGCAGAAAACCCAGCTCAGCACCGCCGGAAGAACGAAGCAGATCAGCGCCATGCCCGTCCAGTCCATGGCGGTGATGGCCGTCTTTGCGCCGCTGGCAATATCGTTGATCCAGCCCGTGTAAACGCCGATCTGCCCGACAAAGCCGCAGGTGCCCATGCCGGAGGAGACCGCCGTGCCGTTCATCTCCAGACGGAACAGGCATGTGGCAAGCGGCCCCGTGATGGCCGATGCCAGTGTGGGCGGTATCCAGATACGGGGGTTCTTCACAATGTTGGGCATTTGCAGCATGCTGGTGCCGATGCCCTGAGCGACCAGACCGCCCCAGCCGTTTTCCCGGAAGCTCATCACCGCGAAGCCCACCATCTGGGCGCAGCACCCTGCCACGGCGGCGCCGCCGGCAAGCCCTGTCAGTCCCAGCGCCGCGCAGATGGCGGCGGAGGAAATGGGCAGCGTCAGCGCCACGCCCACGGCGACGGATACCACAATGCCCATGAAAAAGGGCTGAAGCACCGTCGCCCACTTGATGAAGCTGCCTACGGCGCTGGCCGCCGTACCGATGGGCGCTGCTACCAGACGCGCAATGCCGATGCCGGCCAGAACCGTCACGATGGGCGTCACCAGAATGTCGATTTTGGTCTCCTTTGCCACCAGCTTGCCGCATTCCGCCGCGACGATGGCGACGACGTATACCGCCAGCGGCCCGCCCGCGCCGCCCATGGCGTTGGCGGCAAAGCCCACGGGGATCAGGGAAAACAGCACCAGCGTCGGGCAGTGCAGCGCAAATCCGATGGCCACGGCAATGCCGGGGCCGACCATGGCGGAGGCAAGGCCGCCGATGGTATACCCCACTGCGCCCTCACCCTTGCCCACGGTGACGATGATCCGTGTCAAAAACCCGATGCCGAACTGCTGCCCCAGAGTATTGAGGATGGTTCCCACCAGCAGCGTGCAGAACAGTCCCTGTGCCATGGCGCCCAGAGCGTCGATCCCGTAGCGCTGGAGGGTGAATACCACATCCTTGCGAGCCAGAAATTTCCTGATCTTCTCCATGTGTACCTCTTCTTCCAAAAGTATGGGATGCGGTTTATTATATAGGAAATCTTTGCCGTACGCAAGACCGAAAGGGAAAGATTCTCCTTGCAAATGCCATGCATCATGCTAAAATAGAAGAGGAACGTTGCGAGGAGGGATTTGTCATGGATATTTGGAAAGAACTGGAAGCTGAGGGCGTGAACAGGCACCTGCTTGCAGAAGTCCGTTCCTTCCGGGACGCCCACGGCGTGGCGGAGGAAGTACGCGGCCGGATTCCAAACCCCCGATTTGTATACTACGGCAAGGACGTCTGGGAAGCCGCCGCGGCGGCGGTGCTGTGCGGGGAGAACCTGCTTCTGGCAGGCCCCAAGGCCACCGGCAAAAACGTGCTGGCGGAGAATCTGGCCGCCCTGTTCGGCCGCCCGGTGTGGGACATTTCCATGCACATCAATGTGGACGCGGCGTCCCTCATCGGCACCGATACGCTGAAGGGGGGCGAGGTCTGCTTCCGGGAAGGTCCCGTGTGCCAGTGCGCGAGACTTGGCGGCTTCGGCATTCTGGACGAGGTGAATATGGCGAAAAACGAAGCGCTGGCCGTGCTCCACGCCACGCTGGATTTCCGCCGGGTCATTGACATTCCGGGCTACCGCCGCGTGACGCTGGACGACGCGGCCCGGTTCATCGGCACCATGAACTATGGCTACGCCGGAACCCGGGAGCTGAACGAAGCGCTGGTTTCCCGGTTCGTGGTGGTGGATATGCCGGTAATCGGGCAGGACGATCTGTGCAAACTCCTGCTGCGGGGCTTCCCGAGCCTGAAAAAGAGCTGGGCGCAGCAGCTGGCGGCGTTGTTCGATGATCTGCGCGCCAAGTGCAGCAGCGGGGAGATCTCCGCCCGGGCGCTGGACCTGCGGGGACTGCTGACTGCCCTGCGGCTGATGGAACGGGGACTTTCCCCGGAAGCCGCACTGGAAATGGGCATCATCAACAAGGCCTTCGACCCCTTCGAGCGGCAGCTCACCGCCGATGTGGTCTGGGCGCGTGTCCCCAGAACGGCAAAAGCGGAAGAGTTCTTCGGAGACTGATATGGACATCGGGGAACAGGAAGCCCGCCGGGCGGACAACCAGATCTGGAACGCTGCGGGAATCTATGGCTTTGCCACGGGCAGCCGGGGCTATGAGCCCAACGGGGAAGCGTCCTTGTATTTCAACACCGCCATCGGTCTGGTGCGGCGGCTGTATGACTACCGGAAGCTGGAAATTCTGCTCACCGCTCTGGAGCGCCGGTCTTCGGGAGAAATGCAGAGCGAGCTGCTCTGGCTGGGGCTGGAACGGTGCGCGTATCTTAAATACCGGGATACCCGTCCGGCGCTGACCTTTCTGCGGCGGGACTATGCCCAGCGGCAGTTACAGCAGGAAGCCTCCACGAACAGCGAGCAGGACCGGCTGAAAATCGGCTGGTTCCGCCGGGCACTGGGTCTTCCCAGTGAGGAGACCGGCCGGGAAAAGCAGATTCTGGACGCGCTGGAATTTGACCCCGACTGGGACGCCGAGGCCATACAGTCCCGGATGGAGCGGATCCTGTACAAATATTTCGGGCGGAACCTGCGCAGCGAAATGGATCACCTTGGCACCAGCCGGGTGGATTTGGGCTTTTTTGCCAAGCTGATACTCCGCCCCGGCGGGCTGAACCGTCTGGGGCAGGCCGCGCCGGAGGGCGGCGTGGGACTGCGCTCTCTGACGCGGCGCATTTTCGGTTGGCGGGAAGCCCGGAAGGATGATATGCGGCAATACGCCGCCGCGTGCTTCGGCAAATCCATGCTGACCCCGGCGGAGCTGGCGGATGCGGAGCGGGTCTGCTGCACCGGCCGTCACCGGGGCTGCGTGCTGCACTTCACCCGGGGGGAAGCGCCGGAGAACGGAGAGGCGCCCACCCGGGAGTGGGAGCAGCTTCAGGAGCAGGCGGAGCGCAACCGCGCCTATTTCCGGGCGCATCTGGCGCAGAACCGGCTGGAAATCCAGCGCCTTGCCCAGCAGCTGCAAAATACCATTCTGCTGCTTCAGGAGGACGGGAGCCTTCGGTGCCGCGCGGGACGGGTCAACCCGGCGCTTGCATGGCGCGCCCCCTCGCTGGGGGACGGCCGGGTGTTTGACCGGCAGCAGCCCAATACCCTCGGCGATTTGATCGTGGATATTCTGCTGGACGCCTCCGCCTCCCAGAACCGGCGGCAGGAGCAACTGGCGACGCAAGGCTACATTCTGGCCGAGGCGCTGACCCGGTGCGCAATTCCTGTCCGGGTGCTGTCCTACTGCTCCGTCAGCGGCTGTACGGTGCTGCGGGAGTACCGGGACTACCGGGAAAATCAGGGCAACAACCGGATTTTCGAGTTCGCTGCCGCCGGATGGAACCGGGACGGACTTGCCCTGCGGGCAGTGGACTGGCTTCTGCGCCGGTCGGGGGAGCAGCAGCGGCTTCTGCTGATCCTCACCGACGCGAACCCCAACGACGATACCCGCCTCCCCGGCACGGGGAATCAGTTTTTCAGCCGGGACTACAGCGGCAGGCCCGCCGTGGCCGACGCTGCCGAAGAAGCGACGGCATTGCGCAGGCATGGCAATCCGCCGCTGTGCCTGTTCTCCGGCCGGGAGGGCGACTTAAGCAGCGCCCGCACCATTTACGGCCGGGATGTGGTCAGGCTGCCCTCCGTGGGCTGGTTTGCCCAGACCGTGGGGAAGATCATTCAGGGACAGCTGCAGGCTCTTGAAAGTTAACGAAAAAAACGCGGCTTCAAAGCCGCGTTTTTTTAGACAAATTGGCACTGTACAACGCCTTTTAAGTATGCTACAATTCCCAAAAGCGGGAAAACAGGAGATGATGACCTTGACAAGTCAGGCGCAGCGGTATCTGGAAAAGCTGGATATCGGCTATTCCTACCGCCTTGCAAAGCGGATGGAGGAGCACTGCACCAACCCCGTGCTGGGCTACCGCACCGCAGGCTCCCCGGCGGAGATCGCCACGGGAGACATGCTGGCGGCGGAGATGAAGAAAATCGGCTTTTCCAAAGTATGGAAGGATGCCATCACCGTGGACGCATGGGAGTTTGAGAAAGCGGAGCTGTCCTTCACCGACGCCGAGGGACAGGAACGCCGCGTCCAGCTGGGCGCGTATCAGACGAATTTCGTCACGGACGGCCCTACCGCCTACGAGCTTGTCTATGCGGGCAAGGGCACGGAAGCGGATTACGAGGGGCTGGACGTTAACGGGAAGCTGGTGCTGGTGGAGATCAATCAGCGGAACGAATGGTGGATCAACTACCCCGTGTATCAGTCCCACCTCAAGGGTGCGGCAGCGCTGATCGCCGTGCAGACCGGGGGCTACGGCGAGGTGGACGACACCGCGCTGAACGCGCAGGATATCGCAGGCCCTCCCGAAGCCGCCGCCTTTTCCATTTCCCGGAAGGACGCCGGACTGCTGAAGGAGCTGCTTGCGCGCAGCGCGTCGGTGTCCGTCACGCTGGACGCCTGCACCCGGGTGGAGCGCGACCGCACCACCTACAACATCATCGGCGAGCTGACCGGCCGGAACCCTGACCGGAAGATCATGCTGTCCGCCCACTACGACTCCTATTTTGACGGCTTTCAGGACGATAACACCGCCATTTCCATGATGCTGGGCATGGGCAAAGCACTGGTAGAGACCGGCTGGCAGCCGGAGAACACCATCCTTTTCTGCGCCATGGCGTCGGAGGAATGGGGCGTGGCGGATTCCCAGTTCGACTGGTCCACCGGCGCTTACGAGCAGGTGTTCACCGTACATCCCGAATGGCGGGGGCAGGTCATTGCCGACCTGAACTTTGAGCTGCCCGCCCTTGCCCACGGCACCCGGGCGCGGATCCGCAGTACCTACGAATATGTGGATTTTCTGGAGGAATTTCTGGAAAACCTCCCGGAGCTGACGCAGGGCTATCCCGAGGAAACCCGGATCACTGCCCCCATTGAAACATGGTCGGACGACTTTTCCATTGCCATTGCGGGCATTCCCTCCATGGTCAACGATTTCACCGGCGGCAGCTTTATGGAGACCCACTATCATTCCCAGTTCGACAACGACACCTACTATGACGAGGACGTGTACCGTCTCCACCATGAGCTGTTCGGTCTGCTGCTGATGGCCATTGACAGGACTAGAGTCGTTCCGCTGAATTTTGCTGGAACCTTTCAAAAGGCCAAGGAAGCATTGGACTTGGACTGGTGCGCCCGGACGGAAGCCGACGGCGAAAGCCTTGCCCAGGCGCTGGACGAAGCCGCGGAACTGGCACAGCAGGTCTATGACCGGGCGGCGGCCATCAACCGGGGGCAGGCACCCGACGAGGACGCCGGTCGACTGGAACGGCATCTGCTGAATCTGTTCCAGCAGACCCAGGACACCTTTGTCCGCATCGACTGGTACGGCAACGTCCAGTTCCCCCAGGAAAGCTTGCAGGAAAGCCTTGAACTGCTCCACAGCGCGGCGGGCAGCCTGGCGGCGGGAAATCTCTCCGCGGCACTGCGAAAACTCTATGAGATCGACAATAACCGCTATGCCTTCCTGTTTGAGCAGCGGGTGTACCGCCACTTCACCCAGTACGTATTTTCCCAGCCCAAGGAGCGCCTGAAATGGGGCTACCGCCGGATCGTGGGCTATATCAACCTATACGCAACGGTCAAGAGCCTGCTGGAAAAGAAAGCCAAGGGCATTACGGACTACACGGCGGAAGCGGCCTTCCTGCAAGGCGCGGCCGCCGCGCAGGAGGGCGCCTACCGGGATCTGGTGGGCAGTCTGAACATCAGTGTGGAGGAAATGAAGCGGATGCTCCGCGACTGCCTCCCAAGATAAAGGAACGAATATATGGAAAGCGAATTATACAAAGTTACAAAAAAAGACCTGCCAAAGCTTCAGGCACTGCTGAACAAGTGCTTTGCCTCCGACCCGCTGTACGAGACCCTGATTCCCAACGAGGATATCCGCAAGAAGCTTTTGCCGAAGCTCTTTGCCTGCGACATGGAGGAATTCTACAAAAACTGCGACATTTTTGCCGACAGCCCGGATTTGAACGGCCTTCTGGTCGTTTCCGACGAGACCGAGCCGTACCATTTCCTCCAATACTACTTTACGGAGCTGGAAGCGGAATTGCAGACGGACGCATGGCTGATCAAGGAAGACCCGTCGCTCAGAACCCTGTTCCACTTTTTTGCCGCACGGGATTACCTGAACTCCCACTGGACGACCCAGCTCCACGAGGACAACCGTCTCCATGTGATCTATCTGGCGGTGGACCCCCAGATGCAGCACCACGGCATTGCGGTGAAGCTGCTGAAGGCGGCGGTGGATTACGCGGACAAGCATCACATGATGATGTCGCTGGAGACCCACAATCCCCACAACGTGACGCTCTACCAGCAGTTGGGGTTTGAGATTTACGAGGTTCTGGAAAAGCATTTTCATCTGAAACAGTTCTGCATGGTGCGCCCGATTCAAAGCGAGCTTGGACAGCCCGCGAAGCCGGGCAACGCGATCTGACCGGAAATAGAAAATCCCGTCCGCAATCTGCGGACGGGAATCTTTCTGTTTATACGAACTTTTTTCGGCAGGTCAAAAGCCCATCAGCCGTTGCGGACTTCCATAAACAGGCTTTCCATATACCGGGAGGTTTCCTCCGGCAGGAAGTTGAAGCTGGTGCCGGTGGTGAGGGTGTCCGCGTCGGGGTAGGCGACCTCGCTGCCCGCGACCTCCGGATCCATCAGCTCCTTCGCCGCGGTGGAAGGAACGCTGTAGCCCAAAAACTCCATGTTGGCGGAGGAAATCTCCGGGCTGCACAGGAAGTTGATGAAGGCTTCCGCCGCTTCCTTCTCCTGACAGCAGGTGGGGATGCACATGGCGTCGATGAACATGTTGTAGCCCTGAGCCGTGGGACGGTAGAAGGCCAGATCGGGGTTCTCTTCCACCATGGTCAGATAGTCGCCGGCGTAGTAGGGGGCGATCCAGGCCTCCTCGTTTTCCATGGCGTCAAAAATCTGATCCATGACGTACTGCTGCACCACGGGCTTCTGCTCCGCCAGCTTGGCAGAGCAGGCCTGAAGCTCGGTCTCGTCGGTGGTATTCACGTCGTAGCCCAGCAGGTACTCGGCAATGCCGAAGGCGTCCCGGGAGTTGTCGAACATGAGAATCTTTCCGGCGTACTTCTCGTTCCACAGCAGTTCCCAGCCGGTGACATCGGCTTTGTCCACGTACTTGGTGTTGTAGATGATGCCCACGGTGCCCCAGGTGTAGGGAACGGAATACTTGTTCTCCGGGTCGTAGGAAGTGTTTTTGAAGGAGTCGTCGATATACTGGTAGTTGGGGATGTTGCTGAAGTTCAGTTCCTCCAGCATACCCTCCTGCACCATCCGGCCGATCATATAGTCGGAGGGGATGATCACGTCCACGGTGATGCCGCCGTTGGCAAGCTTGGAGTACATGATCTCATTGGAGTCGTAGGTGGAATACTGCACACGGATGTTGGGGTAGGCTTCCTCAAAGGCGGCGATCACATCCAGAGAGCCGTCGTCGCCCTCGGAGATGTACTGACCCCAGTTGTAGACGTACAGGGTGGCCTTTTTACTGCTGCCGCAGCCGGAAAGACCGGTCAGGCAGCTCACGGCAAGCAAGACGGCAAGAATAACGGAAATCACTTTTTTCATGATAATTCTCCTTTATACCCCGCTGTGGGCAGCGGCTCGTTTTTTGTCCCCGCGGAGCTGAATGAGGTTCATGGTGACCATCAGCACCAGAATCAGCAGGAATAGCAGGGTGAACAGGGCGTAGATTTTCGGATGGAGGGGCTTTTTCGTGTAGGAATAGATTTCCACGGGAAGGGTCACAAAATCCAGCCCGCTGACAAAATAGCTGATGACAAAATCGTCCAGACTCATGGTGAACGCCATAATAGCGCCGGACACGATGCCGGGGGCGATCTCATGGAGCGTCACCTTGAAAAACGCCTGCAGGGGCGTGCAGCCCAAGTCCATGGCCGCGTCCCGGAGGGAGCTGTCCGTCTGCTTGAGTTTCGGCATGACGTTCAGGATCACGTAGGGGAGGTTGAAGGTGATGTGGGCAATGAGCAGCGTCCAGAAGGTCAGGCTGTTCCGCTGCCCCAGCATCCGGGTCCCCACGAAGACGAACAGCAGGGAAAGGGACACGCCGGTGACGATATCCGGATTCGTCATGGGGATGTTGGTCAGCGTCATGGCAGCCTTGCGCAGTCTGGGGTTCAGGTTGTAGATGCCCAGTGACGCCACCGTGCCGAAGACCGTGGCGATGAAGCTGGCGAGAACCGAGACGAGCAGGGAGTTGCCCAGCAGCTTTAACAGCGTCCTGTCCTGAAACAGACGGGCGTACTGCCGCAGGGTAAACCCTTCAAACTGGGTAACGTCCTTGCCTGTATTGAACGACGCCACGATCAGCACTGCCATGGGGACGTACAGGAAAATGAAAATCAGAACGGTGAGAATGCGGTTGGCTCTTTTCATACGATGACACCGCCTTCCTCATTGCCGCCGCCGAAGCGGTTCATGATGCCGGTGCAGATGAATACCAGAATCATCAGCACCAGACTCAGCGCCGCGCCCAGATTGGGGTTGTTGCCCTGCTTGAACTGGCGCTCGATCACGTCGCCGATGAGCACCGTGTCCGTACCGCCCAGCTTCTGGGAGATATAGAAGGTGGACACCGCCGGGACGAACACCATGGTCATGCCGGAGAGAATGCCGGGAACGCTCAGCGGCAGCACCACCCGGGAAAACACCTGCGTGCTGTTGCAGCCCAGATCCTCCGCCGCTTCAATGAGCCGGGGGTCGATCTTGACGATGACGCCGTACAGGGGCAGGATCATATAGGGCAGATAGTTATACACCATGCCCAGGATGACCGCCCCGGGGGTGCGGATGAGGTGCAGGCGGCCGATGCCGATGACGTCGAGAATGTTGTTGATGATGCCGGTGTCCTGCAGCAATCCGACCCATGCGAGGGTACGGAGCAGAAAGCTCATGCACATGGGCAGCATCACAAGCATATACAGGAACTTCTGAGCGGTATGGCTTCGGTGGGCGATGTAGTAGGCCATGGGGTAGCCCAGCAGCAGGCAGATGAAAGCCGACGCCACCGCGTAGAAGATGGACTGCCACAGAACGCCCCAGTACAGATTCAGGCCCCGGAGATTCACCAGGCTAAATTCTCCCGTAGACGGGTCGGTGAGGGCATAGTAGCACACCACGCCCAGAGGAATCAGCGTGAATACCACCATCCATATCAAATACGGGGTGCTGAGCAGAACAGACTTATTCTTCTTCATCTTCGGCATCCTCCGTCAGCTCGTCATACTCGGCGGAGTAGGAGCTGTAGTCGCCAAAGAGACCTGAATATTCGCTCTTGTGCATGATGTGAATGTCTTCCGGGTTCAGGCGGATGCCGATGGTCTCGCCCACGCCGTGGTAGTCCGTGGTCTGAATGAGCCACTTGAAGCCCTTGAACTCCACGATGATATCGTAGTTAAGACCCTTGAAGGTAATGCCCGTGACGGTGCCGACGAGATGACTCTCCGCGGGCTTCACGATGTCAATGTCCTCCGGGCGGATGACCACGTCCACCGGCTCGTTGGGGGCGAAGCCCTTGTCCACGCACTCAAAGACCCGGCCGAAGAACCGGACCTTGAAGTCTTCCAGCATGACGCCGTCCAGGATGTTGCTTTCGCCGATAAAGTCCGCCACAAAGGCGTTCTTCGGCTCATTATAGATATCCTCAGGTCTGCCGATCTGCTGTATCCGTCCCTTGTCCATGACCACCACGGTGTCGGACATGGAAAGGGCTTCCTCCTGATCGTGGGTGACATAGATGAACGTGATGCCGGTGGTCTGCTGGATGCGTTTCAGCTCGATCTGCATGTCCTTGCGCAAGCGCAAATCCAGCGCTGCCAGCGGTTCGTCCAGCAGCAGCACCTTCGGCTGGTTGACCAATGCCCGGGCGATGGCAACACGCTGCTGCTGGCCGCCGGACAGACTGTCCACGCTGCGGTTTTCGTAGCCCTTCAGGCTGACGATTTCCAGCATTTCATTGACCCTGCGGTCAACCTCGGTCTTGGGCAGCTTCGCTACCTTCAGACCGAAAGCGACGTTGTCGTACACATCCAGATGCGGAAAAAGGGCATAACGCTGGAACACGGTGTTGATCTGCCGCTTGTAGGGCGGAACGTCGTTGATGACCTTCCCGTCAAACGTCACCGTGCCGGAAGTGGGCGTCAGAAAGCCGCCGATGATCCGAAGCGTTGTGGTCTTGCCGCAGCCGGAGGGGCCGAGCAGTGTGAGGAATTCGTGATCGTTGAAATAAAGATTGATGCCGTCGAGAATACGCTCCCCGTCGAACTCCATGGTCAGGTCCTGGAGTCTGATGAGTTCCTTGGACATTATCCTCCCCCGTTTCTTTTTTAGGAATCCCTGACTAAATCGCCTTCGGCTGAGCAGCGGATCTTTTCCCCCAGCCGTGCGGTTTCAAAAGTGGGAAATATAGCGCAGCCGTTGCCAGCGCAAGCTGGCTTACGGATGCGGCATACCCTTTGCGGGTACACAAAGTATTCCTCCACTTTTGAAACCTTCGTCTGGGGAAAAATCTCTCGCTGTCAGCTCTCGCCGATTTAGTCAGAGATTCCTTTATTTTATGCCGAAATACGACAGATACTACTATACCGTAAATTTTTGCAATGTCAATGGATTATATCCGTTTTTTCCCGGGAAAGTTTCGTTTTCCGTTCCGGCAGACGAAAACCGTGCCGCGGCAGAACTGACGTTTGCCGCGGCACGGTATTTGGGTAGGGTTTGTTATGCCGCAGGGGCGGCGACGGCGGTGGTTTCCGGGATGGTTTCCCCGGCGGTTTCCTCCGGGACGGTGCTTGGAACGTAGGTTTCCGGATGGCTGGCCAGGTCCTGATAGTAGGCTTCCCGGTCGGCCTTCTGCTGTTCCAGATACGTCCGGCATTTTTCCATGCCCGCGCCGACGATGGAGTCCGTGCGCTCCATGGACTTCTTCGCGGAGGACAGCATGGCGTCGTTCAGGTTGAACAGCTCCGCCCACTGATCCTGATTGTCTTCGTCCAGCGGCAGGATGTTATATTGCTTCGCCCCGTCAGTGCGCATGTTCACCCATGTGGGCAGCGCGTCCACGCTTTGCAGATACACGGCTCCGTCGGAATACTTTTCAAAGGTGACGGTGAACAGAATGCCATCCTCCGTATAGTAGGGAGGCGCGGCTTGAATATAGCCGTTTCTCTGGTTGGATACAGCGTTGCCCAGAGAGTAGATGACCACGGTCTTGTGGTCAGGGTCAACGGTGCTGGTAAGCAGGTCCACCGGTTGAACAACATGCGGATGCCCGCCCACGATCACGTCAAAGCCAAGATCGCACAGCTTCTGCGCCATGGTGTCCTGAAGGGAATTTTCCTTGATATTATATTCCACGCCCCAGTGAATGAACATCATGGTGGCTTCCGCACCGTCCGCTTTCATCTGTTCCAGAATCTGTTCCGACGCGGTGTACAGCTTGCCGGGGTCGTTGTTGAGGAAGTAGTTCATCTGCCCCTCGTCCTTGATGGGGGTAAGACCATTGAGGGAGAAGGAGGTGCCGTTGCTGCTGTATGCCCATGTGTAGCACACCATGCCGATTTTAATGCCGTTTACGTCCACCACGGCGTATTTCGGCTCGTCGGCGTTCAGCTGGGAGCCGAGGGCGGTCAGTCCCTTGCCGCGGATGATCTCCACGGTGCGGGTGATGCCCGACGCCATGGTGTCGCCCGCGTGGTTGTTGGCGGTGAGCAGCATGTCATAGCCCGTGTCCACTACGCTGTCGATCAGCGCGTCGGGACAGTTGAAAGCGGGATTGCCCTGATAGGGGTAATCGTCGCCGCCGAAGGTGGTCTCCAGATTGGCGATGGCGTAGTCCAGACCGGACACGATATCCTTGACATAGCGGAAAATGGAACTGAAATCGTAGGTGCCGTTGCTTTGCAGGCAGGTGTCAAACACCGGCTTGTGCATCAGCAGATCACCCATGGTGCCGATGGAAGCGGTAGCCACCACATGCTCCGGTTCCGGCAGGGTGGTCTCCGGGGGCTGGGTCTCGGCCTGCGTCGGCTCTGTCCGGATGACGGTGGGAAGGGTATAAACCTGTGTCTCCGTCCGGACGGTAGTCTGGGGCGTTTTGTTCACCAGATTAACACACATCCAGATCACAAGACCTGTCAGCGCGATCATGACGAAAATCAATACGGTCAGCAGCACAACGACTGCTGTGTTGTTTCCCTTCGGCTTTTTGGACATGGGTACTCCTCCTTGTCAGGCTGCCTCTTCGGTCGGAACAACGGGAGTTTCCCGCGCCTGTTTTTCCTGCGCGTAGTAGCTCCGGCATTGCTCAAGCCCCGGGCCGACGATGTTCATGGTGCGGTCGTAGGATGCCACGGCGTTCGCCAGAGCGGCGGCGTCCAGACCATACAGATTCTGCCACTCCGTCCGCCGGGCGTCTTCCAGCGGGACGATGTTGTATTCCTGCTTTTCGTCAACGCTGTGCAGGTTGACCCATGTGGGCATCACGTTCACATCGGCAACGTATACTCCGCCGTCGGCGTATTTTTCAAAGGTGACGGTGAACAGCGCGCCGTCCTCGGTGTGGCCGGTGTTCAGGGTCATCAGGTCCCGGCGCTGGTTGGATACGGCGTTGCCCAGAGAGTAGATGACCGCCGTTTTGTGCCGGGAATCGGAGCTGCTGGTCAGCAGCTCCATCGGCTCCACCACGTGGGGGTGTCCGCCGACAATGATATCCACACCCATATCGCACATTTTCTGGGCGATCATCCGCTGGGAGGAATCCGCCTGAAGGGAATACTCCGTGCCCCAGTGAATGTACAGCATGGTAGCTTCTGCGCCGTCTTCCTGCATTTGGGACAGGAGAGACTGTACCTCGGAATAGAAGGCGTCCAGATTGGTTTCCACAAAGTAATTCACCAGACCCACCTGGGCGACCTCCGGCTCATAATTCAGGGAGGGACGCCCGTTCACCTCGCTGGTGGCGTAGGTGTAGGCCGCCATGCCCACCTTGATGCCGCCCACGTCCACCACGGCGTACTTGGGTTCCTCGTCGCTGAGCTGGGTCCCCAGAGGGGTCAGACCCATTTCCCGCACCCGCTTCACCGTGCGCAGGACGCCTTCAGTGGTGGTGTCGGAGCAGTGATTGTTGGCAGTGAGCAGCATGTCGATCCCCGCATCCTTCGCCGCCTCCACGATCTCGTCGGGGCAGTTGAAGTCGGGGTAGCCCTGGTAGGGGTAATTATCGCCGCCCAGGGTGGTTTCCAGATTGGCGACGGAGTAGTCATAGCTTGCAGTATATTCTGCCACGTAGCGGAAAATCGATTCAAAATCGTAGCCGCCATCCT
>ERZ834769.1092-NODE-1092-length-25190-cov-27.927034_pt1 | contig 25190 bp, 20 predicted proteins | sample MGYA00519690_ERZ834769 | MGnify/ENA primary metagenome ERZ834769 (study PRJEB31850, sample SAMEA3708760) | human gut metagenome | biome: human gut; feature: human-associated habitat; material: faeces | place: China | collected 2014 ... | reverse complement strand
TCACCCTGCCGGAGCTTTCGCCGAGCGCATCGGCAATCTCCTGTTGCGTCATGCCGCGGATACCTCTGTATTTTTTAATCTGTTCGCCTATTACGCTCATGCGAAATTCCTCCGAATTTTATTACGCATACAGTATACCACATCTCATTGTAGTTGTCAAGAACAAATACAATTATTTTGTGTGCGGCTATTGACAACACAATGTTTTTGTAGTATAATATCAAATACACAACGAGAAAGGAGAACAATATGGCGGGCAAGCGAAAAAACTTCTTTTACAGCCCAAAAGAGTAGGATTCACAGCATCAGATTTTCAAGCAGGTTAAAGCCGCGCCACAATTTCGGCTCGGTGCTTAACATCGGCCGGCAGAGCCGACCGGATTTGCGAGATTTCACGAGAAAATGCGAGATTTTGAGAGATTTCGAAAAAAGTCGTTTGTGTCACTTTTTCGGAGTCATGGCACTGAAATTCGCTTTCTATACCACAATTCGCGGAAAAGGCAGGCTTTGAAGCACTTTTTGTGCGACCGAGGAATGTCACTGATATTATCTCAGCTGATAATGAAAAGCGGGATGTAGCTCTTAAAAATGCGAATTTGTGTACATAAAGGCATTGCCAAACGGGCATAGGCGAGCAGGAAGGTTTTGATATTTCAATGTAAGGGAGGACACTGATTTGAGCATGAAAAAATTTTGGAAACGGTTGCAAGCCATACTGAGTGACAACAGAAGCGGCTTTTTCAGTGCAGAAGATTACAATCAATGGGTGGAAAGTCACAAGCAGGAGCTTGAAGAAAGAGAAAAAGCCGAAGCCGAAAGGCAACGGAGGGAGGAAGAACTCCTCGCAACATGGTTTTTTCGGGAAGAATATCTGAACGCCGGTTGGTTTAAGCAGCTGCTACTGACAATTGAATTCTTGATCCGGGATAAACACGGCGAGGGGCATATCCCGCAGATTCCCGATAAAGTCCGAATGGAGATTGCCCGCTGTCTGCTGCCGGATATTATCGCATTTTTCGAATCCGAGAAAGGACAAAAAGAGTTTGAGGAGTGGAAAGCACAACAAACACTCAAGCAAAACGAAAAGAGCGAGGTCGCGTGACCTCGCTCTTTGGATCTTAATAAGGATATAATGTAGATTGGTTACTCCACGCTAATCCATGTAAAGGATACCTTATTGGGGGATGTTGGGGAGACGAACAAATTTGGTTGTTGCAAGTGCAACGTACTGCATAATATGTGCGTGATATCACGGTTGAAGTAATATTACTTATCGCATTATCGTAATGAGTAGGATACTGTCTCCTGCCTTTAATTGAATCTTTGCCCAAAGCAAACACAACATCTTTATCAAAGCATGTTTTTTGAATGATCCTTAGGTTTCTGTTCATAATAGATTGATAATATTTATTGGCGTAAAACTGTTGTACTTGAGTTGCATTTGTTGCTCTATACGGAAACAAATTAAGAATAATAACGCCGGAGTATCCATTATAATGCGCCGTGTTGCAAACTTTTGAAATTGTCTGATCACAAGTTGTGATGCTTGCGCTACTTGGGTTTTTCATTATTACAACCAATTCGTTTTTTTGGAATGATCCACTGAATGGTATATATAATAAAAACCTATAACCATTAGCCCCTCGGCAAACAATTTTATTTTGATTCACAAAATAAGGATATTTTACTTTTCGAGTTGTGATATAAGGTGTACACATAGACTGCCTCGGAATGAATATCAATAGTAAAAAACAAATCCGAACCAAATTCGATTCACGAAATAGTTCGGATTTGTTTTGTTTGGTGACCCGGACGAGAATCGAACTCGTGTTACCGCCGTGAAAGGGCGGTGTCTTAGCCGCTTGACCACCGGGCCTTATGAAGCCGACCGAATAGTCGGCTGGTAGCGGAAGTTGGACTTGAACCCACGACCCTCCGGGTATGAACCGAATGCTCTAGCCAACTGAGCTATTCCGCCAAAAAATGCGTTCGCTTTGCAACGCTCGATTATTATATCATGCCATCGTTCTTTTGTCAATATGCTTTTAAAAAATAATTTCAAAAATGCCAAATATTTTTTGAATTTTTTTTGAAAAATTTTGAAAAAACTGTTGACATTTGCCTTTATATATGGTATACTTAGTCCCGTCGCAAGGCTTCAGGCAATCGCCTGCGAAGAAAAATATCGGGAGCATAGCTCAGCTGGGAGAGCATCTGCCTTACAAGCAGAGGGTCATAGGTTCGAGCCCTATTGTTCCCACCAGAGAGTCCAATAGGATTCTCGATGGCCCGGTAGTTCAGTTGGTTAGAACGCTAGCCTGTCACGCTAGAGGTCGTGAGTTCGAGTCTCATCCGGGTCGCCATTTTTTCGCAAGCATCTTTGCGGGCGGCTGATAAGTCGCTTTTTTTATCCTTGCACGCCTCTGTAGCTCAGTTGGTAGAGCAGGGGACTGAAAATCCCCGTGTCGTTGGTTCGATTCCGATCGGAGGCACCATTTGCGGATTTAGCTCATTTGGTAGAGCGCGACCTTGCCAAGGTCGAGGTGGCGGGTTCGAGCCCCGTAATCCGCTCCATTAACCGGTAAGTGTCACTTGCCGGTTATTTTTTTGCTTTTTTTAAAAAAACGTCTTAACCGTTTTATCTTTCCCACGACTATATGAATGAAGGCGCCTGAAAACGGAAACGGAGGAGCAAATGGATAGTATAAAACTTGAAAAGCTGATAACCGAAAACATGAAGTCGATATTCGGATTTGCATTAACAAGACTCGGAAATGTAACAGACGCCGAATATCTTGCAAGCGATATTCTTTATGAGATAATCAAATCGGCTCAGAATCTGAAAGATGATGAGCGCTTTTACGGCTTCATGTGGAAAATTGCAGAGAATGTTTATATGGACTATCTTCGCAAAAAATCGAAGAATGCAAAGCATGCAGCGGAGTTTGACGACAGCATTCTCGATGAATCCAAATCTGCCTTGGATGAAATCGTCAAAAAAGAAGAGCTGAATTTTCTTCGGCGCGAACTTTCTTTGCTGTCAAAACAATACCGTGATGCGGCAGTTTTATACTATATCGAAAATCTCTCCTGCTCCGAGATTGCAGAAAAATTGCAGACAAGCACGGAAATGATAAAGTATTATTTATTCCGTGCGAGAAAAATTATCAGAGAGGGCATGAATATGGAAAGATTATACGGAGAAAAAAGCTACCGCCCCAATACTTTTGAAATTGATTTTTGGGGAACAAAAGCAGGAGATGATTCTGAATATCGTGATTTTCAGAGAAGAAAGATTAAAGGGAATATTTTACTCGCGGCATATTACAGTCCTGTGACTTTGCAGGAAATCAGCATAGAACTCGGAGTTGCACTTCCCTATCTCGAGGATGAAATAAAATTACTTGTTGACCGCAGATATCTTGTTTGCAATGGCGGAAAGTATCTTACAAATATTCCGATTTTCACACCTGACTGCACAAAAGCGATTGACGGAAAGCTGAAAGAGCTTATCGATGAAAGCGCGCAAAAGATTGTTGCCATAGCGGATGATTTCGATACGCGCTTCGGAAACAGATTTGCAAATGCAAATCTCGCAAATTGGCAAAAGTTCCTCCTGTGTTTACATTTTTCATTGATTGATACAGAAAACGATTTGACAAATAATTACGGAGAATTACCGCAAGACGGTCCGTATTCACTCGTGAATGGCGGAGGCGGACGAGGTGTCATATGGGGCAGGAGTACAGAAAATACCCTTGAAGATAAGAAGCCGGGCGGGATTCAGGGTATTTATAACGGTTCTCCCGCGAGCGATAAGCGCGGAAGCGTTATCGCTATGAATTTCAGGCAAACGCTGAATGCACAGGATTTTTACAAAAGAATGACCGATCCCATCGTTTGCACAGCGGTCGGCTGCTTTGAATATTTGCCGGATAGCTGGAAAAAGACGCTTGATGAGCTTCACTATTCTAAAGACGGCAAAGCAAATTTTGCGGTGTGGTCCCACAGGGAATATAAGGAACTTCGGAAGATGCTCGGGGAGTGCATCGCCGTTATTTCCGACATAAACAGAAAAACGACAGAAATCGCCGCGAGCATAACCGCGGATATTGCTCCGTCGCATATCCGTAAAAACGCAGAATATGTCGGCGCACTTGTTTATCTTTTCTATTCGGCAGACAAATTAGCTGAAAGGCTTTATGAAATGAATTGGTTAAAATCGGTTGAAAACACCGAAAAGCCTGCGATTTGCGTTGTGCGGTCATGATTTACCATAAAATACAAAAAATCCAAGCCGGACGGCTTGGATTTTTTTGCTTATTTTTCAAAATCGTCTTAACCGTTTTATCTTTCCCGCAACCATATGAATGAAGGCGCCTGAAAACGGAAACGCCTTCTTGCCGGGCACTGCATTACACAAAGTATGTCCGGAAAAGGAAACTGCATGGACAATGGCACAATGGAGAACTTCTTCTGCAGGCTGAAAATTGAAATGTACTACGGTAAATAATCCGAATTTCCGAGAGATCCGTTAAAAAGTCAAAAAAGTACACAAATATTACAAAAAGTCTTGAAATTTTGATTATTTTATACTATTATATATAATATATGCTATATATGCTATCATATGGGAATATACGCATAAACAAATATGACTGCCGCAGAGTGCGACGGAGGAGCCTGATGAAAAAACTCACAAAAATAATCGTCTTCATATTGGTGCTGGCAACATTCTCTTGCATGGGGCTTTTTGCCTATACGGCATCGGGCAAATGGTATTCCGAAGCGGTAAGCTGGATTGAGCGCAACGGCATCGACAAAATCGGCACGGGTGCAGGCAGGGAAATAGACAGAAATACCTTTGCCATGTGGGTGGCAAAGATAGAATCCACTCTTACCGACGGCAAGCTCTGGGATGACTATACCGACTCCTCTGTCTTTCCTGATGTTTCCGCCGGTAAGCATTATTATGCCGCTATCGCATATGCAAAGGAAAGCGGCTTTATACAGGGCGACGGCGACGGCAGATTTTATCCCGACAGGACGGTGACCTTTGCCGAGGCTTGCGCACTTATCACCCGCGCGATGGGCTATGACGACTATTTCGAGGCTTATTACGGAGCCGACCGCACAAAATATGCCACATATAATGAGTGGTACAGCGCAAACTGGCAGATAAACTATATGCGCGTAGCACAGCTTCGTTGCGGCGCGATTGATGCCACATGGGTAGAGAATGTCGGCGAATATGTCCCTCAGCACAAAATGACAAAAGGCGAGGCGGCGTATATGCTCTATACGCTGGCTCATACGGGTGCGAATGTCAGACATAACGGCTACGATATGGGCTATAAATTCGGCTCGAAGTTTGCCGACAGCGGCGTCGCGACCTATGTCTTTGCGATGATAAAAAGCATAGAGAGACTGCCGCTTGGTTCCGTATACAGAAATCCGAATAAGCCTGCGGGCTTGCAGAAATATTCCGGCACAGACCCGAGAAAGAATACATATCTTGCCTCCTACTGGGAGGAGAGAAATTATCAGCTCGGCTACAGCGTGCCGTATACAAACAAGCTTGATACGACATCGGAGGTGGTATTGCAGATTTTTGACGGCGATACTTTCTCCGACGAAATGAAAATGCCGGCACTCACTTTTCAAAGCCTTCTCAAAAAAGGACTCGGCAAGACGGACGGTAATTTCAACGCTTTGAGCTATGTCGGAAACGGTTCCGTCGTCAGCCTGAAATACAAAAATTCGGCGATAACGGAGATATCTGCAGCTTCAGGCGTGAGAGTGGATACATACAGAATGCTCCGTTCACATTCAAATCCGCAGATATACATAAACGGACTTGCCGTAAATTCCGCATCTTCGCTTGTCCCGACGATGCAGATGCCGAAATCCTACAGCACAAAGGACGTCACCGAATGGAACGGAAATAAGCTCGTATTCCGCGGCGTGAGCTACTATGTATGTGATGGTGACGAGAGATATACGGGTATAGACAACGAGATAAAAATATACGGCTATGAGAGCGTACAGCCGCAGAGAAACGTCACGCGCTCGGGCGGAACCGCCGTTGAATACAAATATTACGGCATAGGCACGGGCACTGTATACTGGTCGCCGAAGACCGACTGCGCATATTACTGTACGGCAGACGGCAAATGCTATACCGCCGCCGAGCGCGATGCGCTTATTGCCGACGGCACATACGGAAGCGGCGTTTTTACCGCGATAGGCATCTGGAAGGAGAAAGGCGCGCTCGTTCCGCTCACCGTGGCAGAGGCAAAGACACGCCTGATAAATGCGGCACAGGGCGAGGCGGAGGTTATATTTTCCGATATGGACGGCGACGGCAGATACGATGCCGCCGCGGTGACAGAATATGACGCTTTCTTCTGCGCGGGGTCAAATCTTTCTCCCGCGACAAGTGCTTCTGTGCGCGGTGTTCCGAGTGCCGGCACTGTTGTCGTGGACAGAAATATAACAACAAATACGACCGTCGACCCATATGCATGGGGCATAGGCGCAACAGCATCCAATAAGATACAGGTTGTTTTCAACGTCTCCGACAGGCGTGGCTCCGTCATGACGGCGGGGAACGGCTGGAAGTACGATTTCACGGGCGGCGCGAGAATGTCGCTTCCCGTCGGAACAAGAGATATTGCAACGGTAGCTTCCTTTGTGACAGGCTATGTGCGCGATGTTTCGGCGCAGGCTAAAAACGGCTACTATGAGCTGGCGATAGTCACCTCATCGGGCGTAAAAAAGCTTTATTTGCCTGCTTTCGGCAATATACCGAGAGAGCAGACGCTGAACTACACGCTCTACGGCGCAAAGGCACAGGTGACGACGGATTCCTCGGGCTGGATGGGACTGCTGACCGATTTCTACCGAGATAATTTCCTCTGTGCATACAGAAAAGACGGAGGATATGTTTATACCGTCGACAGTATGGAATACTGCACCGAGCGGCTTGATGTCGGCTATGCCTATATCATCGACGGTGAGGCGACGCTCGTAAGCGAAGAGGAAAAGGCTGCACTTATCGCAAGCGGAAAAGTTTCCGAAAGCCTTTTCAGAAGCGCAAAGCTGCGCACGGTTGCGGGCGCGATAGGTCTCGTCGGCGAATGTGACGATATCGAGGAGGGCTACAGCATCGGTATAGTCATAAAGCAGCCCAAGGACGACGGAATATACAGTGCCGCCGATGATGAGTCGCTTGCCGCGCTCATTATTTCATGGATAAACAATAAATATATCAGCTATGTAGCCGACAGCGACGGGAAGATAATCGCCTGCAAGAGCGTGACAAACAAAACAGGCGAAGAGGGCTTTATCGTTAATCTCACAAAGAACACTTCCGATAATACATATAAGGTTGATCTTGCAATCACCGGCGAAAGCTCGATAAACAGGCTCACAGGAAAATGCTACGGCGCGGTACGCGCGACCTCCGTCACCGTTCGCGCTTCGGCTTCCACTATATGGGATATAGACAATGCGGAGGTTTACCGCAGGATTTATGACGGAAATCTCACGCATGAACTGCGCATCGGTCAGCTGCTCGGCGGCTCGGATCTCTACTATGTAAAGATAATCCGCGATGCCGGCAGATACGGCATACTCAAATATGTGAAGCCTTCGGAAGTGAATTACGACAATATGAGCGGAAAATCAGGTCCCGCATCGGAAAAATCATGGACAGATGCGGGCACTGTTACAGACCTCGGGCAGATATCGGATGAAACATTCTATCTGCGCCGCGTGACGGCGACGGAAATCATTGCGGGCAAGATATACTATAAATACGATGCCGCAAACGAGGCATACAGTATAGTATCTGACCCGCGCAAAGCCGACCTTGCCTCATATTATGAGCGCGTAGTCGGGAGCGAAGTGAAGCTCTCGGAAAATGAGATAAGTCTCGCGCGGGCAATGAATGAGAACGAGGTAGACGATTTTATAGCGCAAAATACTTATGTAAGGCTGGAGAGAAGTCTCTGCGGCACGGAGCCGTATTACAAAGTGGTAAGCGCAGAGGACGGAAAATATGGGTTCAGGCTGTATTTCAAAACCGTTTCCGAGTCGATGAAAGTGACGACATATACACCTCTCACGCTGGGCTGGAACGGAGGAAAATACAGCAAGGTTTATGACAATACGGGCAATGCCCTGCGCGGAACGCTGAAAACAGCGCATAAAATGACGGCGGAGAGCGCGGCAAAATCATTCTCGGACCCGACAGCCAAGGCATGGAAATATTATTCCTTCGGCGTGGTGATATATGCCGAGCTTGAGCCTGCGGAAAGCATAAATCTGATAGGCGATGGCGGCACGCCCGAATACCGCGCATATACCTCGGGCACAGTGTATAAGCAGAGAGAAAGCAATGTTCCCGTTTCCGATTATGAGGAAACGACGGATACGGCATCGCGTTCGCTCTTCCGCAACAAGGCAGGCTCCGGCTACGCGCTGAAGATAAACGGAAAAACTTATATCGTTTCAAGTGCGGCAAGCGTGATGATACTCACGCCGGATAATGAGACCGGCAAGGTTGTCGGCACTGTGATGACGGTCGGTGCCGTCGTGCGGACAGGCAAGGCGCTTGTTGCCACAAAGGCGCAGTTCGGCGGAAACGGCAGTATTATAACGAGCATCGCGGTGTTCGGCGAGCTTGTCGGCGGCACGCCCGACAAGGTCACACAACCGAAAGGAAAGATAGTCTTTGTCGGCGCGGATGCGGCAACTGTGCTGAATGCCGATGAAACAGGAACCTCGTATATCGTAAAGACGAGCAAGCCGGCATACACCCTCGACGGCAGGGAGTTCGGCACCATTTACTACGAATACGACACCACGAATGAAAAATTTGACCCGAACGGACTGAAATTCATTATCGAGGCAGGCTCTTTCTACAGAGTTGATGAAGAAGGCAGGATCATTTCGAGCCTCGGCAGTATATTTACCTCGGAAAATGTGAAAAAGAACGGCGTTCTCGTCGGCACGACGGTTTATAATTATTCATATGAACTGCTGCGGTTTGATAACAGGCTTGAGCGAAAATTCTGCGGAACGGCAACGATTACCGACATAAGAAACGGCAGACTGTATGCTACGGTCGACGGCACGGAAAATGTAAATATCAGCAGTTGGCGAGTGAAGTTTATCTATACAGACCTCGATGCGACGAAACTTTATGTAGCCGACGGCAAAAATGATGTGTCTGTTTCCGCTTTCAATGAAATTGCGGACGGAATCGAGAGTAAATACAATGCCGCGGCACTTGCGCGCAAGGTTTATGAGAGGGCAAGAGACGGCGGTATACTCTCGGCAGAGACAATAGTGAAATATAAAGCTGCATATGAGGCATCGGTGGCAGAGCTTGAAGCAGCAAAGAAATCGGCTGCAGATAAGATGAACGGACAATTCTGGGGCGCATCTTCCGTTTCGACTTCGGCAATCAAGCGCTATTTTGACAGCGCAAAATATACCTACGGAGTTGCAAGTCCGACGCTGACTTTCTCGTATCTCTATTCGGATGGGACATATTATGTGATAGTCCCCTCATTTGCAAAATGAAAAGTCATAACCACCGGCAAAGCCGGTGGCTTGCTCAGCCCTATAAGGGCATGGTGCTGGCAGGGCTGAAAGCCCTCTGAAAAAGTCTGACATTTGCAAATTTGCACTGCAGTCGCAAATGCGGCAACAACTACTTTTCGCCTCACTTGTGTAAAGGGAGGCGCCGAGCAACGCGAGGCGGAGGGATTGCAAAATTCACGTGACAGAAACAATCCCTCAGTCGCCTGCGGCGACAGCTCTAAACCTGTCTCGGCGTCGCCGAGACGGGAGCATAAGGCGGCAGCCGCAGGCTGACGGATGAGGCGTTTATAAATAATTTATGACAATTTTGCTTCAATATTCCAATTTTACTCCTCATCCACCGCTATCGCGGTCCCCCTTCTCCCGCAGGAGAAGGCTATACGAAAAAATGCTTTTATCTGTTTTTGCAGTGAAAATACTTTTTCGACAGACTGACAAAAATCCCGCGATTTCTCGCGGGATTTTTGCTTCCTCCTTTTGTCTCCCGAAAGGAGGTTTTTATGTTCGATTATTTGCCGCTGACTGACTTAACAACATTTGTTATCTCGTTTACAGAGAGAGTAGCAAGGGGCAGACAGAGGCAATTGCCGCAAGCATAGCCTGCTTTTGCCAGCTCATCATAAACCTTGTTTACATCTTCGTTCTCCTGAACATCCTTGACAAAGCCCTGCATGGTGTTGCTCTTGTTGTAGGCTTCGGTCAATTCCTTTGTGGACTTGAATTCAATGATAAGCACGGAGGCGAGACCGTCTGTCTTTGTGAGCATGTGAAGCTCTACTGCATACTCTTCCTGTTCGAGCTCTGCTTTGACAGCCTCGACAATTGCGGTGAATTTTGCATTTTCCTCATAGCCTTTATCCTTAAAAGCCTTCTGAAGTGCGGGATACTTAGAGCCGCATGATGTAAGCATAGTCGCAACCATAATGAAAACAAGAACAATGCTTAAAAATCTTACTGTTTTTTTCATTTGAAATTACTCCTTTAATATAATGAAATAGCTTTTGTTTAAGAAGAGGCGCTCTCCGAAGGAGACATTTGGAATATAAGCGCCCTTCTTCAATGTCTTATTATTTTGTCAATTTGATTATACCACAAAACTGTATTTCTGTCAAGGGAGAGAAATGGCGAAAGTGCTTTTCCTGCACAGTATGACAAAATCTGTTCGAAAAACATTTTTTTCTCCATGGCATATAATCTTATCGGGCGGGCATATGCCGCTCAGTCATTTTTATCAAGGGGACAATATGAAAATCACAGCAAAATTCGGCGGGACATCTCTTGCCACCGCAAAAGCCATAGACAACGCGGCAAAAATCGTCGCTTCCGACACTGCAAGGCGATATGTGACGGTTTCCGCTCCCGGTAAAAGAAGTCCCGATGATATAAAAATAACAGATCTTTTATATAGTGCATATGAAAGCGGCGATTTTGACGCCGTTTTTGAAAGGTTTTATGATATCGCGCATGAATTGCGCACCAAAACAGAGCTTTCCGCCGAATATCGGAAGATAAAGGATGCCATGCGCATTCCCTGCGGCAGAGATTTCATAGCCTCGCGGGGAGAATATCTCTGCGCCGAGATTTTCTCTGATTATATTGGCTTCCCTTTTATAGACGCCGCGGATGTGATATTTTTCGACGATGACGGAAATACGGATTATATCCGTACGAGGCGCAGGCTCGGCGAGGTGCTGGAAAAGGTGCAAAATGCCGTTATTCCGGGGTTTTACGGTGTGGGGACGGACGGTGCCGTGCATACCTTTTCAAGAGGCGGAAGCGATATAACAGGTGCACTCGTTGCCGCCTCTTCCGAATCGGATATATACGAAAACTGGACTGATGTGGACGGCGTGCTTTCGGCAGACCCGAAAACTATTGACAATCCCGCATTTTTGGATATAATAACATATAGCGAGTTAAAATATCTCTCCGCTTTCGGGGCAAGTGTTCTGCACGAGGACGCGCTTCTTCCGGTGCGTCAGCTCGGAATACCTGTTCACATAAGAAATACGGGAAATCCCGGGGGAGCAGGCACAATGATAGTATCCCAACGTGAGATGCCGCGTGCTTTTGTCGGAGTTTCGGGTAAGGGCGGCTTTTCCCGCATTGCCGTGAGCAAAGAGAAAATAGGCAGAAGCAGCACGGATATGCGTGAGATATTTGAGCTTTTCAGCCGTAAAAAGACAGATATAATATTAGCGGCTGCAGAGCCGGACGGCCTTTTCATAATAACAGAGGCAGAAAGCGGAAAAAGCAGGACCGACATGTTGCTCAACGAAATATGTCAGCTCGTGATGCCGACGGGGATTTCATATGATGAAAAAATCGCCGTGATATGTGCCGTCGGTGATGATACCTCGGAAATAACGGCAAAATCCGCTTCGGCACTTCATGAGGCGGGCATAAGACCTATTATGATATCGGCAGGAAGCAGCGGCGGTTATGTTCTCATATGCACAAAAGAAAATCAGAAGGATGAAGCCGTCCGCAGAATATATAAAAAGCTCGCGTAAAACCGCAGGAGGTACAAAAAATGAGAAACAAAAAAATTCTTAAGCTTGTTCAGAATGCGATGCTCAGCGCAATAATATTGCTTCTGACGCTTACACCGCTCGGATATCTGCCAATAGGTCCGCTTGAGGTAACTGTAATGATGATACCAGTAGCTATCGGCGCGATGACCCTCGGTATAAGCTCGGGTGTTATTCTCGGCGGCGTTTTCGGGCTTTCCAGCTTTCTTACGTGTCTGGGCATTCTGCGTCCAAGCTCTTTCGGTCAGATGCTTTTTGCCATCAACCCGTGGTCGACGGCAATAGTTTGTTTTATTCCGAGAATACTGATGGGACTTATCTGTGCGCTTCTTTTCAAGGCACTCTATAAAAAATTCGGCGATAAGCTCGGCGTTTATGCGGCAGTATCCGCATCTGCGGCTATTGTCAATACGATACTTTTCATGGGCGGACTTGTGCTTTTCTTTCACGGAACGATGAGCGATGCGGCGGCAGGAGAGGGCAAATCACTCTTTGTTTATATCCTTGCCATTTCCGTATGGAACTGCCTCGGAGAAATCACGGCATCCGTGCTCGTAGGCACACCCGTGGCAAAAGCCATACACAAATTTCTCGAAAGAAAAGACTGATTTTTATAAAGGAAAGCGGGACTTCGCTCGAAGTCCCGCTTTTTTTGCGTTGGTCGGCGTCGCCGAGACAGGGCAAGATTCGGAAGGAGGACGGCGCGAGTCCTCCTTGCTGACTTTCGGTCATACAAAAGTACGACAAAATAAAATTATCCCGCAGGCGACCGTCGGTCGCCCATTAAAAAAAGATAAAAACTTCCCTCTCGAATTTTTTCAAGGAAAAACTTGCAAAATACTTTTTCGCATAAAACCATTCCTTTCTTCAAACAATTTTAATGCGCAATCATACGCTTAAAATAAAAATACCATATAGTTTACACAAGGAAGGAATTTCAATGAAAAAGGCTATATTTCCGATATTGCTCTGCATATGTGCTCTGCTTTGTTCCTGCGGTAGTCCGACCATAAACACAACATCGGGCAGAACGACAGATGCAGGCATGACAACACAGTCAGATACGGGCTCCGGCACACCGACGGGAACGACAGGCACTATGCAAACAACCGATTCTGCCGCAGGCACAGCATCGGCGACAACCTCCGACACCGCCGTCTCGACCACACTGCGCCCGGTTTATGCAAGACTTGATTTCGGCACAAAAAGCCGCGCCGCAGATAATCATCTTACCTCGCATGAATCAATCATCGAGCGCCTCACCTATGATAAAGAGGCGATTTCCGTTGAATTTACCGAGGATTCCATGATAATCACGGCAAATAAAGACGGCACCTTCAAAGCTGCGGGCGAAAAAGCGGCTCTCAGCGATTCGCAATGGTTCATCCGAGACAGCGATACCTGCTACTATCCGGTAAACACCTTTGCCATAATGTTTGACGACCTGCCGGACTACGATTTTGAAGGCGAGCTTTTCTCGGGCTACGGCACATGGTCGGGCTATCCGCATTCATATGACAATGTGGGCGTCGACGGAAAATGGGGCGGCGGTCATCAGTATATGAAGATAAGAATCAAAAATCCGGGCGACAACAATAAGATAGCAATGGCATTCAACAATGCTTCGGCATATGCCTCGACGCAGTTCTGCGTGATGGGCATACGCGAACATCAGCCTGAATACAGAACCTATATCTATGATATCACCTATGCCGCAACTTATCCCTCGGGCAAGGGCGTAATGCTCCCCGGCATCGCTCCCGGAAACAACTGGACATGGAAGCAGAATTATGAAGTGACGGGACTGCGTTTTCATCTGCTCGGCTCGACTTGTTCATATGCGAATGCATATCTGAACAATAAATTCGAGGAAAACGAGAGCGCCGCCGACTATGACGCATTTAAGGAATATTTTTCGCGTCTCGATTCCCGCGCCCTGATAAAAAAGGATGCTAAGGTAGAGATAGATTATATCATTTTCGGCGGAACGCCCGAACAGCTCAATTCCTATAAGAGCTATATTGAGGCTTCCGAAACATCGTCTGCGAAATAACCGGATATGACAAGCCGCGAGTATTTTCGGAGCGGAATATGCCGCAAAAAAACCGAAAATCCGCGGCTTGCCGTTTTTTATATACATTGAATAGCGAAAAAAGCAACTGATAATATTTCAGTTGTTACAAATGTATGGAAAACTATGCTTTGTGAGTCAAGACTATTGACAAATTAAAAGAAAAATGCTATAATGACCTTAAACATATAGGGTAAACCCTTATTATGATAAAATTTGAAAAGGAGTATTTTTATGAAGAGAATTCTTTCACTTCTCATTGCGATCGCAATGCTGGTGGTAGCGGTTTCTCTCGTTGCCTGCGGCAATGACCCCGAAACGACGACGACAAAGAAGCCCGATGTCACTACGTCTTCTTCCAAGGGTGACAGCACGACATCAACCGATAACGGCGGAACAACAGCTTCTTCCGGCACGACAGACAGCAACGGAACAACAGCTTCCTCCGGCAGCACAACCGAACCCGGCAGCTCAGGCGACGATCTGAGCGGCAAGACAAAGCATCCCGATTTCATGGATGTAAACTTCAACGGCAGAGAGTTTGTTTTCGCTATCCAGAAGAAGGGTGACTGGGATGAGTATCCCATCGCTCCCGAAGCAACAGGCGAGGACAATATCATCACAGAGGCTTCCATCAACAGAACAAAGACTGTTGAGTCTCTTTACAACTGCAAGATAAAAGAGATCCAGTGCGACGACACTACTATGGGCTACGGCCTTATCTCCACTGATATCCAGACAGGTAAGCACACTATTGACTTTGTTGAGTATCAGTACTCTCTCGGCAGAGCAAATGCAGAACTTGTAAACTTTGCAAATCTTGATATCGATCTTACACACGACTGGTTTGACCAGAACTTCATCGACACATACAATGTAAATGATGACGGTGTAAACAGAATCTTCCAGCTTTCCGGTCCCTGGAACCTCATCAGCTATGATGCATCCTGGATGCTCTACTTCAACATGACTGTTTATGAGGCTCTTCTTGCAGCAGGCAAGACAAATGTCGACCTCTATCAGACAGTTAAGGACGGCAAGTGGACAGTTGATGTTATGCTCGGCATGATGGACGCTACAAAGAACGATGTAAACGGCGACCAGAAGATGAACTATGATGACGGCGACGTATTCGGCCTCACAACATACGGCAACGGATACATGAACAATGCTATCTGGTTCGGTATCGGCGGCAGAGGTGCCATAAGAGATACCGCTACAAACAAGGTTGTTGCCGTAAGCAAGGATACCGTTGATGTTGCGGCTCTCTCCGCAGCTATTGATAAGGCTTCCAAGCTCGTTAACAACGAAGGCTATACAGCTATCAACTCCATAGCCAAGGCTCGCGGATCCTTCACAAACGGTCAGACTCTCTTCTCTTCCGAGTGTCTCAAGGCTGCCAGCCTTGTTGACGATGAAAATGCCAACTTCTCCTGCGTTCCTTTCCCGAAGTACAATGAGGAGCAGGAAGGCTACTACACGATGGTATGTAACCGTGCATATGGTCTCGCAGCATCTGCAGCAATCTCTGACCTTGACAATATCGCAAGCTTCATCGAAGTATTCGCCTTCCATTCTCAGAAGCTCCTGTATCCCGAGTATGTAAACTACTACAAGACTCAGGTATTCTGCGATGACGGCGCAGGCGAAATGCTCGATATCGTATTCAAGGGTCGTGTATGGGATATGGACTACCTCGGCAACATGGGTATCACAGCCGCTGTTGCAGGCTATATCAGCACAGGCAAGAACATGTTCTCCAAGGCTATAGCTTCCAAGTCTGCAGCTACAAACGGCAAGCTCGATGATTATCGTGCAAATGTCAAGAAAGTAGCAGGCAAATAATTCTATATGAATATCCGAAACCCTCGCGGCTTATCCGCGAGGGTTTTGATTGTTTGCGGGAAAACTGCCGGAAGAAAGAGCCGCGCGTGAGGTATAACAACCTCAATCACGATTTTTCCGCAGAAAAATGCCCTTTTATGTTGACATACCCGATACTTTATTGTAAAATACGAGTGAAATATATTCTGTGAGGTGTGCCATGGAATTTTTCCGCACATTAAAAAAGGTATTTTCTCCCCGCGAAGAACATTCTCGCGGCAGACTCTGCATATTGGCAAGCGGGATACTCACAAGTATTGCCGCGCAGTTCACGGGCGGCGTTTTTTATACGGGCTTTCTGCTGCTCTATGGGATAGATGTCGTCAGCATCGGTATACTTACCTTCATCCCGAGCCTTGCCTGCCTGCTCAATATTTTTTCGCCGTCCATACTCGAACGCTTTCGCAAAAGAAAATGGCTGCTGGCTTTTGTGCGCATTCTCACAAATACGATAAATATCCTCGGCATAACATTTCTGCCTTCTCTTGTTCATGAAAAAAGAGCAAGAGTTATCGGCTTTATCATCATCGTCGCGCTGGCAAATTCCATATCGGCACTTTTCGGCTCCGGCTATTCCGCATGGCATGCGAAATTTCTGACAGAAGATGTCCGCTCTGCTTATTTTATGTTTAACGGCTGCATAAACAGCCTTACGGTATATCTTTTTGCGCTCATCGGCTCTGTTGCGACAGACAGACTCGCCGGCTCTCCCTCGCAGCTGACTATGATGACAACATTGCGAATTATTTCGTATGTGCTCACCGTGCTTGATACAGTCCTGCTCTGTATCCCGAAGGAATATGAATACGAAACCTCGGGCGAAAAGGTAAAGCTTGCCGATGTTTTCACAAAACCCGTGAAAAACAAGGCGTTTTTCTGCTCGATGGTCATACTTTTTCTCTATGGCTTCACGACAAATCTGCCGAATGCCACGCTCAATGCCTATCTTATAAACAATGTGCATATCAGCTATACCTTCATGAATGCGATAAATGCGACTTATTTTCTCTTTTTTATCGCTTTCGGCAGGATGTGGAATAAATTTATCGCGGAAAATACATGGTTTCGTGCGCTCGCCATAGCCTGTGTGCTTCAGGGAGCCACATATCTTGTTTATGCCTTTGTAAATGAGGCAAATTCCTCATGGCTCTATCTCTCTGTGCGCCTTTCGCAGCATGTGCTCGGCGTTGTCATGAATACGATAATCGCCTCCGTGCCGTATATAAATCTTCCCGATGAGGACAGGACAAATTACCTCTCATTCCAGCTTATTGTCAGTAACCTTGCATCGTTCTCGGGAATGATGGTCGGAACACTCTTTACTTCTATAACGGGCGAGCGCGCTTTGAGTTTCTTCGGCTTCCCGCTTTCGGCGGCTCCGCTGTTGCTTGTCGCCTGCTGGTTTATGCATTATGTGACGGCTTTTGTGATAATGCGCCTGCTTCCGATAGTCACACCGAAGTATCATTATCCCGCACCCGCAAAAAAATAAAAACTTTTTTTCATAAAACTATTGCATATTGCGGCTTTTGATGGTATAATACTGATTGTTGCATTATGCAAAGCAGGATGGTCCGCTGCATGCTCGCATGAACATCCGCAGATTTCAAAAGGAGGACGGCTCAAAATGGACAAGATTCAGGCTTTTGTAAACGAGCAGCTCAAGACAGATATCCCCGCTTTCGAAATAGGTGATACTGTCGTTGTTCACAACAAAATCAAGGAAGGTACCAGAGAAAGAATTCAGCTTTTCGAAGGTACGGTTATCGCCAAGAAAAACGGCGGTATTTCCGAAACCTTTACTGTAAGACGCATTGCTTACGGTGTAGGTGTTGAGAAAACCTTCCCGCTTCATTCTCCCAATGTAGAGAAGGTAGTAGTTGTACGCCGCGGTAAAGTTCGCCGCGCTAAACTCTACTATATCCGCGAGAGAGTTGGTAAGCAGGCTAAGGTTAAAGAGCTTATCTGACAAAGAAAAATCCCACCAATCGGTGGGATTTTTTGTATTTTGTTGTTTTATCCGATTATTTTTCAGTCTTTTCGGGGGCTTCGCTATAGCCGCAATCCTTATTGCCGCAGTATTTGTAGCCCTTGCCTTTTTTGACGAAGAGCATACCGCCGCATTTCGGACATTTATCGGCTGTCGGCAAATCCCATGATGAAAAATCACACTCGGGATATTTCTCACAGCTGTAAAACATGCTGTGATTCTTACCGAAGCCCTTGACTATTTCGCCGCCGCATTTCGGGCATTTGACTCCGATATGTTCGCGTATCGGCTTCGTATTTTTGCATTTCGGGAAGTTACTGCAGGCATAGAATTTGCCGTAGCGGCTCGTACGGATGACCATATCGCTGCCGCAAAGCTCGCATTTCATATCCGTCTTTTCCGGCTCGACCTTTTCATGCTTTATCGGTTGATTATTTGCATCTATCGCAACGGTATATTTGCACTCGGGATAATTGATACAAGCGGCAAATCTGCCGAATCTGCCCTTGCGGATGACCATTTTACCTCCGCATTTTTCGCAGACCATATCACATTCCTCAAGCGGAACCTCGACTTTATTTTCGCTGATATGCTTCTGTGCCTTTTCAAGCGTCTTTTCAAAATCCTTATAGAAATCAGTCAGCACTTCTTCATAAGTTTCCTTGCCGTCGGCTATTTCATCGAGGTCATCCTCCATATTTGCCGTGAATTTATAATCGACGATATGCGGGAAATTCTTTTTCATCAGCTCAACCATTGCCTCGCCGAGAGGTGTGGTTTTGAGCAGTTTTTTATCGCGCTCAACATAACCGCGGTCTATTATCGTGGTTATAGTGGAAGCATATGTGCTGGGGCGTGCGATACCCTTTTCCTTGAAAACCTTGATGAGCGAGCCTTCCGTATAATGTGAAGGCGGGTCGGTGAAATTCTGCTTCGGCGTGAGCTTCTTCAGCATGAGTTTTTCGCCCTCATTTATATCATAAAGCTCGCCGAGCTCTGTTTCTCCGTCGTCATAGGCGAGAAGATAACCCTTGAATTTTATCGCCGTTTCGGCGGAACGGAAAATATATCCGCCGCATTCTATTTCCACATTCAGCGTATTGAATTCGGCATTGCGCATCTGGCTTGCAAGAAATCTGTCCCAGATGAGCTTATAGAGCTTATACTGGTCACTTGTGAGCATCTTTTTGATGGCATCCGGCTCGAAATGCATATCCGCGGGGCGGATAGCTTCATGAGCGTCCTGCGCCTCTTCGCCTGTCTTGAATATTCTGCGCTTCGGCGGGTAATATTCCCTGCCGAATTTGCCCATGATATATTCACGCGCCGCCTCTGCCGCTTCATCGGAAATGCGGAGCGAGTCTGTTCTCATATATGTGATGATACCGTGGCTTCCGCCGAATTTCTCGCCGAGGTTTATGCCCTCATAGAGCTCCTGCGCAACCTTCATTATGCGCTTGGACTGGAAACCGAGACGCTTTGATGCCTCCTGAAGGAGCGACGATGTGGTGAAAGGCGGCATCGGAGATTTGCTCTTCTGCGCGCGCTTTACGGAAACAGCGGTAAATTCGCCGTTTTCACAGGCGGCAAGAACCTCATTTGCGTCAGCCTCGCAGGAGAGATCCTTTTTCCCGTCTGCCGTACCGAAGAATTTTGCCTTCACTGTATGTGCCTTGGCGGATTTCAGCTCGGCATCTATAGTCCAGTATTCGCTCGGCACAAAAGCTTTGATTTCCGCTTCTCGCTCGGCGATAAGCCTTGTGGCTACAGACTGGACTCTGCCTGCGGAGAGACCGCTCTTTATCGTTTTCCAAAGATATGGGCTGAGCTTGTAGCCGACTATTCTGTCCAGCGCGCGGCGTGCCTGCTGTGAATTGACGAGATTCATATCTATATCGCGGGGATTTTCGATCTGATGAAGAATGACATTCTTCGTTATCTCATTGAAAGCCACACGGCGGATCTTATCCTCTTCGACGCCGAGAACAGACGCAAGATGCCATGAAATAGCTTCTCCTTCTCTGTCAGGGTCGGTCGCGAGATAAATCATATCGGCAGCCTTGGCTTCCTTTTTCAGCTGATTTATCAGCTCGCTCTTTCCTTTTATATTTATATATTTAAGCTTGAAATCATGCTCGATATCAACTCCGAGAGTGCTTTTCGGCAGGTCGCGTACATGACCTACGGAAGCTAAAACCTTATAGTCCTTTCCGAGATAGGAATTTATTGTCGTAGCCTTGGAGGGCGACTCCACAATGACAAGATTTCGCATCAGAAATTTTATCTCCTTATCGTTTGATAGAATATGGCGGGCTTCTGCCCTTTAAAAGTGTGTGCAGAAGCCATTATACACGATTTTATCCGCCATGTCAAGATATATTTTATGTCGGAATTGTGTATGTTTTATGTACGGCGGTATTTTCCGCCGGCGCAGGACTCGAGAAAGCCGTCTATTTCGAGCATGGTGAGTGCGGAGAGAAGCTCGGCTTCGTTTGCGTCAGCATCAAATTTTTTTCGGTACTGCACTGTTATTTCATCGGCTGTCATCGCCGATTTCATACAGCGGAGAATATTTTTCTCCGTTTCGCCGAGGTCATCGGGAATTTCTGCGGGAGGCTCTGCCGGCTTTTCGTCGACCTGCTCATGCGTGGCGGAAACTTTTGCCGTTTCGCTTGCCGCCGCGGCATAGCCCGCGCCGCGCTTGCCGGAAAGCTCTTCAAATTCGCTTGCCGAGAGCACAGCGTCCTCGTTTTCGTGGTTTTTCTTTTTTCTGCCGCGCAAAAGCGAAAGAAGCCCGCGCTTCTTTTCCTCCTGCGGCTCGGTTTCATCCTCATCGGTAATATATGTGATATCCGCACCGTTTTTCTTTACGAAGTGTATGGTCTTTATATGCTCGGTGAATATTTTATGCGGATAGAGCAGCTCATATTCGCAGAGAACATCCTTTGCACAGGTTACGAGTTTAGAGCCCTGCATAATCAAATCGTTTGCACCGTCGCTTGTATCGGAGCCGACATCGCCGGGCACGGCGAAAACCTGCTTTCCCTGCTCGATTGCCTTTTCCGCAGTGATGAGCGCTCCGCTCGCCTTGCCTGCCTCTATGACGACCGTGCCGTTTGAGAGTCCGCTGATTATTCTGTTCCTTATCGGGAAATTTCTTGCATAAGGGCGCGTGCCGGGTGCAAATTCCGTGATAATCAATCCCTTTTCCGCAATTTCTCTGTAGAGCGATTTATTCTGCGGCGGATAGATTACATCTATTCCGCTGCCGAGTACGGCGATGGTATAGCCCCGCTCGGATAGTGCGCCGCGCTGACTTATCGCATCTATGCCGAGCGCCATACCGCTGACCACAAAAGCGCCGCCCATCGCCAGCTCTGCGCCCATTTTGTATGCCATGGTGCGCCCGTATTCGGTACAGTTTCTCGTGCCTACGCAGGCAATGAGAACATTTTTATCAAGATCGCGCATTTTGGCTTTGCATATATGCTCCGCAGGCGCGAGGGATAATATTCACTGTCACAGGTGAGAATACCGACATCGTTTTTTATGCAGAAATCAAGTATTTTCTTCGGCATACTCATATTTTTGTCACAGAGGGAATCGACAGTCGCGTCATTGTCGCAAACAGCGGCAAGTTCATCACGCTTTGCCGCATAGACATTGCCGGCGCCGTCGAAGGCATCAAGCAAATGCGATGCCTCCTCACTTCCGGCACCGCAACGAAGCGAAAGCCAGATATAGCAGAGAAGTTCTTCTTTCTTCATAAAAACACTCCTTTACGATAGCTTTACCGTGGGGTTTTTCCGATATTTCCGCCGCAGGCTTCCCATATGATAATGCTCGCCGCCACAGCCGCATTCAGCGATTGCGCACCGCCCTCCCGCATGGGAATGTATACCGCACGCTCGCTCGCGGCTCGCACGGCGGGAGATACGCCATGACCCTCGTTTCCGATAACGAAGGCGGCATGAGCCATATCCGGTATATCACCGAGCTTTGCCGCACTTTCGTCAAGCATGGCGGCGTAGATGCGTTTGCCTCCTGCGCGAAGAGTACATATCTTTTCGACGATATCGCATTCTGTCTCGGCATTCACGCGGAAAGCCGAGCCCATGCAGGCGCGCAGGGTCTTCGGACTGTAGAGGTCGGCACTGCCCGCAGAAATATATATCTTGGAAACACCGAAGGCATCGGCGCTTCTGATTATGGCACCGAGATTGCCCGGGTCGCCGACGTTATCGAGAAAGAGCACGAAGCCCTCATCGCCTGCGGTGCTCTTTCCTCTCTTCTGCCGCGCAACGGAGAAAACTCCCTGCGGCGCGTTTTCAAAAGAGAGCTTTTCGTATACAGCGTCTGACACAACGGTTATCACGCTGTCAATTCCGAGCGCGTCAAGCTCACCGCAAAAGTGCCCGTACGCATGCTCTGTGATATATACAGCCTCGGGAATATAGCCGCTCCGACAAGCATCGGAAAGCAGCTTTATCCCCTCAAAGGCAAATATCCCGCCTGCATCGCGGTATTTTTTGTCCGCCAGCTTTGCCGCCTCTGTTATTTTCGGATTTGCCCGCGAGGCAATATACGGAAAATCGGTGATTTTTTTCATGCGGTGCTCCTTTTCTGCCTTATAATCGGAAATCGGAAATGCAGTGTCCTCCGATTCTCACAAAAGGCGACAGAAGCAATATAGCCTCTGCCGCCCCCTTCTGCGCGCTATTTAAAATTAAAGTGCGGCTTTTGCTGTAGCTACGAGGGAAGAAAATGCTTCCTTGTCGTTTACAGCAAGCTCTGCGAGCATCTTTCTGTTCAGGTCTATGCCGGCTCTCTTGAGTCCGCACATAAATGTGGAATAGTTCATTCCGTTTACCTTAGCCTGAGCGTTGATTCTTGCAATCCAGAGTCTGCGGAAATCTCTCTTCTTCTGCTTTCTGCCTGCAAACGCATAGTTGCCGCTCTTCATTACAGCCTGCTTAGCCATCTTGAAGTGCTTACTCTTGGCACCCCAGTAGCCTTTTGCGAGCTTTAATACTTTATTTCTTCTTTTGCGAGTCATCATCGCGCCTTTTACTCTTGCCATCTTATGTTTCCTCCTGTAAAATCAATCTGAATTATTTGTTCGGAATAAGTGTTTTGATTGTGCTCTCGAAAGAAGGGCTCAGGTATGCATTGCGTCTGAGCTGTCTCTTTCTCTTCGGAGTCTTAAGACCGAGCTTATGACGGCGGAATGAAGAGTTCATTTTAACTTTGCCGTTTTTTGTGATAGAAAATCTTTTGGCTGTAGCCTTGTGAGTTTTAATCTTTGCCATGACTGTTTTTCGTCCTTTCGGTATATTAAGTTTTATTTTATTTTTTTACGGGTGATAAGAACAATGTGAGATTTCTGCCCTCGAGAACAGCTTTTTTATCAGCTGCGCCAACGCCTGCGCAACCCGCCTCAAATCTGTCGATCACGGCCTGACCCAGCTCGGGATGACGAAGCTCACGCCAGTTGAAACGGAGAACAACCTTTACTTTGTTTCCGGCATTCAGAAATCTGTGCGCATGGTTGAGCTTTGTCTGGAGATCGTGGTCGCCTATCTTGCAGGAAAGCTGAATTTCCTTGACCTCGATGACCTGCTGCTTCTTTTTGGCTTCTTTTTCGCGCTTGTCGCGCTCAAAGCGGAATTTGCCGTAGTCCATTATGCGGCATACAGGCGGTGTAGCCTGCGGCGCAATCATAACGAGATCCAGCTCCTTCTCTATGGAAAGCTCCTGTGCCTTCGCTATCGGTACGACGCCTATCTGCTCCCCGTCTGCTCCTATAAGGCGCACTTCGGGTACTTTTATCTCCTCATTGATGAGATGTTCCTGCTTGCTTATAGTAAGCACCTCCAAAAATAAAATTAAAAAATGCGGAAAGCCAAGCTCTCCGCATAAATAGCGATAATAACGGCGAAAACCGCCGAAAAACCGATATCAGACCGCACGCGAACGAAATCGGGGCGGTGAGAACAGAGAGTTCTGCTTTATTTTGCCTAAACAGTATACCACAGGCTTTGCTTTCTGTCAATACTTTTGAAAAAATTTATAAAATATTTTTCCCGCGAGCATCGCCGCGGGAAAAAGGATTTTTTGCGGAAACGGATTATTTTGTGCCGAAAAGTCTGTCGCCCGCATCGCCGAGACCGGGAACTATGTATGCGTGCTCATTGAGCTTTTCATCGAGCGCGGCGGTATAGATATCTACATCGGGATGAGCCGTCTGAACAGCCTCTACTCCCTCGGGAGCGGCTACAAGACACATGAGACGGATATTTGTGCAGCCTCTCTTCTTGAGCATGGTGATTGCATCGGAGGCACTGCCGCCCGTTGCGAGCATCGGGTCAACAACGATGACTATTCTCTCGCCTATATCTGTGGGAAGCTTGCAATAGTACTCTACAGGCTTGTGTGTATCGGGATCGCGATAGAGACCGATATGACCGACCTTTGCCACGGGAACAAGCTCAAGAATGCCGTTTACCATGCCGAGACCGGCGCGCAGTATCGGAATGACCGCGAGCTTTTTGCCCGAGATGACCTTGCCTGTCATCTTTGTGATGGGGGTTTCGATTTCGTAGTCGCGCAGAGGCAGATCTCTCGTGACCTCATAACCCATGAGCATGGAAATCTCATCGAGAAGAATGCGGAAATCCTTTGAGCCCGTCTCCTTCTTTCTCATGTAGGTGAGCTTGTGCTGAATAAGAGGATGATCGATAATGTGAAGCTGTCCCATTTTTTACTCCGTTCCCGCCGCTGTGCGACGCTTTTTATTTTTTTCAATTTATTATTATACCATGGAGAACGCTCTTTTGCAATAGGGAAATTTCCTGTTTTTGCGATATTTTATGACGCAATTTTATGCCGAATGGTAAAAAATGCAAAAAAATAAGTTTTTTCTTTATCATATTCTTACGCTGCCGACAGGAGGGCTTCATTCGGCGCAGTTTCCTCCGGACAGAGCGGCGCACCGGACGCGGCTCGCGGCATCTTATCCAAAATGTGCGCAAAAGCTTTGCGCGCGGCAGTCATAACCACCGGCAAAGCCGGTGGCTTGCTCCGCCCTATAAGGGCATGGTGC
>ERZ834769.1082-NODE-1082-length-25289-cov-3.456329_pt1 | contig 25289 bp, 18 predicted proteins | sample MGYA00519690_ERZ834769 | MGnify/ENA primary metagenome ERZ834769 (study PRJEB31850, sample SAMEA3708760) | human gut metagenome | biome: human gut; feature: human-associated habitat; material: faeces | place: China | collected 2014 ... | reverse complement strand
AATGGGCAGATCAGGGAGTGCTTCTGCTCAACACCGTCCTCACCGTGCGCGCGCACCAGGCGAATTCCCATCAGGGAAGAGGCTGGGAGCAGTTCACTGATGCGGTCATTCAGGCAGTAAATGCCCAGGATCGTCCGATTGTGTACCTCCTCTGGGGCAGACCGGCGCAGTCCAAAATACCGATGCTTACGAATCCGAAGCATCTGATCTTAACGGCACCGCATCCGAGCCCTCTCTCGGCATACCGGGGATTTTTCGGATGCCGGCATTTCAGCAAGGCAAATGCGTTTCTTGAGGAGCATGGAATCGCACCGATAGACTGGCAAATTGAGAATATTTAGTGTATAATATACTTACAATAAAAGCAGACAGGAGGTATTGGTTATGCGTGTAAAAGCAATTATGATGCCTTTCAGTAAGCTGGCGTGTATCAGCGTGGAGAATACGGTAGAAGAGGCAATGAAGATTATCGACGAGCAGGGACTTCTCTCGCTTCCGGTAGTGGACGGACAGCAGTTTGTGGGTGTTTTGTCCAAACAGTTTTTGTTTGAGGAATTTTTCCGGAACTATACAGGGACCAGAGAAGAATTTGCACAGCGAAAAGTGATGGAGTTCATGAAGACAAGAATTGAGACCATCGGTGAGAATACACGGATTGAGGAAGCGGCAGCAATGTTTATCACCTCCAAAGTTCGTTTTATTCCGATCACGAACGAGCAGAACAAGCTGCTTGGAATCGTGACGCAGCAGGCGGTATTCAAGGAATATCAGAAGATCTTTGGTAACAAACACAATTCCATGGCAATCTACACGTATGATATCCGAGGTGTGCTCGGCAAGATCTGTGAGCTGATTGCTAAGGAGGGCGGAGACATCTGCAACATGATGGTGATTCCGACGGATGTTATGGATCTGGCAGAGATCTTCCTTCGGGTGGAAGCACCGGATTTTGAGCGTGTGGTACGCGCGTTAGAGCGCCACGGTTATGATGTGCGTGATGTGAAGTATAATGATCAGAAATAATACAGAACGGATGGATCTGGAATAGAAGAGAGGGGTGCCGCGCATGTGCGGCGCCCCTCTCTGTCTGCATAAAAGGGAGCTCCCTAAAATGAGGAGTGCCCAGACACTCGCGCGCCTGGGCTATTATGAAAAAATTATCAAATATATTGTAACGAATTGTCTTGTTTTTTGATAATTTTATTGTAGCAATAAGATATGAATAAACTATGAACAATAGTTAAACATTTTAATAAGGACAAGCACCAGAAAATGCTTGAAAAATCTAAGGTTTCGGGCTAAAATGACGATATAGAACATGAGGTAACAAGAAGGTATTGTGCACAAATGCAACAGCCGGATCAACATTCTGACACGGAGGTCAGATGCTTTTTTTCAAAGGAGTGATAGAGTATGGCAAGTATTTCAGGATATGATTCATCGTCACTGGGCGTGTTATTTTCCAGTCTGAACCGGAACAATACAACTTCCTCTCTGCTGGGAGGCGGAAGCGATCTGCTCGGAATCAATTATTCCGATTATGCGACGATCCGCAACGGAAGCTATTTCAAGCTTTTGAGTGCCTATTACAGCAAGTCGGATTCCACGGACAGCGCCACGAAGGTCAGCCCGTCGATCTCAACCGCGAAGGATGACGCGAAGACACTGACCCGGATTGAGAGTGCGGCGGAGAGTACGGAGAAGTCGCTTTCCAAGCTGACAGCAACCGGAAAGGATTCTGTGTTCAACAAAGTGGAGAAGACCGCGGAGGACGGCACGAAGACGCAGGAGTATGACCGTGATGCCATCTATAAGGCGGTGAAGTCGTATGTGGATGATTACAATTCACTGCTGGATCGGGCGGACGATTCTAAGACGAAGAGCATTCTGCGTGCGGCGAACTCTTTGAAGAGCAACGCCAGAGCGAATGAGAAGACGTTGGAGAAAGCGGGCATTACCGTGGATGCCGACGGCAGACTTTCCGTGGACGAGAAGAGCTTTGAGAAGGCGGATATGGACAAGCTGAAGTCACTGTTTACAACGCACGGATCTTATGCGACGCAGACGAATGTGGATCTCCTGAAGATCGCATCCAACGCGAAGAGTGAAGCGGCGAAGGCGAATACCTACAGCAAGAAGGGTATGTATACTTATAATTACAGCACCGGAGATCTTTACAATTCTGGAATTTAACATTGGAAGATACGAAGAGATGAGGCTGCCATACCGTAAGGTGTGGCAACCTCATATGTTTGTTGGCAGGAGCGGGCATGGCAGGAAAAAAAGTAGTAGTTGGTATGTCGGGCGGAGTGGATTCTTCCGTGGCGGCATATTTGTTAAAACAGCAGGGATATGATGTGATCGGAGTCACAATGCAGATCTGGCAGGATGAAGATCAGTTCACACAGGCGGAGAGCGGCGGATGCTGTGGACTCTCGGCGGTGGATGACGCACGCAGGGTGGCGGATCGTCTGGAGATTCCGTATTATGTGATGAATTTCAAGCGCGAGTTCAAGAAGAATGTCATGGATTATTTTACAGCGGAGTATTTAAAAGGGCGCACGCCGAATCCGTGTATTGCATGCAACCGCTATGTGAAATGGGAATCCCTGCTTCAAAGGAGTTTGGAGATCGGAGCCGATTACATTGCGACCGGCCACTACGCGCGCGTGGAACAGCTTTCCAACGGAAGATATGCTATCCGCAACTCCGTGACGGCGGCAAAGGATCAGACCTACGCGCTGTTTAATCTCACGCAGAAGCAGCTCTCCCATACCCTCATGCCGGTAGGAGATTACACAAAGGATGAGATCCGTGCGATTGCGGAAGACATCGGACTGATGGTTGCACATAAAAAGGACAGCCAGGAGATCTGTTTTATACCGGACAATGATTATGCCGGATTTATAGACAGAGAGTGCGGGGAAATGGTTCCGCCGCCGGGCAACTTTGTGTCGGTGGACGGAGAGATTTTAGGGCGGCACAAGGGAATTACACATTATACGATCGGACAGCGCAAAGGACTCGGGATTGCGTTTGGATATCCGGTGTTTGTGACAGAGATACGCCCGGAGACAAATGAGGTAGTTCTCGGAAGTGATAAAGATGTGTATACAAACCGGCTGTATGCGAATCAGCTGAACTTTATGGCGCTTCCTGACATTGAGGAGCCGGTTCGCCTGAAGGCAAAGATCCGGTACTCGCATGCGGGAAGCTGCTGCACCGTGCGGCGCACCGGTGCGGATGAGATCTGCTGTGAATTTGAAGAGCCGGTGCGCGCCGTGACACCGGGACAGGCAGTGGTGCTGTACGACGGAGACTATGTCGCGGGAGGCGGCGTGATCACACACGCTTAAGCGCCTGCATCACAGGGCAAACGTGCGGATTGCATGCGCGACGCCGCTGTTTTCATTGGAGCGCGTCACAAAGTCTGCGATCTCCTTCACTTCCGGCAGGGCATTTTCCATGGCGACGCCGATCGCTGCGGTTTTTAAAATGTCGATGTCGTTCTGGGTGTCGCCGCAGGCAAGCGTCTCTTCGATATCGACGCCGAGGTGCGAACAGAGCAGGGTGAGACCGTTTCCTTTGGTGACGCCCGCTCTGGTGAATTCCAGATTGTGGTAGCCGCCGGAGAGAAAGGTGATCTCGGGGTGCTCTGACAGGATCTGCATCACTTCGTCGCGGTAGAGAAAAGTGCCGTCCTCCTGCGGATAAAAATTCAGCGTCATCTTCTGGACGTTCAGATTGTGGACGCGGATATAGGCAGCGAGATCATCGGTGAAGGTTCTGGTCCGGTGAATGTAGCGTTTGATTGATGTGGGCATGTCCAGGCAGTCGATCTTTCCCTCACAGGAACGCTGGCTGAAGCCGTCGCCATTGATAAAAGCATCCATATGGATGCTCTTTTTTTGCAGTTCTTCGATGATGGGGCATACAAGCGCAGGCTCCATCGCAGATTCATGGATGCAGAGGCGGTCCGGCAGATGATAGACGGCAGCACCGTTGGAGGTGATGGCATAGGAGACGCCGAGACCGGATAAAAGTGTGACGGGAAGCCCGGCGTAAGGGCGTCCGGTCGATATGGCAACGTGAATTCCGCGGGAGGAAGCTTCGCGAATGGCGTCCTGATCCTCCTTTGAGATCTCACTTTGTCCGTTAAAAAGAGTGCCGTCCATATCGAGGGCAATCAGACTGACAGGCTGTTTCATAGTCGAGTATCCTTTCTGTAAATGTATCTACAGAATGATACAATAAAATGGGAAAACAATCAAGAAACGGCGGTGCCGTGGCGCGGATTGCAGGAAACATTGGAAAATACTTGCACCCGGCATGGGGAAATGGTAAGATGTGGCTTGATAAGCAAGAACGGATGATAGAGAGGATACGGGAATGACCAGAGAGGAATTTGCGACACTTGTGGGAAGCAGACCGGTGATATTGGACGGCGCGACAGGAACGAATCTGCAGAAAGCAGGAATGCCGGTCGGGGTCTGCCCGGAGCAGTGGATTCTGGAGAACCCGGGGGTTCTGATAGAATTGCAGGAGCGCTATGTGGAGGCGGGCACCGATATTTTGTTCGCGCCCACCTTTACGGCAAGCCGGATCAAGCTGGAGGAGTACGGACTGGAGAATTCTCTGGTGCAGATGAACCGTGAGCTGGTGGCACTCTCAAAGCGCGCGGCAGGCGGCAGGGCATATGTGGCGGGCGATCTGACGATGACGGGACGGCAGCTTTATCCGCTCGGCGATCTGATGTTTGAAGATCTGGTGGAAGTGTATAAGGAGCAGGCGAAGGTGATCTGCGAGGCGGGAGCGGATCTTTTTGTCGTGGAGACCATGATGAGTCTTCAGGAATGCCGTGCTGCGGTTATTGCTATCCGCGAGGTGTGTGATCTCCCGATTATGGTGTCGCTGACCTACAATGAGGATGGGCGGACGCTCTACGGAACCGATCCGGCGACGGCGGTGATTGTGCTGCAGAGCCTCGGAGCGGATGCTGTGGGATTGAACTGTTCCACCGGACCGGAGGCGATGATTGATCCGGTACAGCAGATGGCGGAGTATGCGACGATTCCGCTTCTGGCAAAGCCGAATGCCGGTATGCCGGAGCTCTGTGACGGCGTGACCGTGTATCGTACCACGCCGGAGGAGTTTGCATCAGTCGGCGCGAAGCTTGTGGAGGCGGGCGCGGCGATTATCGGTGGATGTTGCGGCACGACACCGGAGCATATCCGTGCATTAAAGCAGGCGGTGGGTTCCATGCCGGTGCATATGCCTCTCACAAAGAAAAGACGTATGCTCGCCTCGGAGCGGATGCATGTGGAGATTCAGCTTGACGGTAAGTTCATGGTGATCGGAGAGCGGATCAATCCGACAGGAAAGAAAAAGCTGCAGGCGGAGTTAAAAGAGGGAAGTCTTAGTATGGTGCGGACCATGGCGACAGAGCAGGAGGAGAACGGCGCACAGATTCTGGACATCAATATGGGAATGAACGGAATTGACGAGAAGCAGATGATGTTAGACGCCATCTATGAGGTGACTTCCACGGTAGATCTGCCGCTCTGCATCGATTCCAGCCATGTGGATATCATCGAGGCGGCGCTGCGCATCTATCCGGGACGTGCGCTTGTCAATTCCATTTCTCTGGAAAAAGAAAAGATCGAGTATCTGCTGCCGATCGCGAAGAAGTACGGTGCCATGTTTATCTTGCTGCCGCTCTCGGACGAGGGGCTGCCGAAGGATTCTGCGGAAAAGCACGGGATCATCCGTGAGATCTTAAGACGCGCGGAAGCGATCGGCATGGGAAAAGAGGACATTGTGGTGGACGGACTGGTGGCGACGATCGGTGCCAATCCGAAGGCGGCGCTGGAGTGTTTTGAGACATTTTCTTTCTGCAAAAATGAGATGGAACTGCCGACGGTCTGCGGACTGTCCAACATTTCGTTCGGACTTCCGGAGCGCTCCTATGTCAACACGGCATTTCTCACGATGGCGATCGGAAACGGCCTTACGATGGCGATTGCCAATCCTTCCCAGGAACTTCTGATGAATGCGGCATTTGCATCGGACATGCTTCTGAACAAGGAGGAGAGCGGCATCCGCTATATCGGGCGCATGAATTATCTGTCCGAGAAGCATGAGGGCATGGAACATGTGTGGGTACCTGTCGGGACGGCGAAGGGCGCTGCCGTGAAAGGTACTGCCGCGGGACAGGCGGGAAACGCAGGCGGCGCAAAAGATTCCGGGAACGCGAATGAGGCGCGCAGTGCGGTTTTTACGGCGGTCTTAAAGGGCAATAAGAATCATATTTTAGACGAGGTCAAACATGCGTTAGACACCGGGGAGAAGCCGGATGACATCATCAACGGACATCTGATCCCGGCGATCAACGAGGTCGGCGAGCTGTTCGACAAGCAGAAGTATTTTCTGCCGCAGCTGATTTCTTCTGCGAATACGATGAAGGTGGCGATCGAATATTTAGAGCCGATGTTAGCACGCTCGGACAAGGAGCCGAAGGCAACGCTCGTCGTGGCGACCGTGGAGGGTGATATCCATGACATCGGGAAGAATCTTGTGGTGCTGATGTTGAAAAATTACGGGTATCATGTGATTGATCTGGGAAAAGATGTCCCGGCAGATTTGATTGTAGATACTGCGATGAAAGAAAACGCAAGGGTGATAGGGCTCTCCGCGCTGATGACGACGACGATGATGCGCATGAAGGACGTGGTGGAGCTTGTCAAAGAGCGCGGATGTACGGCGAAGGTTGTCATCGGCGGTGCGGCGATCACGGAAAGCTTTGCGGAGGAGATCGGTGCGGACGGCTATTCCAAGGATGCGGCGGAATGTGTGAAACTGGTGGATCGTCTGTTGGAGGAAGAGTAGAAGGCGAAAAGCGGTCTTTTCCGCCTTCAAACTGCCCCGGGAAAATAGATGCAAAAAAATAGAAAAAAAGTGTTGACTTTTTGCAATACGGATAGTATACTAATCAAGTCGGTTGCGGTAGCGACCGATGAATATGGGATCTTAGCTCAGCTGGGAGAGCATCTGCCTTACAAGCAGAGGGTCATAGGTTCGAGCCCTATAGGTCCCATAGATATCAATATAATATGGCGGAATAGCTCAGTTGGCTAGAGCACACGGTTCATACCCGTGGTGTCGAGAGTTCAAATCTCCCTTCCGCTACTAGAGAGTCCTCGGGAATACAAGCAGTTGTGTGTCCGGGGATTTTTGTTCTTTCATAGGAAAAGGCTTGAAAGTGAGGGTATCATGAGAGTAGGAATGGGTTACGACGTGCATAAACTGGTTGAGGGCAGAGATCTGATCATCGGCGGTGTCAGGATCCCGCATACGCTTGGTCTGCTCGGACATTCGGATGCGGATGTGCTGCTTCATGCGATTATGGATGCGCTTTTGGGCGCGGCGGGATTAGGTGACATCGGAAAGCATTTTCCGGACACTGATCCGCAGTATAAAGGAATTTCCAGTATGAAGCTGCTCTCCCATGTGGCGGAGCTGATCCGGGAGAGGGGTTACGTGGTGGAGAACATTGACGCCACGATCATTGCGCAGAAGCCGAAGATGCGCCCGCATATCCCGCAGATGGAGGAAAACATCGCGGGAGCGCTCGGCATCAGCACGGATCAGGTCAATGTCAAGGCGACCACGGAGGAGGGACTTGGCTTCACCGGAACGGAGGAAGGGATTTCCTCACAGGCGATCTGCGCGCTTTCCAGTTTTTATGAGGGAAGTTTTACTGTGGCGGACTCTGCGGCGGGCTGCGCGGGCTGCGGCGGCTGCGGACGAAGCGTACAATGAGCTAAGAAGAATTCAGGCGGCTGCAGACGAAACATGCAGTGAAAAAAGATTGACAAAAACACAGGAAGTGCATAAACTATAGTAGGCAGGAGAGGTATCTTCTGCCGATAAAAAGATGAATTGGAAAAGCGAAGATCGGAAAGAGTAAGGATTCGGACATTCGTCAGAGAGAGACTGTCACCGGCTGAAAGCAGTCTTGGAAGAGAGAGTCCCCAAGTGCCTCCGTGAGCTGATCCGGCGAGAGTCATCTGCACCGCAGGATGCAGGGATGCCGTAGCCGGGTACGTCTGGTATACGTTACATGCGTCAAGTGAAATCATATGATTTTAGTAGAGTGGAACCGCGGATCATTTCGTCTCTAGGAGACGGATGATCCTTTTTTTGTAATAGGAAACTTTGTTCTGGTTTGTATGTGGAAAGGAATGGGAAGAGATGGGTATCCTAAGGTATATGAAGGAAGAGTTTCAGGTAATCAAGGAACGCGATCCGGCGATTAAAAGTCCGATGGAAGTTTTGCTTTATCCGACATTTCATGTTATGCTAAGCTACAGAAGGGCGCATAAGCTTTATCTCAAAGGGCATTATTTCTGGGCACGGTTTATTTCGCAGCGCGCAGCCAGGAAAACAGGCATTGAGATCCATCCGGGAGCGACGATCGGCAAGGGATTTTTTATCGATCACGGAAGCGGCGTCATCATCGGCGAGACGTCGATCATCGGAGATAACGTGACGCTGTATCAGGGCGTGACACTTGGCGGTACCGGCAAGGAGACCGGAAAGCGTCATCCGACGATCGGGAACAATGTCATGATCAGTGCCGGGGCGAAGATTATCGGTTCTTTTACGGTCGGGGATAATTCCAAGATCGGCGCCGGAAGCGTCGTCATCGAGGAAGTGCCGCCGAACTGCACCGTGGTCGGAGTGCCGGGACGCGTTGTAAAGCGTGACAATATCAGGACACCGCAGGATGACATGGATCAGGTGCATCTTCCGGACCCTGTGAAGGAGGATATCACCGTGCTGCAGCATGAGAATGCCGAACTGGTGAACCGTGTGCTGGATCTGGAAAAAGAAGTGCGTATTTTAAGCACGGGAGCCGGAGCGTCACAGGAATAATAAGAATAAAAAGAAACGGAGAATACCAAAGTGGAGAATAAGTTCAAATTTTACAATACACTGACAAGAAATATCGATACGGTGATTCCGCATGAGGATGGAAAGATTGCCATGTATACCTGCGGACCGACGGTATATCATTACGCGCATATCGGCAATCTGCGTAGCTACATCATGGAGGACGTGCTGGAAAAAGCACTGCGTTATGTGGGCTACGATGTAAAACGTGTCATGAATATCACGGACGTGGGACACCTTTCCTCCGATGCGGATACCGGTGAGGATAAGATGTTAAAAGGTGCGAAGCGCGAGCACAAGACGGTGATGGAGATTGCGAAGTTTTACACGGACGCGTTTTTCGATGACTGCAAAAAGTTAAATATCAAGCGTCCGGACGTTGTGGAGCCGGCAACCAACTGCATCCCGGAGTTTATTCACATGATCGAGGTGCTGCTGGAGAAGGGCTACGCTTATGTGGCAGGCGGAAATGTCTATTTTGACACTTCCAGGCTGGACGACTATTATGTTTTTTCTTCCCAGAGCGAGAAAGAATTGTTAGTCGGTGTGCGCGACGATGTGGAGGAGGACGTCAATAAGCGGAACAAAAATGATTTCGTTCTGTGGTTTACAAAGTCCAAATTCGAGGATCAGGCGCTCAAATGGGATAGCCCGTGGGGCGTGGGATACCCGGGATGGCATATCGAGTGCTCCTGCATCAGCATCAAGCATCTGGGGGAATATATGGATATCCACTGCGGCGGCGTGGACAATATTTTCCCGCATCACACCAACGAGATCGCACAGTCCGAGAGCTATCTGGGACATAAGTGGTGCGGTTACTGGTTCCATGTGAACCACTTAAACGACAAGTCGGGCAAGATGAGCAAGTCGAAAGGGGATTTCCTTACGGTGTCGCTTCTGCAGGAAAAAGGATACGATCCGATCGTGTACCGTATGTTCTGTCTGCAGTCCCACTACAGAAAGCCGCTCGAGTTCTCCTACGAGGTGCTGGATAACATGAGTGTTGCCTACAAAAAGCTTGTGAAGAGAATCGCGGATCTGAAGGCGGACGGCATAGTGGATGAGGGAAAATTTGCAGAGTACAAGGAAAAGTTCTGTGATGCCATTTCCAATGACCTGAACACTTCCATGGCGATTACAATCGTCTATGACCTGCTCAAGGATGATACCTTAAACGATGCAACCAAGCGCGCACTGGCGGAGGATTTTGACCGCGTGCTCTCCTTGAATCTGACGACGGCGAAGGTGGATAATCCGGCGGAAGACACAGAGGTGGATGCAGAGCTTGAGGCATATATTTTAGAAAAGATCGAGGAGCGCAAAGCTGCCAAGAAGGAGAAGGATTTTGCAAAGGCGGACGCGATCCGGGATGATCTTCTGGCAAGAGGAATTGTGTTAAAGGACACACGCGAGGGTGTGATCTGGCATAAAGCGTGAGTCGGAGAGGAAGCTGGTATGGGAAGAGGAATCGATTCTTATATTAAGGAACAGTTCGGGATTGCGGAGGTCGATATCCGCACCTATTCACCGCTGACGCTGGCTTATATCGGTGACGGGATCTATGATCTCGTCATCCGTTCTGTTGTCGTGGGAAAAGGCAATACCAGAGCGGGAGAACTGCACAAACGGACCAGCCAGATTGTCAAGGCGCACACGCAGGCCGAGATGATGGAGGTGCTCCTGCCGCTTCTGACAGAGGAGGAAGCGGACATTTACCGGCGCGGCAGAAATGCCAAGTCGCCGACTATGGCAAAGAATGCGACGATGTCCGATTACCGCAAGGCCACCGGGTTTGAGGCGCTGATGGGCTGGCTGTACTTACAGGATGAGTTTGAACGCCTGGTGGAACTGGTAAAGACCGGTGTGGACGGGCTGCATTTGAAGCTATAGAGCGTCTGCCGCAGGCAGAGGAAGCAGAAGGCGGAAATATAGAGCATCTGCCATAGGCAGAGGATGCTGCAGGCAGCAGAAAGAGTCTGCCGGAAGCAGAGAGAAAAGGAGAATACATGGGATACGAGGAATTAAAAATAGAGGGACGCAATGCGGTGCTTGAGGCGTTTCGTTCCGGCAAGACGATCGACAAGCTTTTTGTGCTGGACGGCTGTCAGGACGGACCGGTGCGCACGATCGTAAGAGAGGCAAAAAAGCATGATACCATTATTCATTTTGTGGAAAAAGAACGTCTGGATCAGCTCTCGGAGACGAAGAAACACCAGGGTGTGATCGCGGTGGCGGCAGCGTACGAATATGCGGAAGTGGACGACATTCTGGAGATCGCAAGAGAAAAGGGAGAGCCGCCGTTTCTTTTTCTGCTGGATAATATTGAGGATCCGCACAATCTGGGGGCGATCATCCGTACCGCGAATCTCTGCGGAGCACACGGGGTCATTATTCCAAAGCGCAGGGCGGTGGGACTGACCGCGACTGTGGCAAAGACGTCCGCCGGCGCGTTAAACTATACGCCGGTAGCCAAGGTGACGAATCTGACGGCGACGATCAAGGAATTAAAGGAGCAGGGGATCTGGTTTGTCTGCGCGGATATGGGCGGCACACAGATGTATGATCTGGATCTGAAGGGACCGATCGGTCTTGTAATCGGAAGCGAGGGCGAGGGCGTCAGCAAGCTGGTGCGCGAGAATTGTGATTATGTGGCTTCCATTCCGATGAAAGGTGACATTGATTCTCTGAATGCTTCCGTAGCAGCCGGTGTGCTTGCCTATGAGATCGTCAGACAGCGGATGATGTAAGATGACAAAGCAGGCATAGGCTGGCAGATTTTTATGCTGCGGAAAATACAGCAGGGCGCGGAAAGTTCAGGCAGCGCAGCCGTGCGCGGAAAGTTCAGGCGGCGTGGCAGGGCGCGGAAAGTTCAGGCAGCGTGGCAGGGCAGAGCAGAGAGGGAAGACGGAGGAAGACGTGGACGAATATCAGAAGCTGGCGGATGAAGAACTCATCCAGAAACTGCGCGGGGGCGACGAGCGGATCATGGATTATATCCTTGAAAAGTACAAGCCGTTGGTGCTTCGTAAGGCAAATGCAATGTTTTTGATTGGCGGAGATACGGATGATCTGATTCAGGAGGGGATGATCGGATTGTTTAAGGCGATCCGGGATTACCGGTCTGACAGGGAGGCATCCTTTTTCCATTTTGCGGAGCTGTGCATCAACCGACAGCTCTACAGCGCGGTGGAGGCGTCCAACCGGAAAAAACATGTCCCCCTGAACACGTATGTGTCTTTTTATTCCCAGACCACGGAGGAGGGAAAATCCCTGGCGGAGACGCTTCTCACCGACCAGATGGACGATCCGGAACAGCTCGTGATCGAGCAGGAGAATTTTACCGCTTTCTGGGAGCAGCTGCGGGAACAGTTAAGCGCGCTCGAGCGCCAGGTTTTAGACGCATATCTGGAAGGAAAAAACTACCGCCAGATAGCGGAGGAACTCGGGAAAAGTCCTAAGACAATCGACAATGCTCTCTCGCGTATCAAGGGAAAGATACGGCAGAGATAGAGAGAAGGCAAAAAGGACATTTTGCAAAAAAGAGCGGGAAATGAACAACCGGTTATGCAAAATTTTGCGGAAACAAAAGAACTAGTCCTAAGGTACTGTATAAAATGTATAGAAATGAAATAGAAGTTTTGTGAAGTTTGTGCACACTTCTTTGCGCAGTCATGGTACTATAATAACCGTAAAAACCCCCCAATACATTATATATAGTTTTTGCTATACCCCATAGTAAAAATACCTTCTCCTAAAAGGGCAGCCAGTGATGGCTGTTCTTTTTTTTGTTATGGAAAAGAGCAGTTCTGAGGAAAGGGAGATTGACAGAAGCATAGAATTGAGATAAGGTGTTAGAGGAAAAAGAATATATCGCAGAGGGACTGTGCGCATGCGCAAACGGTTGAGAAGGTTAAAACCTGACTCTTGGAACCTGTCAGTTAATACTGTCGTAGGGAGCGAATGATGGATCAGATAGTTTGTGGAATCCGGCGTCACTGCGACGCCGGATTTTTTCGCACATCCTCTGCAGAAATGGAGCAGAAAAATATGGAACAGTATGCAACACAGATGGAGGCAGCCCGCAAGGGCATTGTGACGGAAGAGTTAAAGAAGGTTGCGGCGAAGGAGCGCATGACCACAGAGGAGCTGATGCCGCTCGTTGCGGAGGGAAAGGTGGTCATCTGCGCGAACAGGCATCACAGATGCATTGACCCGGAGGGTGTCGGCTCGATGCTGCGGACGAAGATCAATGTAAATCTCGGAATCTCCAGAGACTGTAAGGATTATGACGTGGAGATGGAAAAAGTGATGGCGGCAGTTGACATGGGAGCGCACGCGATCATGGATCTCTCCTCGCACGGGAACACCATTCCGTTCCGGAGAAAACTGACGGCGGAATGTCCGGCTATGATCGGAACCGTGCCGGTGTATGATTCTGTGATTCACTATCAGAGAGATCTTGCGACACTGACCGCAAAGGATTTTATTGATGTGGTGCGCCTGCATGCTGAGGATGGCGTCGATTTTGTGACGCTGCACTGTGGAATCACGCGCAAGACGATCGAGCAGATCAAGAAGCACAAAAGAAAAATGAATATTGTATCCAGAGGCGGTTCGCTGGTGTTTGCGTGGATGTGTATGACCGGAGAGGAGAATCCGTTTTACGAATATTACAATGAGATTCTTGAGATCTGCCGGGAGCATGATGTGACGATCTCCCTTGGCGATGCCTGCAGACCGGGCTGTCTGGCGGATGCATCCGATGTGTGTCAGATTGAGGAACTGGTGCGGCTGGGAGAACTTACAAAGCGCGCATGGGCAAGAGATGTGCAAGTCATGGTAGAGGGACCGGGTCACATGCCGATGGATCAGATTGCAGCAAATATGAAGATTCAGCAGACGATCTGCATGGGAGCACCGTTTTATGTACTGGGACCGTTGGTAACGGATATTGCGCCGGGGTACGACCATATCACTTCCGCGATCGGAGGAGCGATCGCCGCGCAGAACGGAGCTGCATTTTTGTGCTATGTGACACCGGCGGAGCATCTGGCGCTTCCGAATGTGGAGGATGTCAAGCAGGGTATCATTGCATCGAAAATTGCGGCGCATGCGGCAGACATTGCCAAGGGCGTGCGGGGTGCAAGAGAGATTGACGACAAGATGGCAGACGCACGCCGTGTGCTGGACTGGGATGCACAGTGGGAATGTGCGATTGATCCCGAGACCGCAAAACAAATCCGCGAGGACCGCAAACCGGAGCACGAGGACACCTGTTCCATGTGCGGAAAATTCTGTGCGGTGCGCAGCATGAACAAGGCGCTTGCGGGTGAGTACATCGATATTTTATAAAACAGAACACGGGAAAGTGAAGAAGCGTCAGCGGAAAAACAACATTGCAGTATAAAAGCGGAATGTGGTATAATAAAAAAGGATTCTGTCAGCAGGAGAATGAATGGGAAAAATTTATTTGGTTGACAGTGAGAATGTAGGAGATATATGGGTGCCGCTTCTGGTATCCTCGCAGGAAGATGACGAGGTTCTTGTATTTTATACGACAAAGAGCCCGCATATGAATTACGAAAATGTGAGGATGCTCAAGGAGACGGAAAAGGAAGCAGACTTTATTAAGTGTTTTGAGGGAAGCAATGCGCTGGATTTCCAGCTGGTATCGGAACTTGGCTATCGCCTGAGCCAGAACGCGGACAGGGAGTATGTTATTGTATCAAATGATACGGGATTTGACGCTGCGGTGCGCTACTGGTCAACACGGAAAATGCCTGTGAGCCGTTTAAGCGGAAAGGAATGCCACAGAATGCTGACAGAGAAAAAGCAGCGCGTGGCAAAGGAATCCGGGGCAGCAGTAGAGCCGGAACAGGAACAGACCAGAGCGGCTGGCCCGGAAGTGGAAGCAGAGCAGGTTCGGGAGACTGGACAGGAAGCGGAAGCAGAGCAGGTTCGGGAGACTGGACAGGAAGCGGAAGCAGAGCGTGGCAGAGAGCAGTCAAAGAAGCCACGGTCATCCAAGAAGTCAGAACCGTCGAAAGCCGGCGGTAAGGCAGGAGAATCCGGGAAGCCGGAAGCGTCCGGGAAGGCTGGAAATGCAGAGACATCCGGGAAGGCAGAAGTGATCGGGAAAGCTGAGGATGCAGAGAAATTCGAGAAGGCTGAACCGGCAGAGAAAGCTGGGTTGGCAGGAGAAGCCGGGAAGCCGGAAGTGACCGGGAAGGCTGAGGATGCAGAGGAATCCGGGAAGGCTGAAGTGACCGGAAAGGCTGAGGATGCAGAGATATCCGGGAAGTCGGAACCGGAAGAAAACGCTGGGCTGGCAGAGGAATCCGGGAAGGCTGAGCCGGCAGAGAAGACTGGCAGGGCAAAACGGTCAAGAAAGTCAGCGAAAGCAGTCAAAGCAGAAAAGTCTGAGCATATGTCAGAACCGGATCGTTCGGAAAAGTCACAGAAGAGTGACAAAGCAAAGACGCAGAACGCAGGGAATGAGAAGCCGGATCTGACGGAGCAACAATCCGGACAGATGACAGCAATGATGGATTTGAAAGAAGAAATGTCAGAGAATCCACAGAGTGTGTCAAATGCTACGGGTCAGAGCGAAGCGCCAGCAAAGTTTGGACTGGATCTGAATGCAGAGAGAGCAATTTTAAAGACATTGTGTGCCTGCATCAGCAAGGAAAATCTGGTGGATTTTCACAATGCACTGGTTGCGCTTCTCGGCGAGGAAGAAGGCAAGCGGCTGTATCAGGAACTGAAGACGAATGCAGAGTATGCGTCTTACTGGTCAGAACTTCCGGCTTATGGCTTAAAAGAAAAGTTTGACATGTACTGCAAAATGGTTTTTGACCACAGTGAATATGCAAAGGAACCGCCGGAAGATTTTTCGGGATTCCTCTATCAGGCAAACGGAAAGCGAAAGAATCTCAATTCTCTCCGCGCAGCATTGCAGGGGCACTATGGCAAAGACAAGGGAATGAAATATTATTCCCTGTTCAAGTCACACATTAAGATGATGAATCGCATGTAGTAAAGGAGAAGTTGACAGAATCTGGGTATTCAACAGGAATACGCAAAACGCCTCACCGGATGGTGAGGCGTTTTGTACGTTTATCATTTTATAAAAAGAAGGAGAAGTCGGTAAGATGTGGGGTACTTACCGGCCATATTATGAAAAAGAAATTGTGTCAATGGGGATTTCCTCTTGACAATAATTAAGATACCGGATAAATGTGAAAAAGGTATGAAGCAGTGTTGAAAAATGTGTGAAGAATCGTCAAGCAAATTGGAATCCGGGGCTGATAGAAGGAAAAGGCGAAGTTCCAGAGGAGAAAAATCGCGTGCCAGACCCGTAGAGAATGGAAAAAGGTTGACATAATGCCAGAAGGGAAGAGCACCCCGGGTCTGAGACGAGAAAAAAAGTGCGAACCAGACCCGTATAGAAGCAAAAATTGGGTCCCAGAATAGAAAAAGTGCGTGCCAGACCCAGAAAGAATGGAAAAAGGTTGACATAATGCCAGAAGGAAAGAACAATCCGGGTCTGAGAAGAGAAAAAGTGCGAACCAGACCCGCATAGAAGCAAAAATCGGGTCCAAGAGTAGAAAAGTATCGTTGAGACCCGCAGGACGAGAAAAAGTTTTCCTACTTTCCCCTTGACCACGAGATAGCATTAACGCCTCAACCGTATATTCCCCCCCTCATCCAGACTTCCATCACAATACATTCGTCATAATACCGTAACACTGTAACACCATAGCACAAAAAAGCGCAAACCCTTTCATTCAAGGATTTGCGCTTCTTCTCAATGAAGCTGCTGACGGGAATCGGACCCGTGACCTCCGCACTACCAATGCGACGCTCTACCGACTGAGCCACAGCAGCATCTGTGTGAGTTGCCTCAGCACTTGTACTACTATACACTACGAAGTGGCAGTTGTCAAGATAATAATTCTAAATAATTCTTTAGAAATTCTTCGGGTATTTCTGCGGGGAATTTTGCGGCAGATCAGGTAAAATGTAATCAATGCACGGGGAGGCGTGTGATTCTGCGGCGGATGTGTTATGATAGCAGAAAAGAGAACAAGAGCAGGAGCGGAAAAATGGAACAATATAACATTTTAATTGTTGAGGATGATAAAGAAATCAGGGACGGAATTGAAATCTTTTTAAAGAGTCAGAATTACAACGTATTCAAGGCGGCTCTCCTCATGGCCAACAATATACTGGAGATGGCGCTGGAGCTGCTCGAGCATCAATACTTTGACCTGATGATCTCGGACATCATGATGCCGCGCATGGACGGCGTTACAATGACCATGAAGCTGCGGGAAAAATATGACTTTCCGGTCATTATGCTCTCGGCGAAGTCAGAGGAGACCGACAAGGTGATCGGGTTAAATATCGGGGCGGATGATTATGTGACCAAGCCGTTTACACCGTTGGAACTGATGGCGCGCGTCAATTCCCAGCTCCGCCGGTATACGCAGTTTGCAAACAGGAGTCCGAAGGAGGAAAAGAACGACCGGATTCATGTGATCGGAGGACTGGAACTGAATGAGGACACCGTGGAGGTGTTTGTGGATGGAAAACCGGTGAAGATGACGCCGATTGAGTTCAAGATACTTGCGCTCTTAATCCGGACACCGGGGCGTGTATATTCGGCGGACGAGATCTATGAGCGCGTGTGGAATGAAAAGGCGATCAATACCGATACGATTATGGTGCATGTGAGAAATATCCGGGACAAGATTGAGATCAATCCGAGAGATCCAAAATACTTAAAGGTGGTGTGGGGTGTTGGATATAAAATTGAAAAACAACAATAGAAACAACGGTGCCGGCAATAACAATGTCAGCGCAAATAACGATGCCAGCAGCAACAGTGGTGCCAGCAGAAATAATGGTGCCGGCAACAGCAGCAACAACAGCAATGCCGTAAACAGCAGCAAACGGATTGTCATAGCGATCGCGGGAATCGTTTTTATCACGATCATTACCATGTGTTTTTTCCCGGCGGTATACCGGACAGCCGAGAAACAGAAAGAGCAGCAGAGGGCGGGGATGGTAAACGAGTCCTGGGACAGCGTGGACAACGATACGGTACAGACGCTCTATCAGGGCAGCTATGTCCTGTATGCAGAGCAGATGGAGCGGAACGGGCAGACAGATGCAGGCGGACTGTTTTTGAATCTGCCGACGGATGATGAAGATTACCAGTATGTAAAGGACACGGTAACCTCTACGTTTGACGAATGGAAAAGCCAGTTTGAGAGTGACAGCTGGAACATCGATTATTGTGTATACAAAAGCAGTGCCGACTGCGTGAAAAATACGGATCAGCCGCTTGAGACGTGCGCGGATGGAACCGTGACGGATGAGCTGCAGCAGTATTATACGGACATTGTATGTATATCCTTTGACGAAAGGGGCGCGCTGGAAGTGACACCGCTGTACGACGAAAATATCAGCGGCAGTGTCCTGATCAAGGCGTTTCAGAATGTAGACCGGGAAAATCTTTTGGGACAGTCGCTGGGCGGATATGTGGAAGCGGGGCAGCTGCAGGGACCGAAGGACTTTAAAGTCATCTTTGGACTTCCGGTATCAACAAGCGACACGATTTCCTTGGGAGATCCGTATGAGGATATGGCGAATTACTGGACGCAGGTGGTGTTGGTGTACCGTGCGTCAGGAGGAAGCATTTTGCTTCTGGTAAGCCTTGCTACGGTGGCGGGCTGGATGTTTCTTATGACGAGCAGACGCATCTGGAAGGAAGACATACCGATGCAGCGTCCGGGGAAATGGTATCTCATGGAGGTGGCGGTGATTGCCGTCTGCTGCATGGCATGTATGGAGGAAAACTTCTACGATATCATAAGAAGCTATTCCTATTACAGCGAAGGAGTGGATGTTTTATTTGGAAACAATGCCTGGAGAGCCGTCTTACAGCTTGGACAGATGATGGTTCCACTCTTGTTTCTGTATGGCATCTGGTATGCGGCGCTTCGCATACTGCGTCCGGTATTTTCCATGGGAGTCAGGGAATATATCAGACAGTACAGCCTGATTTATCAGATCTTTCCGGGGTTGAAAAAATTGTGGAACACGTTCCGCTATGAGGTGGCGCATGTGGATTTTTCAGAAAAATCCACAAAGACGATCTGGAAAATCGTGCTGATCAACTTTGCGGTGCTGTCGCTCTGCTCGATGATGTGGTTTTTCGGCATCGGCGCGCTGATCGTGTACTCCATCTTTGTGTTCTGTTTTATCAAAAAATATTATGACAGGATCGGCAGAGACTATCAGGCGCTGCTGCGCAGTGTAAGCCGGATGGCGGACGGAGATCTGGACACGGAGATTACCGAGGATCTGGGAATATATGAGCCGATGAAGGTGGAACTTTCCAGGGTGCGTGACGGATTTAAGAAGGCGGTGGATGAGGAAGTGAAAAGCCAGCGAATGAAAACGGATCTCATCACGAACGTTTCCCATGATTTAAAAACACCGCTCACGGCGATCACAACCTACGTGGAACTGTTAAAGAAGGAGGACATCACGGAGGAGGAGCGCAGGTCATACATTGAGACGCTCGATAAAAAGAGCCAGCGGTTAAAAATATTGATCGAGGATCTTTTTGAGGTCAGCAAGGCGACCAGCAACAATATTGTGCTGCATCCGATGGAAGTCGATGTGGTGAATCTGTTAAAGCAGGTTGCGGTGGAGCATACGGAGCGCTTTGCGGCGATGGGACTTACGCTGCGCTGGGATGTGCCGGAGGAAAAAGTGATCGTGGTGCTCGACAATCAGAAGACATTCCGCATCTTTGAAAATCTGTTTGTCAATATTCAGAAATATGCGATGCCGCAGAGCCGCGTGTACGTGCAGGTGCACACATCCGGGGAGGCACCGGAGGAGTTCGTGGAGATCACGATCAAAAATATGTCGGCGACGGAACTGAATTTTGATCCGGAGGAGATCACGGAGCGCTTCGTGCGCGGCGATACTTCGCGCGGCACGGAAGGCTCGGGTCTGGGACTTGCGATTGCCAGAAGTTTTACCGAGGCGCAGGGCGGAAAACTGTCAATCGAGGTGGATGGTGATTTATTCAAGGTTGTAATCAGACTGAAATGTGGTACACTACAGGTAGAAAAAGAGATGGAGGTTTAAGACACATGGAATCAATGGATGATTACAAGGAGGAGTTAGAAGCTTCTTTCCGCAGAATCAGAGAGGGAGATATTTTAACCGGCACGGTGATCGATGTCAACGAGGAGGGCGTTACGCTTGACCTGAAATATTATGCACCGGGATTTATCAGTGCGGAGGAGATGAGCAGCGATCCGGATTTTTCACTGGCGGAGGCTGTGCATGTGGGGGATACGATCGAGGCGACCGTGATCCGGGTAGACGACGGCGCAGGCAACATTCTTCTCTCCCGCAGGGAAGCCAATGAAGAGCAGGCATGGGAGAAGCTCAAAGAGATGATGGAGGAGGGTACAACGGTAACCGTCCGCATCAAGGAGAGCGTGAAGGCAGGCGTTGTGGCATATCTTGAGGGGATCCGCGCGTTCATTCCGGCATCCCAGATCACATCCGCTTATGTGGAGGATACGGAGAGCTGGGTAGGAAAAGAGATTCCGGTCCGGGTCATCACGGTGGATGAGGAGCGCGAAAAGCTCGTGCTTTCCGGAAAGGCGGTCGCACTCGAGGCAGAGGCGGAGGAGCGCAATCACAAGATCTCTATGATCGTGCCGGGAACCGTGCTTGAGGGAACTGTCGAGAGCCTGATGCCGTACGGCGCATTTATTGATCTGGGCAACGGACTGAGCGGACTGGTGCACATCTCACAGATCTGTGAGCGCAGAATCGGAAAGCCGTCCGAAGTGCTTAAGGTCGGAGAGAAGGTCAAGGCAAAGGTATTAAATACCAACGACAATAAGATCAGCCTGTCCATGAAGGCGCTGGCAGAGGAGATGGTAGATACCGAAGGTGTGGAAGATCTGGAGGCATACACAGACCACACATCCACAGGAACCAGCCTTGGCTCGCTTCTGGCAGGATTGAAGTTAGACTGATCGAACTATTTGAGAATCTTTCTCTAATAGAAAACTGATTCCGTTGCTTTTGCAACCGAAACGGCTCTTGCAATGTGATACATTTAGTTAGAATATTCTAACTATGCGTAAGAGGCAATTTCGGAGGAAAGCAATGAGAGAAGCAGGACTTGGAATCGACATCGGAAATGGAAGTATTTCCATCGCTGTTGTCGAAGGCGAAAACATCATATATAAAGATTACAGACTGCATCGCGGAGAACTGTATCAGAATCTTGTGGACATGCTTGGGCAGGTGGAGACATCGTGCGGCGACAGGATTTTGTATGCAGCGGTCAATCCCGGTGCAGTCTGTTTGTATCCGGGGATCCAAAAGGAAGTGCAGATCAACCGCATCAGCAGCCTTCTGGAAGGACAGAGAATGCTCTATCCGGACGCGGGAAGCATCGTAGAGATGGGAGCACAGAATTCCTGCTTCCTTACCGGAATCCGTGAGGGAGAGACGCTCTCCTACGCCATGAACGGGGAATGTGCCGCCGGAACGGGAGCATTTTTCGAGGATCAGATGTACCGGCTCGGACTTCCGCTGTCCGCCTACTCGGAGTATGTCAGACGGGCGAAAAGTGTGCCGCGGCTTGCGGGACGGTGCAGCGTGTTCGCCAAGACAGACCTGATCCACAGACAGCAGGAAGGTGTGCCGGTGGAAGATATTCTGCTCGGACTTTCCTATGCCGTGATCCGCAATTTTAAATCTGCGGTCGTGCGGAAACTTCCGGTACAGCCGCCGGTGCTTGTGACGGGAGGCGTTGTCTATAATGAAGGCGTGCGCCTCGCCATCTGTGATATCTTCGGATTAAAAGAGGAAAAACTGCTTTGCGGGGAAGAGGGAGCTGTGGTGTCTGCTGCCGGAATTGCAGCCTGTGCATGCCGCGGGAAGCTGGCCTTCGACTGGAAACACCCGATCCGCAGGGAGGTGGCGGATGAGGAGCAAAAAAGAAAGGCGCTGCCGCGATATGACTACGAGAAGGAGGCACTTCACCGGACCAGACCGTTACGTGGCGGGGAAAAGCTCTGGCTCGGGATTGACGTGGGATCCACGAGCACAAACCTTGTGCTGACGGGGGAGGACGGAGCCGTCATTGACGATCTGTATCTTAGAACGCGCGGCAATCCTCTCGGCGCGGTGCAGCAGGGAATGGCACAGTTAAAGCGGAAATACGGGGAAGCACTCACGTGGGAAGGCATTGGTGTCACGGGATCGGGGCGGTACTATATCGCGGAGAAGACCGGTGCAGGCACGGTGTTGGATGAGATCACGGCGCAGGCGCGCGCGGCTGCCCATCTGTGCCCGGAGGTGGATACCGTGTTTGAGATCGGCGGTCAGGACTCCAAATACATCAGTATCCGGGACGGTCAGGTCGTCGATTTCGAGATGAACAAAGTGTGTGCGGCGGGTACGGGCTCCTTCGTCGAGGAACAGGCGAACCGCATGGAAGTATCGCTGGAGGAGATCGGAAACAGTGCCTTGAAGGCAAATGTGCCGATCGATCTGGGAGAGCGCTGCACCGTGTTGATGGAATCCAAGATTGCAGCGGAGCTTGCGGCAGGCACGGACAAGGAGGATATCTGTGCAGGGCTGTGCCGCTCGATTGTCAGAAACTATTTAAACAGGGTAGTCGGCAATAAGCGCAAGGGAGAACATATCTGCCTTCAGGGCGGAGTCGTGCATAACGAGGGAATCGTTGCGGCTTTCTATGAAGTGTTTGGAGAACGGCTTCACATCACGCCGTTTTACGATGTGACCGGGGCATACGGAGCGGCGCTCGCGGCAAAAGAGCAGGGTGGCACATCCCAAAAGGAGAGCATCCGGAATGAGGAGAATTACCAGAAGAGCCAGAAATGGTTTCTGGCAGGCTATGACGGAACGCTGCTGCCGGGGAAAAAGACTGTGGGAATCCCGCGTGCGCTCATGATTTATAAATTTTTCCCGATGGCGTACCAGTATTTTAAGACTCTCGGCTTTAATGTCTTGCTGTCGCCGGAGACGGACGATAAGATCATTGCGCTCGGACAGGAGATGGCGGCGGAGGAGACCTGTTATCCGGTAAAATTACTGCACGGGCACATGGAATGGCTTGCGAGAAAAAAGGTGGACTACATTTTTATCCCGTGTATCCATACGATCCGGCATGAGACTTCCGGCGTTGCGCACAATTACGGCTGTGTCTATATGCAGACAGCGCCGCGGATTGTCGCAAGTGTGCTGGGGCTTTCGGAACGCGGCGTGGAGCTGATCTGCCCGGTTCTGGATCTGGATATGGGAAAACCGCAGCTTGCGGGAGCGATGATCAAAGCGGGTCAGGAACTGGGATGCGACAAGGCACGGTGTGCGGCGGCGCTCGCGAAGGGCGCGGCGGCGATGGTGCGCTGTGAGAAGAATTCTGAAAAACTGGGCGCGCAGATCCTGGACGAGTTGAAACCGGAGGACAAGGTGCTCGTTCTGATTACAAGAAACTACGGCGTGTCAGACCCGGTTTTAAATATGGGAATTCCCGGGGAACTGTTAAAGAGAGGGTGCAGAGTGTTGACACTTTCCCATCTGAAAGGACATGATGTGGATTTGTCCGGTCATTATCCAAATTTGTACTGGCCATTTGCGCAGCACATTCTGTCGGGAGCGAAGATCATTAAGGAGCATCCGAATCTGTATGCCGTCTATCTGACGAACCACGGCTGCGGACCGGACGGCATGATCTCCCACCTTTTTGCGGAAATTATGGGGGACAAGCCGTACCTGAAAATAGAGGTGGACGAGCATCAGTCCAAGGTGGGAGTGATAACGAGAATCGAGGCGTTTTTAAACAGCTTATCCCATGTAGAGAACTGCACGGAGCGCGCCATACTGCCGGAGGCAGCCGTATTGTCCGGGCGGCTTCGGGACGGGAAGAAAGGCATGAAAGAGACGAAAGAACCGCAGCAGGAGACGGTGTATCTGCCGCCGCTGTCCGTGTATACAGAGTGGATGGCACTTTACCTGAATCAGAAAGGAAAACGCACGGCAGTACTGCCGGATTACACGGCGCAGGATCTTCATGCGGGAAAAGCGTACAGCACCGCAAAAGAATACTGTACATTCTCGGCTGCGGCAGGACAGATTGCAAACCGGCTGCAGGAGACGGACGGGGAGGAAAAACAGTTTCTGGTATTCCAGACCGAGGGTGCGGAGGCGGACGGAATGGTTCCGGAAATCCTGCGTGCGGTCTTAGATGCGGACGGAAAGAGGGCGCATCTTGTGACACCGTTTCTGGAACAGCTGCTTTTTGCGGAAGAAGCGGATATCTTGTGGCAGGTGCTCTTACTCGGGGATGCATGGCACTGCCTGGATGAGGAGTGGCGGGAAAAGGTGCGTGCCTCTTTCCGGGAGAAGACCGCCGCGCCGGATGCCTGGAGCAGGGAGTGGACCAAAAGCCTTTTACAGGAGTGGGCGGTATATGTGACGGAGGACAGACAGCTGCTGCTGGCCGGCGATCCGATTGTGCTGCATAGCGCTTATCTGAATCAGAATATGGAGGAAGCGGTGAGGAAACATGCTTTTGTTCCGGTGTATATGCCGCTCTCGGAATATCTGTGGTTCCTTGCTGCGGAGTCGGGGCGAAAGATTCCGGAGCATTTTACAGAACAGCTGCATGAATTTATGCAGATTTACCGCGGCGTTTACGGCAGCTGGAAGCAGCCGGACGAACGCTTACAGGAGATCCGGGAGAAGTTTCCGCTGGTTCACGGAGCAAACCTCCGCTATCTGTGCAGCCTGATGGAGCAGGAACTGCCGCGTGGAAAAGGAATGATTCTGGTGTCGCCGGAATATGCCAACTATGCGTCGGTGATGGAGATGCTGCGCACGGGGTCAAAATATCCGCTGCTGCACGCCAGGGCGGACGGAAATGAGGAAGCGGAAGAAGTGGAGCGGAGAGAAATCTTTCTGGGGCTGCTGGAATAATAAAGGAGACAAAAAGGAATTGCCGCAATAAGAATATCGTTCTTTGGTTTGATAACTAATATTATAGGAATACTAGAGAACAAAAAAGTTCCAGAATAAACAGACGGCGGCAAATTCTTTGAAGCAAAATTCACGTATTTCTTCCATGCCGTGGCTGGCATCCCATTCCGTGTCTTGGCCACGTTTGGACACTCACGGAGTGTGTCCGACAAGCCGCAGACAATGAGCGGACTTTCTGGTGTCCCTAATGGCACCTCTTCACAGACAATATAAAACCGCGC
>ERZ834769.1071-NODE-1071-length-25500-cov-4.900452_pt1 | contig 25500 bp, 17 predicted proteins | sample MGYA00519690_ERZ834769 | MGnify/ENA primary metagenome ERZ834769 (study PRJEB31850, sample SAMEA3708760) | human gut metagenome | biome: human gut; feature: human-associated habitat; material: faeces | place: China | collected 2014 ... | reverse complement strand
ACATTATGTGGAGGGAGATTTTTGTATGGATACGCAACGGATCGCAAGCTATCGGCGGGAATTTTCTGCGCTGGCAGACCTGCAGGCGGCTGGGACCGTGACCTATTCACTGCTGCGCGAGGCAGACGCCTTTGTCATCTGCGTGCAGCGCGATGAGGAACCGCCGGTGGAGCGGATGCTGTGCGACACAGAGGAGGAGCGCGCCGGGATGCTGACACGCTTTCTGTATGAAAACGCGGTGGAGCCTGACCAGATGCCCGCGATCCTCCGGGATATCTGCGGATGGGCGGTGGGCTGAGATGGCAGTGGCATTGATGGACAAGGCTGCCGGGCAGGCCAAACTCCCGGAAACACCGGCCGTTGTGGCGCTTTTTGCATTCGGCTCCCGCCTTGACCGGGATACGATGCAGCTGTTTGCCCGGACCCACAGCGAGGAGGTCCGCGCGGCGGCAATCGCATCCACCGGGCAGGAGGTTCTGGAGCTGCTGCACGGCGGCCTTCGCCCGCAGGTGCTGGTGCTGGATGCGCTGCTCACAAAGCCTGCCGTGACGCAGGTACTGCAGGAGATCGGCAAAATGGATCTGAATCCGGAGCCGGCTGTGCTGGTGCTTGTGCCTGTGCCGGAGGAGACGGCCGCCCGCCGTGCGCTGGGGCTGTTCTCCAGGTATGAGATCATGCTGCGCCCCTACGGCATGAAAAACCTCTTTGATGAGATCTACCGCATGGGCACCGATGAGGAAGAAAACCGCCTCTACCGGCTGCGCCGCTGCTGTGAGGAAGTGCTGGAAGGCTACGGCGCACCCACGACCCTGAACGGCTACCGCTACGCCGAGCGGATGCTGCTCTACGCCCTGTATGCGGACAAGCCGCAGCCGATCGGCGTTTTGCAGCAGTATGTCGCAACGGAGGAGGACATCGAGGTCGGAACAGTGACCTCGGCGCTGAACCGGCTTTCCGCCGGCATGGCAAGGCGCGGCACCGAGGCGTACCGGGCGCTCTGCCTGCGGTGCGGCCGCCCGGAGGACGGTGTGCTTTCCAACGGACAGCTTTTTAAAGGAATGCTTCAGCAGCTGCGCGGCATGACAGAACGATAAAGGGAGGCGTTTTCCATGGAGGAAAAGCAGAGCAAGGCAGACTTGCTGGCCCTGCGCGGCGGACTGCGCGGCCGGTTCCGCCGTGTGTTTGACGGTATGGAAAACGCTTTTGAGGTCCTGCTTGACCAGCTTGAACACCCCCTGAGCCCGGCGGACCGCGCCGGAATGGCGCAGCTTGTGCAGGATATGCAGACGCAGCTGCTCGGTGCGCGCCGTCTGGGGGATCAGGCCTCCGATGCGGCGACAGCCGCCGTACTGCACAGCACCTGCGTGCCGCGCCCCATCGACCTGCTGAGCCAGCTGGATGAGATCTGCGACATCCTGCGGGAGGAGGCCGCCCGGTATGACCTGCCGTTTACGATCGAGCTGCAGACCGCCGGGCAGAGCGTGCTGCCCACGGTGGGGGATGCGGCCCTTCTGAACGGACTGATGACAAACCTGATCTCCAACACGCTCTCCGCAGACCCGGGGGCCTGTATCACACTGCGCTGTGAGCCGGGGCTGTTCTGCTACCGGGACAACGGCCCCGGCCTGCCGCCCGATGCAAAGGCGCTGCTGACCGATGGCTGCTGGAGCGCCCGGCTGCTCTATGCGGGCGGGCTGGGGCTGCCGCTCATCGCGGCTTACACAAAGGCCATGGGCTGGTCGCTGGCCGTGGGGCCGGGGCCGGGCACGGAGCTGCGCTTCACCCTGCCGCCCGCGCCGCTGCTCGATGACCTGATGCTGGAATCCCCCGTGGAGCGCATGGCTGAGCGGCAGACCCGGCGGCTGGCGCTGCGCCGTGAGCTGGCTGTGTTGCGGGCGCAGGAATTGCTGTAAAATGACATGGCACCGTTGTCCCGGCAGGGAAGCGGTGCTTTTTTTGCTGCACCGCTTTACTTTGTGCGTAAATTATTGTAAAATGTTATACAAAAAGAATGGTTTACTATGCCTGTACGGCAGGGTAGACCGCCAAAATAACTACAGGTGGTGTTTTTATGGCAATTCAGTATAAACGTATTCTTCTGAAGGTCAGCGGCGAGGCACTTTCCGGCCCCAAGGGCACGGGCTTTGATGAGGAAACCATCGCCTCTATCTGTGCCGGTATCAAGGCGGCGCACGATCTGGGTGCGCAGATCGGCATTGTTGTGGGCGGCGGCAACTTCTGGCGCGGCCGCTCCAGCGGCAGGATGGATCGCATGGACGCCGACAAGATCGGCATGCTGGCTACCGTCATGAACGCGCTGGCCGTCAAGGATGCACTGCGCCAGCAGGGCGTGGAGGCCGTTGTCATGACCAGCTCCTTTATGCCGCAGGTGGCCGAGTGCTTCACCAGCGACAAGGCCATCGCTGCGCTGGAGAGCGGCAAGATCGTTGTGTTCGGCGGCGGCACCGGCAACCCCATCTTCTCCACCGATACGGCCAGCGCGCTGCGCGCACTGGAGATCAGCGCCGATGCCATGTTCAAGGCTACGATGGTGGACGGTGTCTACGATAAGGACCCCCACAAGTATGCCGATGCCGTGCGCTATGATACGCTGACCTTTACCCGCGTGCTGGACGAGCGTCTGGCCGTCATGGACTCCACGGCCGCGACCCTCTGCCGTGATAACGGCCTGCCCATCCTTGTGTTTGATCTGGGTAAGCCCGAAAATATCGCCAAGGCTGTGCAGGGCGAGATGGTCGGCACCCTTGTGAAAGAGTAAATCAAAAAAAGCTGAAGCTTTGAAAAATTCATAATTTTCCCCTATACTATTTTACGAATAAGGAGAATCTTACTATGAGCAGCACGACCAAACCCTTTGAAGAAAAAATGAACGCCAGCGTCAACCATCTGGTTCATGAGCTGGCTTCCATCCGCGCCGGCCGCGCCAACCCCGCCATCCTCGACAAGGTGGCGGTGGACTACTACGGCAGCCCCACGCCCATCCAGCAGATCGCCGCTGTGGCCGTGGCCGAGGCCCGCATCCTGACCATCTCCCCGTGGGACCGCTCGATGCTCAAGCCCATCTCCAAGGCAATCCAGACCAGCGACATCGGCATCAACCCCATTGATGACGGTCAGGTCATCCGTCTGGTGTTCCCGGCCCCGACCGAGGAGCGCCGCAAGCAGCTGACCAAGGATGTCAAGAAGCAGGGCGAGGATGCCAAGACCGCTGTGCGCAACATCCGCCGCGATGCAATGGATAAGTTTAAGGCCATGAAGAAGGCCGGCGAGATCACCGAGGACGATCAGAAGAAGCTGGAGGAGGAAACCCAGAAGCTGACGGACAAGTATGTCAAGATGATCGACGACACCTGCGCCGACAAGAACAAGGAGATCATGGAGGTCTGATCTCTCCATGAACGATAGCCTGTGCGGGCATGTCATCTGACACGCCCGCATAGGCTGTTATTGCAAGAAAATCTATTCCGCGAAAGGGAATCACTGTTTATGAAGACCCGCATCATCACTGCCGTTGTCGGCCTGGGCGTTCTGGCCGTTGTACTGGCGTTTTTCGACACCTTCCTGTTTGACCTGGTGCTCAGTGCTATCTGCCTGCTGGCCATCCATGAGGTCTTTTCCGCCATGGGCTTTGGCAAAAAGCAATGGTATCTGTATGCCGGTGCTGTGCCGCTGACCCTGCTGGTCATGCTCAGCAGCTCACAGATGGTGCGCGGGCTGCTGCTGCCGGTGGCGTTCCTGACCGTGCTGTTCTACAATGTCTGCCAGATCACGCATGTCCAGACGCTGGATTACGGCAAGCTGACGGGGTTTGTCTACTTTTCGGGCGTGATCACCTTCTGCTTTTACTCGCTCATCCATCTCAAGCGGATGCTGCCCTTTGCGCAGTATCGCTATGATGCCATCTATTTCATCCTGCTGATCCTCTGCTTTGCATGGGGCGGGGACACCGCTGCCTACTTTGCGGGCCGCGCCTTCGGCAGGCACAAGCTGGCCCCCATTGTCAGCCCCCACAAAACGGTGGAGGGCGCTGTGGGCGGCGTGCTGGGCAGCATGGCCGCCGGCTGCGTGCTGACATTGGTCTACTCGCTGCTGTCAAAGACCTATAATGTGCTGAGCATCCATGTGCTGGCGCGGCACTATATGGTGCTGCTCGGTATGGGTGCCGTGGCATCGGTGCTGGGCATTTTGGGCGACCTGTTTGCCTCTGCTGTCAAGCGTCAGGCGGGCATCAAGGACTACGGCACGATCTTCCCGGGGCACGGCGGTATTCTCGACCGCTTTGACAGCGTTATGTTCATTGCGCCGTTCGTTTCCATCGCGGTACGCTATTTCTTCTATCTGCTGTGAGGAATGTACAATGAGTAAAGTTATCACACTGCTGGGTTCTACCGGCTCGATCGGCACCCAAAGCCTCGATGTCTGCCGCATGCACGGCTATGAGGTGTTCGGTTTGTCAGCCAACTCCAGCGTAGACAAGCTGCTGGCCCAGATCGCTGAATTTCATCCGAAATATGTGGCTGTCACCGACCCGGCCGCGTTCGACAGGCTGTCCGCCGCGCTGGCAGGGCAGACGGGCGCGCCCAAGCTGCTGAAGGGGGCGGACGGCCTGCGTGAGCTGGCCGCCATGGACGGCGCAGGTACGGTGCTGAACGCCGTTGTCGGCATTGCGGGTCTGGATGCCTCGCTGACGGCTATCGAGAGCGGCCATGATCTGGCGCTGGCCAACAAGGAGAGCCTTGTCACCGGCGGCCATCTGGTGACCGATGCCGTCAAGAAAAACGGTGTCCACCTGCTGCCTGTGGACAGTGAGCACAGCGCCATCTTCCAGTGCCTGCAGGATCAGCACAGCGCAAAAACGCTGGAAAAGATCCTGCTGACCGCCTCCGGCGGGCCGTTCTTCGGCATGGGCACCGAGGAACTGCGCACCAAGACGAAGGCGGACGCCCTCAAGCACCCCAACTGGAACATGGGTGCAAAAATTACCATCGATTCCGCCACCCTGATGAACAAGGGCCTTGAGCTGATCGAGGCTGCGTGGCTCTTTGGCCTGCCGGAGGACAAGATCCAGATCGTTGTCCAGCGGGAGAGCATCATTCATTCCGCGGTGCAGTTTGCCGATCATTCCATCATCGCGCAGCTTGGTGTGCCGGATATGCGCATCCCCATTCAGTACGCGCTGACCTGGCCGGAGCGTCTGCCCAGCCCTGTGCCGGAGCTGGATTTCACGGCACTGACCAAGCTGAGCATCGCCACTGCGGATGATGAGACCTTCCGCTGCCTCAAGGCCTGCAAGAAGGCAATCCGCAAGGGCGGTCTGGCCCCCTGCGCCGCCAATGGCGCGAATGAGGCCGCCGTGGCGCACTTCCTGCGGGATGAGATCGGCTTCCTCGACATCGGCCGCCTTGTGGAGGGCATCGTGGACAGCGATTCCTTCGGCGGGGATTACACGCTTGCTGATGTCCATGAGTGCGACCGCATGGCGCGAGCCTATGTGGAGGCACATATCTGATTGGAATTGCCCGGTAGGGGCCGCACATGTGCGGCCCTCAGCTTTCCGGCAGACTCCTGCCTGCCATACACGCGCGGGCCGGGCATGCCCGGCCCCTACGACTCTATGTCCAATACTTTACTTGCGAGGTGCCTATGACTGCATTGCTGACCGGGCTGGCATCGCTGCTCGTGTTCGGCGGCGTTGTTCTGGTGCATGAGCTGGGCCACTTTATGGCGGCCCGGCATTGCGGTATCCATGTTGAGGAATTTTCCATCGGCTTTGGCCCGCGCCTGTGGTCGGTTCAAAAAAACGGTACGACCTATTCACTGCGCCTTTTCCCGCTGGGCGGCTACAACCTGTTCAGTCAACCCCCGGAGGAGGACGCAGACCCGCCGGCGGAGGAGAGCGCCCCGCCGCGCAAAGCTGCGCTGTTCCCGCTGACGGTCAGCGGGCAGCAGTTTGAGCAGGCCACGGCATGGCAGCGCTTTTTTGTGACGCTTTGCGGTGCGCTGATGAATTTTCTGCTTGGCATGGCGGTGCTGCTGGTGCTGGTCCTCTCGCAGGGGCGGCTCGGCAGCACAACGGTAGCGGATTTCGCAGAGAACGCCAAGAGCGCCGCTGTCCTGCAAAAGGGGGATGTCCTTCTGCAGGTGGACGGTAAGCCCTGCCGCACGGTCTACGCACTGTCTGATCTGTTTGACGGCACCGAAAAGACACATACCATGAAGGTGCTGCGCGGCGGCGAGGTCGTGACCCTGCCCGCCGTGACGATCAGCCCAACGCTGGATGAAAACGGCCGTGTGCAATACGCCACAGACTTTCGGGTGGCAGCGCAGCCCTTATCGGTGCACAGCACTCTGGCCATGGCGGGGGAGCTGTTCCGCTATTACAGCGGTGCGATTCTGGGCGGCTTCTGGCAGCTGTTTACCGGCAAGGCGGGCATGGAGGATCTCTCCGGCCCAATCGGCACTGTGTCGGCAGTCAGTCAGGCTGTGCGGTACGGCTGGCGGGATGTGCTTTCCCTGATGGCTCTGCTGACGATCAATGTGGGCATCTTCAACCTGCTGCCCATTCCTGCGCTGGACGGCTGCAAGCTGCTCTTTCTTGCGTGGGAGGGGCTGACCGGCCACCCAGTGCCGCTGCGCGCGCAGGGCTTTATCAACACGGCGGGCATGGTTGCCCTGCTGTGGCTCATGATTTTGGTAACGATGCAGGACATTACACGATTCTTATAAGGAGAACTACGATGCAGCGTCAACTGAAAAAAGAAGTCAAGATCGGCAATCTCAAGATCGGCGGCACAAACCCCATCGCCGTACAGACGATGCTGAATGTGCCCGTCAAGGATATTGCGGGCAATGTGGCACAGGCGCAGCGCGTCGCGGCCGCCGGCTGCCAGATCGTCCGTGTGACGGTGCCCACCCCGGCGGACGCCGCCGTTGTGGCTGCTATTAAAGAGAAGGTGGACATCCCCGTTGTGGCGGATATCCACTTTGATTACCGCGCCGCGCTTGCCGCGCTTGATGCCGGTGCCGATAAGATCCGCATCAATCCCGGCAACATCGGTGATGATGACCGCGTCAAGGCGGTGGCCAATGCCTGCAACGCCAAAAATGTACCCATCCGCATCGGCGTCAACGGCGGCAGCCTTGAAAAGCATATTCTGGCCAAGTACGGCGCCCCCGTGCCTGAGGCGATGGTAGAGAGCGCCATGTACCATGTGCGCCTGCTGCAGAAGTTCGACTTTGACAACATCGTCATCTCGATCAAATCCAGCAATGTGCCCCGCATGATGGCGGCCTACCGCCTGCTGGCCAGCCAGACCGATTACCCCCTGCATGTCGGCGTGACCGAGGCGGGCGGCAACCGGATGGGCCTGATCAAATCCGGCATGGGCATCGGCGGTCTGCTGATGGAGGGGCTTGGCGATACGCTGCGTGTCAGCCTGACCGATGAGCCCGAGAACGAGGTCTATGCAGGCTATGACATTCTGCGCGCGGCAGGCTACGCCGTGGCAGGCCCTGAGATCATCAGCTGCCCGACTTGCGGGCGCACCCAGTACCCGATGATCGAGATCGCCAACGAGGTCGAGCGCCGTCTGCGGGACGAGGGCTTCAAAAAGCCGCTCAAGATCGCCATCATGGGCTGTGTTGTCAACGGCCCGGGCGAGGCGTCCGATGCCGACATCGGCATTGCCGGCGGCAAGGACGAGGCGCTGCTCTTCATCCGCGGCGAAAAGATCCGTATGCTGAAGGGCGACATTGTAGGGCAGCTGCTGGAAGAGATTCATAAACTGTAACCAATAAAGCCTTCCCCCGTGGGGGAAGGTGGCCCCGCAGGGCCGGATGAGGGGTAAGCTGTCCTCGGCCATCCGTTTGCGGGTAATGCCCGGCAACTTCGCCCTCATCAGTCCGCTTCGCGGACAGCTTCCCCCTCGGGGGAAGCCTTGTCTCTACACCCACTTGTGAGGTAAAATTCCCTTGAAACCTTTCGTCACCCAAGTCTGGCCGCAGTTTACGGCGGATCAGCAGTTCTGTGCGGCGTTCGGCAGTGTGCTGGTCGACCGCGTGGAGCTTTACCGCACAAAAAGACAGGTCGTGATCTGCCTGCGCAGTGCTGAACCTCTGGATCAGGCGCTGTGCGGGCGTCTTTGTGCGTCCCTTTCCGAGGTGTTTGCCGGGTATGAGCTGCAGATTCGCAGCTATTTTGCGTACCAGAGCATCACCCCGGAGTCGGTGCGCCTTATGCTTGAGGAGCTGAAGCAGCGAGGCATGCCGGTCAATGGCTTTCTCGATAAGGCCCAGCCTGTCACCTTCGGGGAGGACGGCATCACCATCCATGTCAATGCGGGCCGCCAGATCTTGGAGAGCGTAGAGCTGCCCCGCGTGCTGGCAGAGCTTATTCAGGAGCGCACCGGTGCACTGCCCATCGTGCGGCTGGCCGATACTGGCAACACCCGCACCGAGGAGGAGTTTGAACAGTACCTGCAGGAGAAAGCGCCTGCCGTCAAGTTTGAAGCCAAGGAAACGCCGCCCGACTTTACGATCGAGGGGCTGGCCCTTACCAATAAGCCGGTCAAGCTGTTCTACGGTAAGACCTTCAAGCCTGCCGACATCCGCCATCTGAACGATCTGGGGGACGGCGGCAAGGTGACGGTCTGGGGCGATGTGTTTGCCACCGAGGTCAAGGGCAGCCGCCGCAAGATCTATTTTACCTCCATCACCGACTATTCCGGTTCAGTCAACCTCAAGGTATTGGGGGACGAGGACGCCGATATGTCCAAGTGGGAGGGCCTCAAGCCCGGCACCACCCTGATCGTGCGCGGCAACTATATGTATGATAAGTACGAGCACGACTTTGTCATCCTGCCCTACGATGTTCTGCAGGTCGAGCGTGAGCAGCGGCAGGACACTGCGCCCGAGGGGCAAAAGCGGGTCGAGCTGCACCTGCATACCAAGTCCAGCTCGATGGACGGCTTCAACGACCCCGGCAAGATCGTGCGTCTGGCGCACCGCATGGGCCACCGCGCTGTGGCTATCACCGATCACGGCGTCTGTCAGGGCTACCCCGAGGCGATGCTGGCCACCGATGCCATCCACGAAACCGACCCCAACTTCAAGCTGATCTACGGCTGCGAGGCCTATTTTGTCGATGATATGATCCCCGCCGTCTACGGCGCGGCGCAGATGCCGCTGTCCGGCTCGTTTGTCGTGTTCGACACCGAGACGACCGGCCTTGACGCCAACACCGAGCGGCTGACCGAAATCGGCGCCGTCTATGTGGAAAACGGAAAAATCAACGAGGAAAAGAAATTCTGCACCTTCGTCAATCCCGGCAAGCCGATCCCGCAGAAGGTCGTTGACCTGACCGGCATCAACGATGCCATGGTGGCCGATGCCCCCACGCCGGAGGAGGCCATCCGCGCTTTTAAAGAATTTTGCGGGGACAACATTCTTGTGGCCCACAACGCCCACAGCTTTGACATGCTGTTCATCCGCAAGGCAGGGGAGAAGGCGGGCGTCAGCTGGGACGAGAACACCTATATCGACACACTGCCGATGGGGCAGGCGCTGTTCCCGGGGCTGCGCAACTACAAGCTGGACACGATCAACAAGCATCTTGAGATACCGCCCTTCAACCACCACCGCGCTGTTGATGATGCCATGGCGCTGGCCAGAATCTATGAGGTCATGCTGACCGACCTCGAGGAAAAGGACATCCACGCGGTCGAGGCCATCAACACAGGCCTTGGCGGCAACAAAGAGGTGCTGAAAAAGAAATACTACCACCTGATTATTCTGGTGCAGAATCAGGTCGGCTTAAAGAACCTCTACCGCATCGTCAGCGCGGCGCACACCCAGTATTTCTTCAAAAAGCCGCGCGTACCGCGCAGCCTGCTCAACCAGTACCGCGAGGGACTGCTGCTCTCCCCGGCCTGTGAAGCGGGCGAGCTTTACAGGGCGATCGTCGCGGGCCAGCCTTACGAGCAGCTGCTGCGCATCGCCGATTATTACGATTATCTCGAGGTGCAGCCCCTCGGCAACAATGAATTCATGGTGCGCAACGGGCAGGTGGATTCGATCGAGGCGATCAAAAACTTCAACCGCACCGTCATACAGCTGGGCGCGGACCTGCACAAGCCGGTCGTGGCCACAGGCGACTCCCACTTTCAGGAGCCGGAGGACTGGATCTACCGTGCAGTGCTGCAGGCCGGCAACGGCTTTAAGGACGCCGACAATCAGGCACCGCTCTACTTCCGCACTACGCCCGATATGCTGGAGGATTTCAGCTACCTGCCGCAGGAAAAGGCGTATGAAATTGTGGTGACCAACCCCAACAAGATTGCAGCCACCATCGACAACAACCTGCGTGCCATCCCTAAGGGCACCTACCCGCCCAGCATCCCCGGCGCCGAGCAGGAGCTGCGCGATGACACATGGAAGCATGCCGCGCGGGACTATGGCGCGCCGCTGCCCGATGTGCTGCAAAAGCGGCTGAAAAAGGAGCTGGATTCCATCTGCGGCCATGGCTACGCCGTTTTGTATGTCATCGCCGTGCGTCTGGTGGCCTACTCCAACGCGGGCGGCTATCAGGTCGGCAGCCGCGGCTCCGTCGGCTCGTCTGCTGTTGCGCACTTCTCCGGCATTTCGGAGGTCAACTCAATGCCGCCGCACTATCTGTGCCCCAACTGCAAGCACAGTGAGTGGATCAATGACGGCATCCACTTTGACGGCTTTGACCTGCCCGACAAAAACTGCCCGGTCTGCGGCAAGCCGATGATCGTGGAAGGACACGACATCCCGTTCGAGACTTTCCTTGGCTTCTACGGCGACAAGGAGCCTGATATTGACCTGAACTTCTCAGGCATGTATCAGTCCTGCGTGCATCGCTACACCGAGGAACTGTTCGGCAAGGAGAATGTGTTCAAGGCGGGCACTGTCTCCGGTTTGCAGGATAAAACGGCCTACGGCTATGTCAAAAAGTACCTTGAGGAACGCGGCCGTACCGTCAACCGTGCCGAGGAAAACCGCCTTGTCATCGGCTGCACCGGCGTAAAGCGCACGACCGGCCAGCATCCCGGCGGCATGGTCGTTGTGCCGGATACCTTTGACATTTACGACTTCTGCGCCATCCAGCACCCGGCGGACGATGTCAAGGGCGGTCTGCTGACCACCCACTTTGAATTTAAATACCTGCACGACACGCTGCTCAAGCTGGACGAGCTGGGTCATGATGTGCCGACCTTCTACAAATTCTTTGAGGAATACTCCGGCATCCCCATTGACTCGGTCCCGATGAATGATGAAAAGGTCTACAGTCTGCTGACCAGCCCGGCCGCGCTCGGCGTGACCGAGGAGCAGATCGGCTCCAAAACCGGCACCTTCGGCATCCCGGAAATGGGTACCAACTTTGTGCGTCAGATGCTGCTGGATGCCCAGCCGAAGAATTTCTCAGAGCTGATCCAGATCTCGGGCCTGTCCCACGGCACCGATGTCTGGACGGGCAACGCGGACGAGCTGATTCGTTCGGGCACCTGCACGATCGCAGAGGTCATCGGCTGCCGTGACAGCATTATGTTGTATCTTCTGCGCAAAGGGCTGGAACCGAAGATGTCGTTTGACATTATGGAGGCCGTGCGTAAGGGTAAGGTCGCCAAGGGCGGCTTCAAGCCCGGCTGGGAGGAGGCCATGCGTGAGCATGATGTGCCCGACTGGTATATCGAATCCTGCCGCAAGATCAAGTATATGTTCCCCAAGGCCCACGCCGTAGCCTACCTGATGGCGGCCATCCGCCTGATGTGGTTCAAGGTCTACCATCCGGCGGTGTTTTATGCCGTCTACTTTACGGTGCGCGGCGCGGACATCGACTATGAGGCCGCCGTCGGCGGTGTCCGCGTGGCCAAGCAGCACCTGAAGGACAACGAAAAGATCCCCAAGGACGAGCGCACCGCCAAGGACGATGACGCCTTGGTCAGCCTGCAGCTGGAAAACGAGATGCTGCAGCGCGGCTGCGAGTTTTTGCCGATCGAGCTGGGCAAGAGCTATGCCAGCAAGTATGTGGTCGAGGACGGCAAGGTCCGTCTGCCGTTTACGGCCATCCGCGGTCTGGGCGATGCCGCCGCCGTGGCGCTTGAGCAGGCCACGATGCACGGGCAGGAGTATATCTCGGTCGAGGAGCTGCAGCAGGCCAGCGGCGTTGCACAGTCGGTTTTTGACAAGCTGCGCGCGGTCGGCGCTCTCGGCAATCTGCCCGAAACCAGTCAGGTCGATCTGTTCAGTATGATGTAAAGGGATTACCCATCCGCGGGGCATCGGGGACGCCGCCCCCTACAAAATCCACCGCAGTAGGGGCGGCATATATGCCGCCCGCCCCCCTTGACAACCCACCTGATTTGCGCTATAATAGCAGTCACTGATGCGGGATTAGCTCATCCGGTAGAGTGACTGCTTCCCAAGCAGTAGGTGGCGAGTTCGAGACTCGTATCCCGCTCCAAAATGTCCTGATGCTCTTGCATCAGGACATTTTTTGTTGTGAGGTGCCCGCCATGCTTGACGCTTTCCCGATCTATCACTGGTTCCATAACGGCAACCCCTATTCCGGGGCCGAGGGCGGTATGCGGTATGTCATCACGCCCGGCAAAAAAGCAGACCCCAACGATGAAAGCGGTAAGAAAAAGATGGAGTACCTGACCGCCCAGATCTGGCCCGGCCCGTGGAGCATCGAGCATACGGCGGAGGAAAAAATCGAGACGCAGGAGTTTGAAGGCAATCAGGCGGGGCTGGATGCAGCGGTGGCATGGCTGCAGGAGCGCTACCGGAGTGAGGCGGCCCGCTGGGAAAATATCCCCTCCATTCTGGACTGCGAGCCGGACCGGTAAAGTGCCGGCAGCCAATAATTTCCGGTCAGGGCGGCACCTTTTGTTATAAAGGGTGTTGCTTTTTTTATGGATATTTGTCATAATAAATATATATGTAAGAAAGGGGGAGACGGCCCGTGGCAAAGATCGCCGTTGTCGAGGACAACGCTGCTGTGCGGCAGGAGCTGTGCGGCTTTATTGCGCAGTACGCGCAGGAGAGCGGCCAGCTGCTAGAAGTGACCCCCTTTGCGGACGGCTCCCAGATCGTGGAGCCTTACCGCCCCGGGTTTGATATTATTTTTCTCGATATTGAGATGCCCACGCTGGGCGGCATGCCCACGGCGGAGCGCATCCGGCTGCTGGACCCCGATGTGGTGCTGATCTTTGTGACGAATATGGCGCAGTATGCCATACGCGGCTATGAGGTCGATGCGCTGGATTTTGTGCTGAAGCCCGTCAGCTACTACCAGTTCAGCACAAAGCTGGATCGTGCGCTGCAGCGTATCTGCCGCCGGCGCGGCGGGCAGATCACCCTGCAGGTGGGCGGCGGTGTGCAGCTGCTGGCCACCGATGACATCCTGTATCTGGAAACGCGCGACCGGCTGCTGCACTACCACACCACGACCGGGACATGGTCGGTGCGCGGCAGTCTGCTCAAGGCGGAGAAGGATCTGACCGCCTACCATTTTGCCCGGTGCAACCAGTGCTATCTGGTCAATCTGCGCCATGTGCGCGGTGTGCAGGACGACTTTGTGCAGGTGGGGGAGGAACGGCTGGAGATCAGCCGCCGCCAGCGCGCAGCGTTTTTGGCCGCCGTGGCGGCGTATGTCGGGGGTGCGCTGTAGGTGGATTCCATCCTGAGTCTGGCCGTCTGCGCCGCAGGCATCTGCGGCGCCCAGCTGGCCTACTGGCTGCCGCTGAAAAAGCGGGATCGCTTCCGGCTGCGCGCCCTGCTGGATCTTATTCTGGTGATCCCCCTTTCGCGGCTGATGGTCTTTGGCAACAGCGGCCGTCTGGACACCTTGCTGCTTCTAGTGATCTACGCCGCTTATTTTACCTGCGCTGCGGTATCCACACATCTGTGTACCCGGCTGGACTGGGCAGCCAGCGCCTATTGCAGCGTCTGGATCGTACTGACCTCAGAGTCGGTGTATGAGCTGTGGCGGGTTCTGATCTGGACCGCCGAGGCACTCGGCATGCGGCACCTTTCCCTGTACAGCACGCCGATGCTGCTCGGCCAGCTTGGCTTTGTGGTGGTGTGCTGCATCGTGGTCCGCTTTACCGTGGCCCGGACGATGCCGGAGGACGGTACCTACCACATCGGCCCGCGCCAGCTTGGCAGTGCCGGGCTGCTGGGGGTCATGTTCGTCTTTCAGTTCTTTGCCCTGCAGACGAGTCTGCGTATCGGGCTGCGCCCCTCGGCGGTGGTGGCACCGTCCTTGCTGACCCAGTTTTACTGTGTGACGCTGCTCTATCTGCAGACGGAGCTTTTCAAAAAGGCCGCCCTGCAGAAGGAGATGGATGCCCTCAACCTGCTGTACGACCGCCAGCGCAAGCAGTACCAGATCGCGCGGCAGAATGTGCAGATCATCAACCGTAAATGCCATGAGCTGAAGGTGCAGATCGCAGACCTGCGCCGCCTGCAGCCCGATGCAGCCGCCTCGCAAAGTCTGGACGAGGCCGAGCAGGCCGCCCGGATGTATGACGCCAACGCTGCCACCGGCAATGAGGTGCTGGATGTTGTGCTGACCGAAAAGAGCCTGCTGTGCGAGGCCCAGCGCATCCGGCTGAACTGTGTGGCCGATGGCACCTGTCTGGCGGCCATTGAGCCGGGAGACCTGTATGCGCTTTTCTCCAACCTGCTGGATCAGGCCATTGACGCCGCTGCCCAGCAGCGGGATACCGACCGCCGTATGATCGACCTGCTGGTCTGCAGACGGCAGGGCTTTGCGGTCGTCAATGTCATCGGGCCGCATCAGGCGGAGCAGCCGGACCACGGCCGCCGCCACAGCTATGAGCTAAAGGTGGCGCGCCGCATCGTGCACAAATACAGCGGCACCATGGCAACGGAACCCCGCGGGGCGCTGTTTGCAGTCAAGATCGTGCTGCCGCCCCCGAAAGCTGAATAGACAAAACAAGCCCCGCGAATTTGTGCAGATTGTACAAAGCAGCGGGGACTTTTTTTGTGGCGAAAAAACCGAATTTCGCACAGGCAGTACCGCTTTTCGCAAACCTATTGCGAATAAATTTGCACTCCTGTACAATGCTTATAGTATAAAATACAACACAGGAGGGCGCAATGCGAAGCACGACCAAGCTGATGAAAAACTGGCAGTTCACCGGGCCGGACGGCAAAACCGCTGCGGTGAATCTGCCCCATACCTGGAACAACATCGACGGTCAGGACGGTGGCAATGATTATTGGCGCGGCACCTGCACCTATACAACGCAGTTTGCGGCCCCCGCTTATGACGCTGAAACGCAGCAGGTCTGGCTGCAGTTTGAGGGCGTCAACGCCAGCGCAAGGGTCACGCTGAACGGTCAGGAGGTCATGCGCCATGACGGCGGCTATTCGACCTTCCGCGCAGAGGTGACCGGCCTGCTGGCGGAGGAGAACGAGCTGACCGTGGCGGTGGACAACAGCAAAAACGACCGCGTCTATCCCCAGAAGGCGGACTTCACCTTCTACGGCGGCATCTACCGCGATGTCAGCCTGCTGGTCGTCAGCAAAAATCACATTGCGCTGGACTATCTGGGCAGCTGCGGCGTGCAGATCACCCCGACTGTCAACGGCGCAAATGCAGACATCACCGTCAAGACCCGCGTTGAGGGGGAGGGCGAGATCGAGTTCTCGATCCTCGATGCCGCCGGGGTTGAGGTGCTGACCGGCAAGGGCAGTGACGCCGCAGTCACGCTTGCGCATCCCCATCTGTGGGACGGCGTGCGCGACCCCTATCTCTACACCTGCGCGGTGCGTCTGGTGCTGAACGGAGCCGTACAGGACGAGGTGCGGCAGCGCTTTGGCGTGCGCAGTTTCCATGTTGACCCGCAGAAGGGCTTCTTCCTCAACGGCCACGCCTACCCGCTGCACGGTGTTTCCCGCCATCAGGACCGCAAGGGCCTCGGCAATGCCATCACCCGGGAAATGCATGACGAGGATATGCAGCTCATCAAGGAGCTGGGCGCGAACACCATCCGTCTGGCACACTACCAGCACGACCAGTATTTCTACGACCTCTGCGATGAGGCAGGCATGGTCGTCTGGGCAGAGATCCCCTATATCTCTGAGCATATGCCCAACGGGCGTGAGAACACGATCTCCCAGATGAAGGAGCTGATCGTCCAGAACTACAACCATGCCTGCATCGTCTGCTGGGGCGTCTCCAACGAGATCACAATCTCCACCAAAGACAAGCGCGACATGCTGGACAACCACCGCGTGCTGAACGACCTCTGCCATGAGATGGATAAGACCCGCCTGACCACGCTGGCCTGCTATGCAATGTGCGGCCCCTTCAACCCGGTGGCCCACATCACCGATCTGGTCAGCTGGAACCTGTACCTTGGCTGGTATGTGCCGGGGCTGTTCCTGAATGACCTCTGGATGGACTTTTTCCATCTCTGCTACCCGAACCGCGCGTTGGGCTTCAGCGAATACGGCGCCGAGGGCATGCCCAACCTGCACAGTGAGCATCCCCGCCGCGGCGACCATACCGAGGAATATCAGGCAATCTACCATGAGTACATGCTGCGCTGCTTTGAACGCCACAGCTGGCTGTGGTCGACCCATGTATGGAACATGTACGACTTTGCTGCAGACGCCCGCGATCAGGGCGGCGAGCCGGGCATGAACCACAAGGGCCTTGTCACCTTTGACCGCAAGACGAAGAAGGACAGCTTCTACATCTATAAAGCGTGGTGGAGCGACGAGCCGTTTGTGCATATCTGCTCCAAACGCTTTGCGGACCGCACCCAGAGCGAGATCGAGGTCAAGGTCTACTCAAACCAGAAGCAGGTAAGCCTTTATGTCAACGGCGAAAAGCTGGATGAGCAGGCAGGCGAGCATATCTTCAAGTTCCGCGTCAAGCTGGACGGCGAGACGAAGGTTCAGGCCGTGGCAGGGGATTGCATCGATGATGCGGTATTCCGCAAGGTAGATGCCCCGAACCCGGACTACAAGCTGGGCAAGGCAAAATCCTCCAGCGCAAACTGGGTATAAAAGGCCGCCGGGGGCGGCAATGCCATAACAAATACCGATAAAGGAGCAGCCCATGAGCGAAAATGCAAAGGCGTCGAATGTCAACCGCGCCAAACTCTACCAGCTGGTACTGTTTCCGCTGAACAACGGTGCCACCAATGTCTATTATGTCCTGGTGCTTTCCTACATTGCTACCTTCGGCAGCAATGTGCTGGCGCTGGGCACCCTGTTTGCCTCGGTCATGGTCACGGCCATGCGTCTGTGCGACGCCATCACCGACCCGATCATCGGCGCGCTGATGGACCGCACGAACGGCAAATTCGGTAAGTTCCGTCCGTTTATGGCCATCGGCAACATCATTATGGCCGTCAGCATCCTGATTTTGTACGGCATCACCCCCATGATCCCTGATACCATGATGTGGGCGCGCTATGCCGCGTTTGTGGGGCTGTACTTCGTCTGGGTCATCGGCTATACGTTCCAGACCAGCTGCACCCGCTCCGGCCAGACTGTGCTGACGAACGATCCGAAGCAGCGCCCGCTCTTTACGATCTTTAACACGGTCGGCTCCCTGCTGGGCATGGGCGTCATGCAGTTTCTTGCGCCGATTTTGGCCAAAAGCTATGAGGGCGGCTACTCCTCCGCAGGGTTCTTCCGCACGCTGGCCCCGGTCGGCATCGCTATGTCCGTTGCGCTGACCATACTTGCCATCATCGGCATCTGGGAGAAGGACCAGCCCAAATATTTCGGCATCGGCGGCGAAAAGCCCCAGAAGGTCAAGGTCAGCGAATATATCCAGATCATCAAGGAAAACAAGCCCATGCAGCGGCTGATGATCGCGGGTGCCGGCACCAAGCTGGCGCTCTCCATCGCCAACAACACAACGGTCCTCTGCATGCTGTACGGCTGCATGATGGGCGCTTACGATGGGCTGTATCTGCCCATGATGGTGCTGGGCTATCTGTTCAGTGTGCCGTTCTTCCTGCTCTCTGTGCGCACCAGCCAGAAGAAGGGCCAGAAGGCAAGCCTGACGAAGTATGTCGGTGTGGCGCTGGCCTGCTATGTCGGCGTGCTGGTCCTGCTGCTGCTGTGGGGCCACGGCGATGCATTCCACCTCAGCCTGCTGGGGGAGAATGGCTTGTCCATCAATCTGTACACGGTTTTGTTTGTCCTCTTCTTCGGCATCGGCTACGGTGCATACTACGCCACTGCCGATATGCCTATCCCGATGGTTGCCGACTGCTCCGATTACGAGACCTACCGCTCCGGCAAGTATATCCCCGGCATCATGGGTACGCTGTTCAGCCTTGTCGATAAGCTGGTGTCCAGTCTGGCTGCCACGGTCGTCGGCATCGCTGTGACCTTCATCGGCCTGAACAACCTGCCTACCCAGTATGACCCCTACACGCCGGGCATGAATGTCGTTGTCATCGTGCTGTTCTGCGTCATCCCGATGGTCGCATGGGCGGCCACCCTCATCGCCATGAAGGGCTACGCCCTGACCGGTGAGAAGATGAAGGAGATTCAGGCTGTCAACGCCTGCCGCCGCGATGCCGTTGCAAACGGTATGGCGCTGGAGGCTGCCATGGAGAAGTGGCAGACCCTTGACCAGCTGCCCGAAAGCTACCGCGCCTGATTTGCCATTTTCTTTTCTCTTCATAAACAGCCCTGCGCCCCCGGAGGAAAACCTCCGGGGGCGCAGGGCGTTTTTTGGCAATTCATGAATAAAACTTTCGCAGAAGGCTTGACTTTTGGGTGCGGATTGTGGTATTATATCTCTCGCAGTCAATGCGATTTGAGCGGAAGTGCTGGAATCGGCAGACAGGCACGTTTGAGGTGCGTGTGTCTATGACGTGTGGGTTCAAGTCCCATCTTCCGCACCAAGAAAAGTCCTACAGTTTTTCGCTGTAGGACTTTTCTTTTTTGCTTTTATAAAGAAATGAGGGGGGCCGCAATGCAAAACCTGCTGTTTAGTTTGAATGCCACCATGCCGGTGTTCTTTGTCATGGTGGTGGGGTATCTGCTGGGGCAGACAGGCTTTTTGCCGCCTGCATTCTGCAAGGCGGCGGATAAGCTCTGCTTTAAGGTCACGCTGCCTGCCATGCTGTTTCTCGACATGGGCAGTGTGGATATTCTGCATGATTTCCAGCCCGGATTTGTGCTGTTCTGCTTTGCGGCTACGCTTGTCGGCATTCTGGCCGTCTGGGCAGGGGCCAAGCGCTTCCTGAAGGACAAAGCTCTGGTAGGGGAGTTTGTGCAGGCGGGCTACCGCAGCAGCGCCGCCGTGCTGGGTGTGGCGTTCATCCAGAATATCTACGGCAATGCGGGCATGGCCCCGCTGATGATCCTGGGCAGTGTGCCGCTGTTCAACATTTTTGCCGTGCTTATCTTAATGATGGAATCCCCCTTGCAGCGCAGCACACCGAGCGCCGGGCAGCTGCTGCGCGGGGTTGCCACCAACCCGATTTTACTGGGCATCCTTTTTGGCACAGTCTATGCGCTGCTGCCCTTCACGCTGCCCCAGATGGTCACCAAGACCATGAGCAGCCTTGCGTCCCTCACCACGCCGCTGTCGCTTTTGTCGATCGGCGCATCGTTTGAGGGCACAAAGGCCATCCAAAAGCTCGGTCCCACGGTGGCGGCGGCCTTCATCAAGACGGTCGGTCTGGCGGCGGTGTTTCTGCCCTGTGCAGTAGCGCTCGGCTTCCGGAATGAAGAACTCGTTGCGCTGCTCATCATGCTGGGCAGCCCTACGACCCCCAGCGCCTATGTCATGAGCAAGAATATGGGCCACGAGGGCGTGCTGACATCCAGCTGCATCGCCCTGACAACGCTGCTTTCCGCCCTGACGCTGACGGGCTGGATCTTCCTGCTGCGCTGCGGGGGATACCTGTAATCATTCCTCCGGCACTGCCACCGGCACACCGCGGTGCTCTACCGGGGTCGAAAAGACGATCTGGGTGCGGGTGCGGCCGAACTGCTGCAGATGGTTGATGAACTGGTCCAGCTCCTGTGTTGTGCCGAACAGCACCTCGATCAGCATACTGTAATCGCCGGTGACGCAGTTGCACTCCACCACATGGGGGCAGTTTTGGATATAAGGGTAAAACTCCGGCTTGCGCTGGGGGTCCATATCCAGATTGATGAAGGCCTTGACCATGTACCCCAGCTTGGGGGCATCGACCTGCGCCTGATAGCCGGAGATAGTCCCCGAGCTTTCGAGCCGGGCGATGCGGGCTGACACAGCAGGGCTGGACAAAAACACATGGTCGGCGATCTCCTTGAGCGGGGAACGGGCATTATTTTGCAGAATGTCGATGATTTTGCGGTCGATGTGATCCATAGCAGTACCTCATTTTAGGCAAAAAGCTCCCGTCCGTGTGCGTCATTGCACCTGAACGAGAGCTTAGTCAGCTTTACTATGTGAAGTATTCTACCACGGGAAAACAAAAAAGTAAAGTGGTTTGCAAAATAAATTTAATTATATATCCGGGAACACATTCCGTGCGCTGATCAGGGCGTTGTTGTAATACATTTCAAAATGGCAGTGGTTGCCGGTGGCGGCACCCGTAGCGCCTACATAGCCGATCAACTGACCCTTTTCCACGGTCTGCCCGGCCTGTACAACAAAGCGGCACATGTGCGCGTAGAGCGTTTTGTAGCCGTTGCCGTGGTCGATCTCCACATAGTAGCCCCAGCTCATGGTGGGGTGGTTATGCCACTTTGCGGCAATAACGGTGCCGGCATCGGCGGCGTAGATGGGTGTGCCGTAGGCTGCGGTGATGTCCACGCCGCGGTGGCCATAGGGTAGATTAGCCCATCGGCTGATGCCCGAATACCCCGGCACAGGCCAGAGAAAGCTGCCGGTGCCGAGCTTGCCCACCATGCCGTCCTTCAGCCGGGTGCCGCAGTGTACGATCTGCGGCACGGCGGGCTGTAAAAGCTGTACATCCACGGCCTGCACGGCTACGACTGCGCCGTCTATTTCGGTGATCTCGCTTGTGACCTGCTCGGCGCCGTCCTGCCCGCCCTGTACGGTCTCGGTCTTGCCAAAGTCCAGCGCGGGGTCCTCAACGGTCTGTGTCTCAAAGGGCAGCGCCTTTGTCACGGTCTCATACCGCACGACCTTGACCTGCAACAGGCCGTCCCCGTGCTGCAGCGCCTCTATCAGATCAGGGTAGGGTGTGACCGCTGCAGCAGGGTAGATGCCGTCCACCATGCGCAGCCCATGCACAAAGGCTGTCTGCACACCCTCGCGCTGCCAGGGGCGGCGCAGCGCATAGAGGAACTGCCGCAGGTGGTCACCCTCGGTGGTGATGAACTGCAGCGCGCCGTCTATGTAGACGGCGGTCCCCTCGGTGATCTCCCCGCCGGAGGCGCGCAGGATGGCATCGGCAATTTCCCGCTCGGTCAGAGTAGGGGTATCTGCGCCGCCTCGGACAAGGGTGTACTCCGGCTGTATCTGCCAGTCGGCCACCCCATGGATGCGGGCCTGCACATCGGCGCGCGCTGCCTCAAAGGCTGCTTCACCGGCCACATAGCCGACACTTTGGCCGTTTACCTCGACCCGCAGCACAAAGGGCTGGGAAAGCGCTGTGTGCAGGTAGACGGCCAGCGCTGCGCAGGCCAGCACAGGCAGCAGATAATCTGCCAGCTGCCGCGGGGCGCAGAGCGCCGCCTTGAAATTTGCCGCCGCCCGCACCACAGGCCGCAGCAGCACGGCCAGCAGCGTAAGCGCGGCCCACGCGGCCCACTGTGCTGCCGCCCACACCCTGCGCGCGAGGCGCACGGCGGTATATTCGACCTGAAAGCCGACAAAATACAAAAAATCACCGAAGGTCAAAATAAGAAACCTCGTTTTCAAATCGTCCGCAGGGGAGATGGGTGTTTCCGCAGGCCGCCGATAAAATCCATCCCTATCGGCTCGGCACATAGCCCAGCGGGTCTGTGCGGCTGCCGTTCACCCGCAGCTCAAGATGCAGGTGATACCCGCCGCCGGTGCCGTAGACATTGCCGGTGTTGCCGACATAGCCCAGCAGATCGCCGCGCCGCACGGCGGTGCCCTCCGCCACGGCGATGCTGCTCATGTGAGCATACAGGCTGTCATAGCGGCAGCCGTCATCCGCTGTGCCGTGGCTGACCTGTACGCAGTTGCCGTAGCTGTTCATCGCCCGCGCGGCGCTGACGATGCCGTCTGCAATGGCGTAGATCGGTGTACCGCCCGGCGCGGCAAAGTCGGTGCCTCTGTGGGGGATGCCCCATGGGTCCGCCTCGCCGAACTGTGTTGTGATGCGCCCGTAGCTGTCCAGCGGGCAGCGGAAATTAAGACTGGTCAGCCGCAGCTCTGCCGTCGTGTAGCGGCGGCTTTGCGCTCGCACATAGGCATCAAGCGCGGCAGTAGCCTCCTCGTAGGCTTTTTTCGCGGCATCGGTCACGGTGGTCTGGGCCTGTGCGGCGGCCTGCTGGGCGGTCAGTGTGCTGTTGGCATCCAGCAGGGCAGCTTCCAGCTGGCTCTGCGCGGTGTGCAGGGCAGTCTGCTGGCCCTCCAGCTCGGCTCTTGCGTCCTCAGCGCGGCGGGCGGCGCTCCTCCTTGCGCTGCTCCTCCTGCCGGGCCTCCTCTTGGGCCTGCTCCAGCGCGGCGGCCTCAGCGTCAAGCTCGGCCAGAACGGCACTGTTTTTGGCGCTCATCTGGCGCAGCACGGTGTCAAAGGTCAGCAGCTGGTACAGGCTTTTGGCCTGTGTCAGCAGCCAGAGTGCCCCGCCGCCGTCCAGCCGCTGCATTGCGCGCAGCTGCTCCTTGCAGACGGCAAGGCGTGCCTTGTACTCCGCCTGCTTGGCGTCCCGGGCAGCCTGTGCGGTTTCCGCATCAGACAAACGCGCGTCCAGCTCTGTCTGTGCCTGCTGCACGGCAGCGGTTACCGCCTCAATCTGCCCCGCCAGCTCGGCGGCCTGTCCGCTCAGCGACTGGATCTCGCTCTCGGTCTGGGCCTGCTGCGCCTGCAGCGCGGCCAGTGCGGACTGCGCGGCCTCGTACTCCTGCCGGGTTTCGGTCTGGTTTTGCGTTAATTCGCCCTTTTTATCATCCGCATAGGCGGCAAAACCCGAAAAAAGGGTATAAAAAAGCAGCCCCGCCGCCAATACAGCGGCGGGGAAGTGCCTGTATTTCATCTTGTTACTCCGCTAATAGGGCAGTCCCGGTCAGGTCTGCGGGCGCGCCGTCCTGCCGTGCCTCAAAGTGCAGGTGCGGCCCGGTGGAATTGCCGGTGCTGCCCACATATCCCAAGACCTGGCCCTGAACCACGGACTGCCCGGCAGAGACGAGCAGCGACTTCATGTGCTGATACTCCGTTTCCAGCCCGCCGCCGTGGTCAAGGACGACATAGTTGCCCTTTTCAACATCGTAGTCGGCGGCGGTCACGATACCACCGGCAACGGCGTAAACCTCCGCGCCTTCCTCGGCGGCAAAGTCAATGCCGGAGTGGCCGTTTTCGGGGGCATAGCCGCTGACCTGCGGCGGGGGCGCGACCGGCAGGGTAAAGAGATCCACGCCGGAAAGGGCGGCAGCTCCATCAACGGCAGTCGTCTGGTCGGAAGCAGCGCGGCGCACGGCCTCGGCCAGAATTTCGTCTGCCTTTTCCTGCGTCAGCTCGGCGGCATCACTGCCGTCGTAGGCGGTAAAATACCGCGGCTCCACCAGCGTGCCATTGACCTGCATCTCAAAATGGCAGGCGTTGCCGGTTGTGTTGCCGGTGTGCCCCAGATACCCGATGACCTGCCCGGCGGTGACGGTCTGGCCGACCTGCACGGCGCAGGACTTCATGTGGGCGTACAGCGTGACCCAGCGCAGACCGTCGGCGTCGGTACCGTGGTCGATCTCCACAAAATTGCCCCAGCTGTAATGCTCCTGCGCGGCCAGCACAACACCGTCCGCGGCGGCGTAAATTTCGGTGCCTTCGGCGGCGCATAGATCGTCGCCCCGGTGGCTGTTCTCGGTGGCAAAGCGGGAAATATATTTGTACTTGACAGGGCAGAGGAAGCGCGGGCTGTTCGCGGCATCGCTCAATGTCGGCAGGGCAGAGGTCTGTACCACCGGCGCGGGCGTTTCGGCCGGCTGGGCGGTCTCGGCGGTGGCCGGGCTTTCCGGTGTGGCTGTTGTGGTCTCAGGCTGTGCGGACAGCTCCGGCCGGACCATACAGGCGGCAAAGCAGAGGCCGACCACGGCTATGCAGACCGCCAGTGCCCCCGCGCCCAGACGGCGGTAGTGCAGCAGATGCACGATGCGCCCCTTTACGCTGCCCTGCCCGAAGGTCAGGCTGCCCGGCACCCGCTGCCCCTGTACAGCAAACTGCAGCAGCGTTTCGCAGTAGGCGCTGCGCTCGGGCAGGGGGCGGCCCTGCACGGCGGCCTCATCACAGGCGGCCTCCATGTCGCGCTCAAAACCGCGGAACGCCAGCCATGCCAGCGGGTTGAACCAGTGCAGACAGACTGCGGCATAAAACAGCGGCTTGGTCAGCGGGTCGCCGCGGCGGATGTGGGTCTGCTCATGCAGCAGCACGGCCTGCCGGGCCGCGCCCCGCAGACTGTCCGGCAGATAGATGCGCGGGCGCAGGATGCCCAGCGTGAACGGTGCAGCCACACAGGCCCCGCCGTAGCAGCCGTCCGGTGCCTTGCAGGCCAGCGCAACGCTGCGGCGGAGCCGCCAATAGCCCGCGATGCCGCGCAGCGCCAGCACCAGCATACCGGCCAGCCAGACTGCCGCCAGTGCATGCCAGAGGGTCAGACGGGCGTACCACGGCAGCGCGACCGCAGCGGCTGGTGCTGCCGGTGCCAAATCCGGAAGCGGCAGCGCGCCCAGCTCCTGCACGGTGTCGGCGGCTGCAGCCAGCGGCGCGCTTTGCGGGCGGGGCAGCTGCAGCGGAATGCCCCACGGCAGCACGAACCGTACCCCCACGGCCAGCCACAGCCAGCACAGCAGACGGCTGGGGGCGTGGGCGCGGCGCAGCGCCCGGCAAACGCACCAGACTGCCGCTGCGGCCACCGCGCCGCGTGCGCTGAGCAGCAAAAAGGAAAGTACGATACTGCGCATAACTACCCCTCCTTTTGTTGGGCGGCATCCAGCAGAGCGCGGATCTCGGCAGCCTCGGCCTCGCTGATCGGCTTTGAGTTGAGGAAGGCGGCCACAAAGCGCGGCAGGCTGCCGCCGAAGGTCTTGTCCACCACGGCGGCACTCTCGGCCTGCTGGACATCCTCCCGCCGGATCAGGCTTGTCACCTGACCGTCTGAATTTTGCAGCACACCGCGCTCGCAGAGCTTCTTCAAGACGGTGTAGGTGGTGCTTTTTTTCCAGCCCAGCGCGGCGGCGGCCAGCGTAACAAGCTGCCCGCTGGGCAGCGGCTCATTGTCCCACACAAGGCAGGCAAAGCGGTATTCGCC
>ERZ834769.1065-NODE-1065-length-25589-cov-5.659199_pt1 | contig 25589 bp, 31 predicted proteins | sample MGYA00519690_ERZ834769 | MGnify/ENA primary metagenome ERZ834769 (study PRJEB31850, sample SAMEA3708760) | human gut metagenome | biome: human gut; feature: human-associated habitat; material: faeces | place: China | collected 2014 ... | reverse complement strand
GAGATCTGTCAGGACAGCAAGGCGGAGGAACCTACGGAGGAAACCCTTACCGTAAAAGCGCATGCCCGGAAGAAGAAAAGAACCATTGACGAGCTGGCAAAGAATCTTCCTGTAGAAGAAATTATAATTGACCTTCCGGAATCCAGGCTTACCTGTGACAAGTGCGGCGGCACTTTTAAGCTCATTGGTAAGAAGCTCGTCCGCAGGGAACTCATCATTATCCCGCAGTCTGAGAAGATTCTGGAATACTACAGCTGCACCTATGCCTGCGACAAGTGTGAGAAGGATACCGGCTTTGCCCATATCATTACCACCAGAACGCCGCCTCCTCTTATGAAGCACTCTCTGGCATCTCCCTCTATCCCACGCTGGAGCAGAAAAAGGGCATTATTGAGAACACCGTGGGCGTCCTCCACGCCATGGGCTATGAATGCCCCAAGGTGGGTGTGCTGGCCTGCGTGGAGAAGGTGAACCCCAAGATGCCGGAGACGGTGGAGGCCGACGCCCTGAAGCAGATGAACTAGCGGGGTAAGATCACCGGTTGCATCGTGGAAGGCCCCGTGTCCTACGACTGCGCCATGAGTAAGGAGATCGCGGAATTTAAGGGCTTCAACAGCCCCGTCAGCGGCGACTGCGACGTACTGGTGGCCCCCAACATCCACGCTGGAAACATCATGGGCAAGCTGCTGACCGTCACCTGCGGCGCACGGCTGGCAGGCATGGTGGTAGGCGCGAAATGTCTCATCGTCATGACCAGCCGCGGCTCCAGCGCCGAGGAGAAGTATCTCTCCATCGTGCTGGCGGCTGCCGCTGCCCAAAAGGAGGCGTAACATGGAGAAGATCTTAGTTCTGAACCCCGGCTCCACCTCCACCAAGATCGCCGTGTTCGACGGCGAGACGCCCTTGTTCACCGAATCCCTGACCCATTCCGCCGAGGACCTGGCTCCCTTTGAACGGGTGGTGGAGCAGTATGACTTCCGCCGCCGTCTGGTACTGGACTGCCTGATGCGCCACGACTTTGACGTCCGGGACCTGAACGCCATCGTGTCTCGCGGCGGTCTGCTGGCACCCATCCACGCCGGTGCCTACGAGATCAACGAGGACATGGTGTGGCAGCTCCAGTATAAGCCTCAGAATGAGCATGCCTCCAACGTGGGCCCCATGATCGCCCACGCCCTTGCCAAAGAGCTGAACGTCCCTGCCTACATCTACGACGGCATCACCGTGGACGAGCTGACGGATATCAACCGCATCACCGGCCTGCCGGAGATGCACCGCAAGGGCATCGGCCACAACCTGAACACCCGCGCCGCCGCCATGCGCTACGCCCGGGAGCAGGGCAAGGCCTACAAGGATATCACCGTCATCGTGGCCCATCTGGGCGGCATCACCGTGAACCTGCACCACAACGGCAGGATCGAGGACTGCGTCAACGACGAGGAGGGCCCGTTCTCTCCCGAGCGTGTCGGTGGTCTGCCCATGTACGACGTGATCCACCGCAGCTTCGAGGAGGGTCAGTCCGACAAGAGCATGATGAAGCTGGTGAAGAGCCGGGGCGACCTGCTGGACCACCTCGGCACCACCGACTGCCGCGAGGTGGAGCACCGCATCCAGAACGGCGACACTCACGCCAAGCTGATCTACGACGCCATGGCCCTGAACGTGGCCAAGTTCATCGGCAAGACGGCGCTCGGCGTCTGCGGCAAGGTGGACGCCATCCTGCTGACCGGCGGCATCACCTACTCCGATTCTATCGGCGAGGAGATCCGCCGCCGCGTGTCCTTCATTGCTCCCGTCATCGTCTATCCCGGCGAGGAGGCGAGGATGAGATGCAGTCGTTGGCCTTCGGCTGTCTGCGCGTCCTCCGGGGTGAGGAGACGGCACGGACATATACCAAAGTGGAGTAAACGCAATTTTCCCAAACGAGTTGTATCGTGATTTATGGTCAAAGAGAGAGGGACTGCCCGCAGGCAGTCCCTCTCAAAATATTACAACCGGGAGCGTGTGGGGGCATCAGGCCGCATTTAGCCAACCGCGCTTTTTCCAGCCCCAGAACTCCGACCATGCCAGAGCCACGCACAGGAGACACGTCAGAACATCCGCGATGGGCACGGTAAAGAGTGCGCCGTCCAGTCCCCAATAACGGGACAGCAGCAGAGCCAGCGGGATCAGCAGGACGCCCTGCCGCACCAATGAGATCAGCAGGGAACGGGAGGGCTTTCCAATGCCCTGAAAGAAGGAAGCGGTAGTCATGTGTACCCCGTACAGGAAGAACGCCATCATGTAGAGCCGGAAGCAATGCGCCGCACAGTCCAGATAGAGGGGTTCGTTGGAGACAAAGAGCATAGCCAGCTGCCGGGGAAGCAGCAGATAGATCAGCCACCACAGTGCGGAGATGACCAACGCGGCTCCGGTCGCCATACGGTAGGTTTTCCGCACCCGGTCATAGTTTTTCGCGCCGAAATTGTAGCCGTTGATAGGCTGAACAGCGGAGGATACGCCGACAAACATAGAGTGGGCGATCTGATAGACCTTCATCATCATGCCGTACACCGACAGGGCGATATCGCTGCCGTAAATGCTGACTGCTCCATAGACGCGCATCAGGTTATTCAGAACGATCTGCACCAGCGCGGTCAGACTCTGGGTCAGCAGACTGGGGAAGCCCAGCTTCAGGATACGCCGGGTCAGCGGCCATGTGGGGCGTAGTGCCGCTTTTGTAAGATGAATGGTCTGAAGCCTGCGCAGATAGAGCAAACACAGCACACCGGCGGCAATTTCTCCGATCACAGTGGCGATACCGGCGCCCACAACGCCCATGTTCAGCCCGAAGATGAACACAGGGTCGAGGATCAGGTTGATGACAGCGCCGGTCATCATACATTTCATGGTATACTGCGGCGCACCGTCGGCCCGTATCATGGCGGTGAAGGCGGGGCAGATGAGCTGGAACGGGATCCCCCATGCGATGACCCGCAGATAGGCCGCCGCTTCCCCGTAGGCGGTGTCGGTAGAACCGAAAAGCCTTACGATCTGCGGCGTGAAAATGCCATAGACCAGTGCCAGAACAATGCCGCTGGTGATGATCCAGGTAACGGCATGACCGAAGATGCGGTTTGCCGTTTCCTGCTCCTTGCGCCCCAGACACAGGCTGACGTTGGCGGCGCAGCCGTCCCCCAGCAGCAGCGAGACGGCATTGACCAGAATGGACACCGGAAAGGCCACGTTGACCGCCGCCATGCCGGTGATCCCCACGCCCTGTCCCACAAAGATCTGATCCACGATGCTGTAAAGGTAGTTGACCATCAGGGTCAGCGTTGTGGGAATGGAATAGCGGAGCAATAGCTTGGAAAGGGGTTCTGTCTTTAAGGGGTTGCTGCTTTTTGGCATAGTCTCCATGACACATCTTCCTTTCGCTTTCTGAATGTTTCCCTCTTGGAAGAACGCCGCAAAAACAAAAAGCATCCGGCGGCAGTACACTCCTCGCGGGAGTATAGCTGCGCCGGATGCAAATCTCCAGTTCTCGGATTTCGAGCAAAAAGAGGCATCCGGCAGCATGCCGGAAAGCCTTCTTCTCCCGTCCAGACTGAACTGTTGGCTTCGGAATTGCACCGAATCAGCTGATGGCTCGCGGGCTGTCACCGCCAGTAGAGAACACGCTCGTTTCCGAAGAAAACTTTACGCTTTCAGTGTATCATGGCCTTGCGGCGCTGTCAATACGTCGTGCGGACAAAAGAGAGCCTGTATCCTCCCGAAAGGAGGGAGGATAACACTGTGGGCCGCCATGAAAATTTTACCGTTTTACGGTAGACGGCTGCGGTGCGGCATGGTATAGTAATCGTATCAAATCGAAACGAAGGGTGGAATCACTTTATGGATATGCATACTCCCCTTGATTTCAACGCGAAAAAGGGCTTTATCTGCGATATGGACGGCGTGATCTATCACGGCAACCGCATTCTGCCCGGTGTGGCGGAGTTCATCCAGTGGCTGCATGACGAGGACAAGGAGTACCTGTTCCTGACCAACAACAGCGGCTATACGCCCCGTGAGCTGAACCAGAAGCTGGCCCGGATGGGGCTTGACGTGCCGGAGGAGCACTTCTATACCAGCGCCTTGGCCACGGCGGCATTCCTGAAGGAGCAGGCGCCGGGCTGCTCCGTGTTCGCCATCGGCGAGGCGGGACTGCTGAACGCCCTGTACGATGCCGGGATCACCATGAACGACGTGAATCCCGACTATGTGGTGGTGGGCGAGGGCCGCTCCTATTCGCTGGACACCCTGACGAAAGCCACTAATCTGGTGATGGCCGGCGCGAAGCTGATCGGGGCAAACTCCGATGTGTCCGGCCCCATCGAGAACGGCATTGCTCCGGCCTGCCGCGCCCTGATCGCGCCCATTGAAATGGCAACCGGCAAGCAGGCTTACTTCTGTGGCAAGCCCAATCCCCTGATGATGCGCACGGGTCTGCGAATGCTGCACTGTCACTCCGCCGAGGCGGTGATGGTGGGCGACCGCATGGACACCGACGTGATCTCCGGCATGGAGAGCGGCATGTCTACCGTGCTGGTGCTGTCCGGCGTGTCCACCCGTGAGACACTGAAAACCTACGCTTACCGTCCCAGTATCGTGCTGGACGGCGTGGGGGATATCCCTATGCTGGCCCGTGCGAAAAAGAACTGAACAAAGAAGAAGCGGAAAGAAACCAAAGTTCCTTTCCGCTTCTTCTCTATTGAGAGGGAAACAAGGTTATGTCATTTCGTGGCGGTACATGACCGCCAGACCCCGCAGCAGCAGTTGGTCGTCCAGAGTGACCGGGCGGCGGCAGTGGGGGATCACGCAGCGAGCCAGTCCGCCGGTGGCGATGGCCGTTACCGGCGTGCCCAGTGCGGTTTCCAGCCGATCCAGCATACCGTCCACCATGGCAGCGGCACCATAAATGATGCCGCTGCGCAGGCAGTCCGTTGTGCTATGGCTCAGCGGGCTTTGGGGTGCGGACAGCTCTGTCATGGGCAGTCCGGTTCGCTGCGTCAGGGCTTCCGCGCCAAGCTGTACGCCAGGCGCGATAGCGCCGCCCAAGAATGCGCCGCTTTTGTCCAGCACCGAAAAGGTGGTGGCCGTGCCCATGTCGATCAACACCAGCGGAGGCGCGTATTGTGCCAGCGCACCCTCTGCGGCGGCGATCAGGTCAGCGCCGATGGTCTCCGGCTGGTCGATGCAGAGGGGGAGCGTTGTTTTCGCCGTCTTTCCCACCACCAGAACAGGGCCGGACAGCAGCGCGGAGAGCGCCTGCCGCAGCGGCTCGGTGACGGCCGCCACCACGCTGGAGAGGATCCCGCCCTCAAAGCCAGCTACAGAAAAGCCTGCCTGTGCCAACGCGGCCTGAAGGGTGACGGTATATCCGGCGGCGCTCATGGCGCGGTCGGTTTTCAGGCGGAGGGTGTGTCGGATTTCCAGCCCCTCCATGCAGCCCAGCACGATATTGCTGTTGCCGGCGTCCACTGCCAGAATCATGCCGTCCGCCTCCGCATCGTTACGATCCGCAGCACGGCAGGGGCCAGTACGATGTTGACCGCCAGCTCCAGCAGGAAGTTGACGCTCATGAACGCGGACAGTACCGCCGCCCACGAGGTATCGAAAAACAGCACCAGCACCAGATACAGCACGCCGGTGTTTACCAGCGGGCATACGGCGGCGGCCGCGACGACGGCTGCTTTTCCGCTGCGGCGTGCCAACAGCTGATACACGGCGGCGGAAGCCGCGCCGCACAGCGTTCCCTTTACCACGCAGGCAACGGAGGTGATCAGCGGATGCAGTGCCAGCATCATCTGGCCGGAAGCATCCGCTCCGGTCAGCACCATCACCAGCACCACCAGTCCAAACACGGTGCCGATCAGCGCGCCACTGGCGACGCCGTAGAGCGCTCCGGCCACCACAATGGGGATCAGCGTCAGCGTGATGGGAAAGCTGCCAAAACGGATGAAGGTGGCTGCCGTTTGCAGGACTACCACAAGTGCGGTCAGCATGCCCAGTGCCGTAAGGCGGGAAAATCTGTTTTTCATTTGTCAAACCTCCTGCTGTCGCTCCGCTCAGGGCGGATGCAACGCAAATTTGACAGCAGTATAGCGGACAATGGCGGCGCTGTCTGCCAGAGTGGGGTAAAATTTACGTAAAACTTTTCCCTGACCCGGAAGAGAGCGCCGTAAAAGGAGAATCCCCCGTCTTGATGGGGGATTCTATTCAGCTTCCCAGATTCAGCTCGTAGGTACACAGGTAGAACAGGAACGACGTCATCTGATACCGGCTGATGTGGGTATCATAAGCCGCCAGCAGCTCGTCAAGATTGCTGTCGCGGGAGGTAATGTCCTTCTGGTCGCACCAGAGCATGGCCTTGGCGGCTTCTGTGGTGAGGGCGGGATCGTTCCTCATGACCTGCTGAAGCTGCATCTGATCCACATTGGTATTCAGACCCACCCGCATGGCGAAGCGATAGATCAGCAGACAGGCTGTCCGGTAATCCACGTTGTCGTCATATTTCGTATACTGGTCGTCATGATGGATCATGCCCGATTGGAAGGCCCAGCACACCGCGTCATAATAGGGATAGACCGAGCCGTTGAACCGGCTGTCTTCGTAACCAGGCGGCAGGGCGGTGTTGGTGGCTGTAGGCCGCTCTGCGATGCGGTAGAGCACGTCCAGGAACTCACCCAGCTTCGCCGTGGCCTGTCCGCCGAAGGTGTCCGGCGACTCCGGATCCACATACCCGTTGCGGTACATATAGAGGACGCTGGCCTGATTGAAGATGCTCTTGATATCCGTAAACACCACCGTATCCTCCAGACTGCCGCCGCTGGATGCCTTGCCGAAGACGTGGGCATAGTAGTCGCTGTTGACGATGTTGCTGGACATTTGGAATTTGTTGTCCACATAGAGACGGTAGGCGTCCAGCAGGTCGTCGGGGATGGTGACACCTTCGTTTGCCGGGATCACGGTCTCCGTGCTGGCGTCAAAGCGGAAGGTTTTCGTGATGAAGGAGGTGTCGGACAGCACTGCCATATGGATGCCGCTGGACAGCACGTCGGTGCCCGCCAGCAGACGGGAGTCGTAGTCCACGCCGAACAGGTTCAGCAGCGTGGGCAAAATATCCGCCGTGGAGCAGTATTCGTCCACCACGATGTTCTCAGAAAGGCCGGGCACATAGCAGATGAAGCTGTTGCGGTACTTTTCAAAGGTGGTGTCCAAGGTCTGACCCGCCAGCTCGTTGTACTCCTCCTCGGTCAGACCGTAGGGGTAGTGGTCGTTGGTCAGCACGATGCAGGTCTTGTCGGCCACGCCTGCCTTTTCCAGCCGCTCCATCAGATAGGTCAGCGCGTTCTCCAGCTCCAGATTGCAGGCGATGTATGCCTTCACCGGCTCGGAGTAAGGCAGATCCCTTACCGCATCCCGGTTTTTGTCGCTCATGGCGTTGTCCCAGTTGTACTGATAGTGGCCGCTGAAGGTCATGTAATAGGCGTGGAAGGGCTCCTTGCTGCTGAGGTAGTCGTCCACGGAGGCCTCCATCATCTCCAGATCGGAGGAGGGCCAGTCGATCTTTATATCCAGCCCGGAGTCCGCCGCCTTGAAGGTATAGCCCATGTTGGCGTGGGTGATGTTCCGGTTGTAGAAATCTCCGATATAGTCGTGATAGCCCCAGGTCTGATACCCCTTTTCTTTTAGGGCGTTGCCCAGACAGAAGGGCAGGTAGTTGGTGCCCGCCACGTTGAAGCTGGAGTCGGTCTTAGTGCGGGACATATCGGGGTAAAGCCCCATGCACATGGTGTATTCCCCGTTGGTGGTAACGGACTGGAATGTGCCGTAGTAATTCTCGAAGATGATGCCCGTGTGGGTCAGCTTGTACAGGGTGGGCGTCAGCTCCTGGCTGATGAACCAGGGAGAGAAGCTCTCAGCGCAGATGGTGATAAGGTTATAGTCCTTCAAGAGCCCGGTGTAGTTGTTCTTCCGGGTAGGGACTGCCTGCGCCAGATATTCGTCCGTGGTCTTGCGCATGGCGTTGTCGGTGGACGCGGCCAGCTCCGCGAAATCAATGCCCTCTATGACGTTGTAGGAATTACTGCTGTAGGTTCGTTTGATGGGACTGGTTCCCAGCGAGGACGGCGTGATGACAACGCCCCGCTGGCTGCCGAAAACCATGTAGCGCAGCTCCTGCACCGTGGTGGCCAGCATGCCCACGTTTTTATAGCTGCTGTCGGTGGAGGTGTTTACGCTGGTGAAGATCTTATACACCGAAAAGGGCTTGCTGCGGCCGGCGTACATGATCCCCGCCGTCACCAGCAGCAGCGTCAGCAGGATCCCCAGCGTGGCCAGCGCCTGCTTCCAGCGGAGCCGGAGCGTGAGCACCCGCACCTTCCGCAGCGCCAGACACAGGATCATGGCGATCAGCGGAACAAGCAGCAGAAGGATGGGCAGCAGGTTCTTGCTGATGCCGTACAGGATCTGAGAATTAAAGTTGATGATGACATTCTCGCCCATGCTGACCTGACTGATGGGCATGAGGTTGCCGAAGATGGCATGATAGACCAGCTGCACCTCGGCAAACAGCACCTGCGCGGTGATCAAAAGTGTTCCCACAATCTGCCGGAGGATCTTCGGCAGATAGGAGGTCAAGAGCGAGCAGACCGTGCCGCCCAGCAGGCCGAACAGGATCAGATAGACCCCACGTCTGTCCAGCGATCGGTAGATGCACAGGTGCAGGCACAGTTCCACATAAACGCTGACGGAGCAGAACAGCAGCAGGCTGCGGAGCCATGTTTTCCAAAGGCCACGGCGCAGGCTCTGCGCCGTCTCAGGCGTCTGCTCAGACGCCTGATCTGTACTCGATGCGGATATGGTGTTGGTTTTAGTTTTAGTTTCCAGCATATGCTTCTCCCATTGAGAGTTTCTTCCACAAGAAGAGGTATTTTGTCAAATTTTGCAGACGTAAAGCTTATCATAGTGCAATTTCCGGAAAAAAGCAACTGTTCTTTGAAAAAATTCAAGAAAGATTTACAGCTGCGGCAGGGGACAGACCACTGAAAAAGGGGGGGGGACGTCTCAAAATAAAAAACGCAAAACCGCCGCCTGACATTGCGTCGGGCGGCGGTTTTGCGCAGATGCGGTTATTTTACGATAATACCCACCAAGGCGGAGAACAGGATGAAAACGATGGGGTGCAGGTTTTTCGTGGGCTTCACCCAGTTTGTCAGCACCAGCAGCACCGCCGCCAGCAGCAGGCCCCGCACATTCAGCAGTCCTGTGCCCTGCGCCAGTTGGAAGGTGTTCAGCAGACTTCCGGACGGGGATTGGACGGTGATGCTGGTCAGCACCTCCAGCACCACCGTGACGCAGGCCGCGCCGATCAGTCCGGTGGAGGCCGGGCGCAAACCGTAGAAAGCGTTGACCACCAGACGGCTGTCCCGGAATTTTTTCAGCATGGCAGCCACGATCAGGATCACGATAATGGAGGGCGTCACCTCGCCCAGCGTGGCGATCACCGCGCCGGGAACGCCGCCCACCGTGAAGCCCACATAGGTGGCCATATTGATGCCGATGGGGCCGGGTGTGGATTCGGAAACCGCCAGCATGTTCATCAGCTCCGTGTAGGTGTACCAGCCGGTGGCGGTTCCGATCTCCTTCAGAAACGGGAGCGTGGCCATGCCGCCGCCGACAGCGAACAGGCCAACCTTGAAAAACTCCCAGAACAGCTTCAGATACAGACTCATTTGCTTCTCGCCTCCCAGTTCTTCAGGATCACGCCTGCCACAGCTGCCGCCACTACGAACCACACCGGGGAGATGTTCAGAACCACGCCGCCGACCAGCACGATCAGAAAGATACCGGCTGTCCGCTTGTCGATCACGGACTTTTTCAGCAGCTTCACCACGGCGTTAAAGATCAGCACGCAGACGCAAACCTGCACGCCGGAAAAGGCGTCCTGCACCCATGTCAGATGGGAGAAGCTGGTGATCAGTCCTGCCAACAGGGAGATGATGACCAGAGAGGGGAACACCACGCCCAGCGTGGCTGTGATGCCGCCTGCAACGCCCCGCAGCTTCTGGCCGATAAAGGTGGCGGTATTTACCGCGATGATGCCGGGGGTACACTGGCCGATGGCGAAGTAGTCCATCAGTTCTTCCTCCGTGGCCCAGCCCCTGTTGTCGATGACCTCCCGCTGCAAAATGGGCAGCATGGCGTACCCGCCGCCAAAGGTCATAACGCCCATTTTCGCGAACGTCCAGAACAGCAGCCACAGGGAGGTTTTCTCTTTCTTCAAAATGGCTCACTCCTCTCACTATTATCTGTACCTACTATAAAGGTACCTGTTGCATTCTTCAATTCATATGTTATAATGAAATATATATGATTTTAATTATATATAGAGGTGAATGACCATGACACTGCGGCATTTGACGATTTTCCGGGCAGTTTGCCAGACGGAGAGCATCACACTGGCGGCGGAGCACCTGAACATGACCCAGCCGGCGGTCAGTCTGGCTGTGCGGGAGCTGGAGGATTTTTACGGCGTGCAGCTGTTTGAGCGGATGAACCGCCGCATTTACATTACAGAAGCCGGGAGAACGCTACTGCAATACGCGGATACAATCCTCTCCCAGTACGCGGAATCCGTGCAGGTGCTGCAGGAAGCGCGGCACCGGGGAAGCTGCCGCTTCGGTGTTCATGTGACCTTTGGCGAGACGGTGCTGCCGTCGCTCCTGCGGCGTTTGGCGGAGCAGCTGCCTGATATCACCGTGCGGGCGTTTGTGACCAACACGCGGGAAAACGAGGAAATGCTGCTGCGGAACGAGCTGGACTTTGCCGTGATCGACAATGTCAAGGGGCTGGAGGCGCTGCGTACTGTTCCGCTGGGCAAGGAAGAGATGGCGGTGGTCTGCCGTCCGGATCACCGTTCGGGGAACAGCATCACGCTGGAGGAGTTGGCAGGAGAGCGGCTGCTGCTGCGGGAAAAGGGCAGCGGCACACGGGACAGCATTGATACGGTGTTTGGCGCGGCGGGGCTCACGGTGTCCGCCTTTCTGGACAGCTCCAGCACCTACGCGCTGCTAAGCTGCGCCAGAGAGGGGCTGGGCGTGACCATCCTGCCCCGCTCCCTGACGGCGGAGGCGCTGCGGGAGGGGACGCTGAAGGAGCTTACCGTGACGGATGGCGCGTTTTTCCGCCGGTATTATCTGGCGCACCACAAAAACAAGTATCTGACGGACAGCGTGCGGCAGGTGGTGCAGGCATTGCAGGATTGCTGCCGTGAGTCCGATATTCTGGCATAGCAATCGAGATTTCCGGCAAATAATTTCCGAAATAAGGAAACTTTTTTCCCAAAACGGCGTCTATATATAGTAGAGGGGTAAAACTCAACCAACCGTCGGTTGTCAGGATAGAAGCGGCGCAATACAATGGTGGTAGGAAAGCTTGCAGAGCGGGAAAGGAGCTTGTTTATGAAACGGAGAGCGTTGCTAGTGCTGTTGGTGATGGTCATGCTGCTGTGTCTGCCGGGCTGCGGCGGAGAACTGCGGGCTGTGGAGCGGTGCGCGGAGCAATACCTGCATACCTTCCGGACGGAGGGGATCGAAAAGGCGGTGGAATACTGCCATTTTGAGGCCACAGAGCTGTATTCTCCCGACGACCACAGGACGCTGTATGTCCGCTCCGGCTGCGCCATTCAGGATTACCGCATTCAGCATATCGACAGGATCAACGACGGACTCTATGCCCTGAAGCTGGAGTTGCAGGATGCCGGCGGACAGTGGAAGACCGTTTACAATTTCGTGGGCCGCATCAATGGGGCGTACCGCTACATCAACGGCGTCAGCCATGTTCCGGCGGCGCTGCGCGCCGGGTTTGCTCCGGAGGCCTACCGCACCACCGATATCAACGTTATCGCGGCGCGGGGGTTGGGATAAGGCTTTCGCCGCCATGTTGCGGCTTTGTATAGACTACGGCAAGAGCGGCACACGAGGTGTGCCGCTCTTGCCGTATGATAGGGAGGGGGGAGAAAAACAGATGACTGATTGATAGGGAGGTCAGATCTTCAGCGCCGCTTCCGGCGCGTCGCCGGTGGCCAGAACCGCGTTGCCGGGAGCCTTGGCGGCCTCGCCGATCACCAGCACCTGACCGGCCACCTTCTCGGCGGTTTCCTTCAGGGCGGTGTTGGAGCGGGAGCCCATGGCAAGCACGATGTTGTCATAACCCCGCAGAGAGTCGGTGGTGCCGTCCGCCAGCGCGTAGTCCACACCGTCGGCATAGAACTGGGTCACCTTGGCACCGGGCCGCAGCAGCACGTGGTTTTTCTCAAAGTTCTCGAACATGTATTCCCGTTGATCTAAGCAGACTACACGTACCATGCAATAAATACCAATTTTCATGGGCATATTGGCTACCACGAAGGAAAGAACGAGAACTCTGTAGGCCGCAGCGTAAATCCGATGTTAAGCGCGTTACTTCCCCCATTATATTCAAGCCTACACGAAGCATAAACTGTCACTTCAAAGTACCCTTTATCTTCTATATATTCTATTGAACCCACTTTACTTCCGCTGATGCTTTCCAATCGCTCAAGGGTATTCACATCCCTAATAAATGATAAATCCCCATAGTCGAGGTCATCAATGCTGTAAGTAACCGTAACCGTTCGCGAGTCCATGTCCAAGTCTGAAAATGTTATGGAAGATTCATAATCGTCTCCCCATTTAGAGTCTTCCAGTCTGCTCACAAAAGTCTTGTTATTGATTTCCGCATAGATGCTATCATAATCCCATTGCACATCCTGTATGAAGACCTCCTCGCGGTCTTCGTCCATCCAAATGTCATTGTCTTTATAGTACTGATAGGTCTGCGTTTGGCGATATGTAATGGAACCGAAATCTCCAGTGTAAATTAAATCTACATCGACTACATCCTGATGCCGTTCCCGATCAGGATGGTGCGTCATCTTCCATGTATAGGGTACAGGTTCGTCGTGCATATACTTGTAGCCTATGTCATCAACCATGTTGGGAATATTCTCCTCAACCACCGACTCCGGAACCTCTGATTTTCCCGTAAAAGGATTCTTTATGTTTATATTAAACAAATTCTTAGCAACAAGATACGCCACCAAAACCAGTACTACCACACCGACTAAGTTATCTATAAATTTCTTCATGCTCTCTCCTCTTTGTACAACAAGTTTGAAATGTGTACTTTTGCAAATCGCAAGGGTACACCTTTCATAATACAAGTATACAGGAATTTGTTGATTTTTCAAGGATAAAATGAGCGGTATAATGTAGAAAATCTGAGTTTCAAATTGTACACATAAGCAAATGGAGAGAAAATGAAAGGAAAGGTCAATCAATGAAAAATAGCTTCTTTTCTCCACCGGGCTGGGTCAAGGTTGTTGTCTGGGTCGTGGCGATCCTCGTGACTGCTATGGGGCCTCCGGGGGCATTGTTTGTAGCGCTGCCGGTGGCGATCATTTATACGAATTTGCCGTGGCTCATTTTTCGTATATCCGAAAAGGCCAAAGCGAAGGACAATGAGGAATGGAAACACCGGGAAATAGAGAGAACAATAGAGGAATCCTCTACGGTCACTTTCCTGAAAACACTATTTGAAGATGTCAAATTCATAAACGAGACCAGCGGCGCAGACAGGCTTCAATTTGATCATGCTGAGATAACGCTTCAAAGTGTACAGATTTATTCAGACATGTACCTCTATACGACAGCGGACAAAAAGCACATTGAGTTTATAGAAAAGTATCAGGCGCTGCTGCACAGGTGCCTGATGGGCGAAGAGGGTCTGAATAAAGAAAAGATTTTCGAGGAATTTCGAGCCTATTACCCCAATGAAAAGAATGGATATATCGCTAAGAATCCTGACTTTCTGGAGGATGAGGGGCCAGGTAGTTTTGAGGCGGTAACAGACAGTAACGGGAATGTAACTTGCTATAAGTATATGGTTCTTTCATTTAAGAAGATATACGCCGATGAGAACGTTTGTAATCCATTCTTTATAGCAGAGGCAATTACCAAATGGGCTGTGGGAGAAGGGTATTTGGCCTACTATACCCATGACCGCGAGAACGGCCGCTACGAATTGACGATACATTTTTAATTTATAAGGAGGAAACACAACATGAAAATGCCGGACAGCGAGTATAACGTATTGATAAAAGTGATCTCGAATTGGCAAGGAACCAAGGAGGATCTGCAGGCAGTTTATGACAAGATCGCCTGGACATATGAGGACGGCCCGGAGATGCTTCGCCGACTGGATAAGTATCAGCGTAAGTGGGGCATGAATCTGCACTGAGACCGCTGCATTTGCCGTGCGGGTCGTCGGGGACGCCGCCCCTTACGAGCATACTGCCGGTGGGTGGTGTGTAGGGGCCGACGACTCTGTCGGCCCGCATCGGAAATGCCGTTGTCATCGACAGGGCGGACAGGGTCGTCCGCCCCTACAGGACGATCCCCAAGTCAGACTTGCGGCTAACAGCCCCTTTACATAAGGGGGCCAAGGGTTGGCGAAAAGAGGAACAAAAAATGAGACTGCGTGAGCAGTCTCATTTTTTATCATATTCAGGAGGCAATCAATCGTCAAATACGGGGTAGCCGTCTTTCAGGCTTTCGTCATAGATGGCTCTCTCGCCGCCGATGAATTTGGGGCGGACGCGGGCGGCCAGCAGAATGGCCTGGCCGATGTGGTTCTGCTGCAGGCGGACGGGAACGGCCACCTTCTTCAAATGCATACCGATCAGCGTACCGCCGATGTCAAGGCCCGCGTCGGCACGAATCTCCTCCAGCGCCACGGGGTGGCGGAAGCTGTGATAGGCGGCGGTGGCAAAGGAGCTGCCGGCCTTGGGTTGAGGCATCACGTTGACGATCTCGCCATTGGGGACGGCCTCGTGCTCCACGATCAGGGCGCGGTTCAGGTGCTCACAGCATTGGGCGGCGATATAGACCCCCATGGGAGCAAACACGCTGTTCAGCCCCTCAAAGATGGCGTTGGCCACCTCGGGCGTCGACCAGCTGCCCACGTTGTGGCCCACCACTTCGCTGGTGGAGCAGCCCACCACCACGATCTGACCCTTGTGGAGTCTGGCGGTCTCGGCCAGCTGACGGGCGGCGTTGGCGGATTCTTCCTTTACCTGCGCCAACAGGTTCTTATTCTCTACGTCATGAACGGTTCCTGCCATAAAAAACACCTCATTTCAACGTATTGGAAAGCGCTTTGCGGACGCACTGCCACGGTAAGTGGCAGTGCGTCCGATTCAATAGCATTATTATAGCACAGTTAAATTTTTTCCGCAATACGGGTCTTTTGCATGACCTTCAGCAGCACGAAGCCGATGACCAGACCCATGGCGGCCTGCACCAGATTGCCGGGGATGCTGGCGGCGGCGCCGATGCCCTTGCCCAGCAGCAGACCGGCATAGCCGAAGTAGCCCACCACCATAATGATCTCGCCCACCACGCCGCTGACGATGGCGGCGGCACTGGTACGGCCCATGGCCTTGAAGATCAGGGCGGCCACCAGCGCGTCAAGTCCCTTGATGACAAAGGTGCCGGGCGCATAGTAGCCATAGCCGTACAGCAGGTCGGTCAGCATGGAGCCGATACCGGCGGCAGCGCCGCCATACCACGGGCCCAGCAGCCAGCCGGACAGCAGCACGAAGCAGTCACCCAGATTCACATAGCCGTTCATGGGGGAGGGGATCTGCACCACCATGGTGGCTACATACGTCAGCGCGGCCATCAGGGCGCTGACCACCAGTTTTTGCACTTTTTTATCAGACATTGCCATTGCCTCCTTGCATTTCTTTCTGGAGTGTATTATAGTATTCTTTGGTATTATTAAAATATCCAAAATGAGACAAAATGTACATACCAGATGGAGGGGCCACATGCTGACCTATACCTTTGAAAAAAGCGGCGGCGTAAGCCTGTACGAGCAGCTTTACCGCCACATTAAGAGCGACATTCTGTCCGGCGTGCTGGCGGCGGGGGAGAAGCTGCCCAGCAAGCGGGCGCTGGCGGCCCATCTGGAGGTCAGCGTTATCACGGTGAAAAACGCCTATGAACAGCTGATCGCCGAGGGGTACATCTGCGGTGTGGAGAAGCGGGGGTATTACGTGATGCGGATCGACCAGCCGCTGACCGCCGCGCCTTCCGCTATGACGGAGACCATCGACGAGCCGCCGGAGCGCCAGTGGTTTATGGATTTCGTCACCAACTCCACCGCCGCCGAATACTTTCCCTTTGCCACGTGGACGAAGCTGCTGCGGCAGACCATTCTGGAGCAGGACACCCATCTGCTGCGGCCTACACCCTCCACCGGTGCGCTGGAGCTGCGGCAGGCCATCGCGGACTATCTGCACCAGTTCCGGGGGATGACGGTGTCGCCCCGGCAGATCATCGTGGGGGCCGGGACGGAGACGCTGTACACGCTGCTGATCCAGCTGCTGGGGCGGGAGAAGTGCTATGCCGTGGAGGATCCGGGGTACAGCAAGATCGGCCGCATCTACCAGAGCAATCAGGTGCAGCTGCGGCACGTGGCGCTGGACGAGAGCGGGCTTTCCTGTCAGGCGCTGCGGCAGACCGACGCCGACGTGGTGCATATCTCTCCCAGCCATCACTATCCCACCGGCATCGTCATGCCTGTCGCCCGCCGCCATGAGCTGCTGCGCTGGGCCGACGAGGAGGAGGGGCGGTACATTCTGGAGGACGACTACGACAGCGAGTTCCGGTTCGTGGGACGGCCGATCCCCACGCTGTTCTCCGACGACGAGCACCAGCACGTTATCTACCTGAATACCTTCTCCAAGACCATTGCGCCGTCTATCCGCATCAGCTATATGCTGCTGCCGCCAAGGCTGCTGGAGGACTATCGGGAGAAGCTGGGGTTCTACTCCTGCACGGTGTCCAGCTTCGAGCAGTACACGCTGGCAGAGTTCCTGTCGCGGGGTCACTATGAGCAGCACCTGAACCGGATGCGCAAGCGCTATCACCAGAAGCGGGACGCGGTGATCGACTGCATTCTGTCCGGGCCGCTGGCGGGCCGGGCGGAGATCATGGAGCAGGACGCGGGACTGCACTTTCTGGTGCGGTTGGACACGGCGCTGCCGGACGAGACGCTGCGGCAGCGGGCGGCGGAGCGGGGACTGCGGCTGGCACTGCTGTCGGATTACTACCGCCACGGCGAGGATGCGCCCCACCACGTGCTGGTGGTGAACTATTCCGGCATCGAATTGGAAAAATTACCCCAGGCGCTGGCGCGTCTGGCGGAAATCATCAAGGAGTGATAGTATGTACGACGAACTGACGAAAGAGGACATTCAGAAAATGCAGGAGGAGATCGACTACCGGGTGCAGCAGCTGCGGCCCAAGCTCATCGAGGACGTGCAGACGGCGCGGGCCTTCGGCGATCTCAGCGAGAATTTTGAGTATAAGTGCGCCAAGCAGGAGAAGAACCGCAACGACAGCCGCATTCGGTACCTGCAGCGGATGATAAAGACCGCCAAGGTCATCGGCGACAAGTCCACCGAGGACACGGCGGGACTTTACGACACGGTGGAGATTTTGATGGAGAACACCGGCCGCAGCCGTACCATTCAGCTGGTGACCACATTGCGGCAGGACGCGCTGAAGGGCTGGATCAGCAAGGAATCCCCCGTGGGCCGGGCCGTCATGGGCCGCAAGGCGGGAGATCGGGTGTATGTGGAGATGGAGAATGGCCGGGGGTACTATCTGACCATCCAGTCCATCACCAAGGGCAGCGACGACGGCTCGATTCCCATCGGCAGCTTTTAAGGAGGAACGGCCATGACCTTACAGCAATTGCGGTACGTCACAACCGTGGCGGAGACGGGCACCATCAGCGGTGCGGCCAAGGCACTGTTCATCTCCCAGCCCAGTCTGACCGCCGCTATTCAGGAGCTGGAAAAGGAGATGGGTATCACCATCTTTCTGCGCACTAATCGCGGCGTGGTGCTGAGCCGGGAGGGAGACGAATTTCTGGGCTATGCCCGGCAGGTGCTGATGCAGGCGGAGCTGCTGGAGGACCGCTACGGGGCACAGTCCAGCCACCGGCAGCAGTTTGCCGTGTCCGCCCAGCACTATAACTTCGCGGCCCGTGTGTTTGCCCGTGTGGTGCGGGATATGGGCGGCGAGCGGTACAGCATGACCTTCCGGGAAACCACCACCTATGAGGTGATCGAGGACGTGGGCCGCATGCGCAGCGAGGTGGGCGTGCTGGTGATGACAGAGCAAAACGGCGAGGTGCTGCGGCGGCTATTCCGGGAATACGAGTTGACCTATACGGAACTGGTGCAGAAAGATGCCACCGTGTATGTGGACAAGAATCACCCCTTGGCGGGCCGGGGCGAGGTGACGGAGGAGGAACTGGCGCCCTATCCCTGCGTGACCTTTGAGCAGGGAACCCATAATGCGGTGTTCTTCTCGGAAGATATCTCTATGCCTGCGGTGACGCCACGGCACATTCTGGTGCGCGACCGGGCCACCGCCAACGACCTGACCCGCGAGATCAACGCCTATCAGCCGGGTATTGGGCTGGACGACGAGGTATCCCGCACCGTCTATGCCTCGGCCATGCTGCTGCTGAAGCCCCGGAAACGGGTGAGCCTGGGGTATATCGTGCGCAACCACATGCTGCTCAGTCCCATGGCGCAGGCGTACATTCAGGCCATGGAGGAGTATGCGGAGAAGTACAAGCAGTCACATTTGACATAGTTTTAGACTATAGCGAACTTAGTTTTCGCGTATTTTACAAATGGCAAAAGCTGTAGTATCATCATACCTGTAAAGAGCAAAGCGCAAAACACAAAAAGAATGATGAAAGGAGTTTTTGCTATGAAAAAGAAAACTGCTGTGGTGCTGGCCCTGCTCCTGACATTGGTGGTGCTGGGCACATTCGTTTCCATCGTGACGGGCTGGTTCAATCCTGTGGTGAAGGTCACGGGCCTGCTGCTGGGCTACCTGATGTTCGCCGATCTGGCGGTCATCTGTGGTCTGATAGCCGGCGCTTATAAGGCATAAAGGTAACAAAGCTTACTGTTTCCATCTATTTTCTCTCTCTAACCTTCTTCTCAACGAAAAGCGGCTGTGCGATGCACAGCCGCTTTTCACATGAATTTTATGCGGCCCTTACAACAGACACCGCATGTCCTCCGGTAGGGGAGCGGTAATGTGGAGAAGCTGATCCGTCAACGGATGGCGCAGCCACAGCTCATAGCTGTGCAGTGCCGGACGGGCGATGAGAGACTTGTCCTCCGCGCCGTAGAGCCAGTCGCCGGTGAGGGGACAGCCGATGGCGGCCATATGGAGCCGCAGCTGATGGGTACGGCCGGTGATGGGCCGCAGCCGCAGCAAGGTGCGGCCATGGGAGACGGATAGGGTTTCGTACTCCGTGCGGGAGGGCAGGCCCTCCGGGTCGACACGGCGCTTCAGCAGCGAATCCGGCTGGCGGCTGATGGGCAGGTCGATGGGTCCCTTGGTTGGCTGGGGCACGCCGTCGCAGACGCCGCGATACTCCCGGCGGAAATCCTCCGTGTGGAGGATCGCCATGCAGCGCTGGTGCATGTAGCCATTTTTGGCCACCACCATCACGCCGGTAACGCCGCGATCCAGCCGGTTCACGGCATGGAACGCGCCGCCGCCCAAATAGTGGGCCACCGCGCCAGCTATCGTAACGGTCTCCTCCGTCAGCGCCGCCGAGTGGACGGTGATCCCGGCGGGCTTGTTGAGGATGAGAAGATCCTCATCCTCCCACAGAATGTCCAGCGGGTAGTCCACGGGGACGATATCATTGTGGGCGGGCGGGTCGGACACGTCCACCGTCAGCACATCGCCCTCGCAGGCCGCAGCCCGGACGGTGACGGGGCTGCCGTTCAGCAAAATGGCGTTTTCCCGCCATTTCAGGGATTTCAGCAGGGAGGAGGACAGCCGCAGTTCCTGCCGCAACAGCTGCTTGACGGTCAGGCCGGACAGCGCCGGGGTGATGGGCAGCGTCAGGATACGCATGGGAAAAGCCTCCTCGAAAAGTTTCTTAAAAAGAGTATAGCACAAAAGGGCAAAATATGATAGACTATATCGACACGATCAGAACAACCTTGAAAAAACGGAGAAAGGACAACAAAATTATGGCTTCTAAAGTGTATTTTGCCGATCTGCGTGCCGATTATCATGAGAATTTGCTGCAGAAGCTGACGCGGCTGCTGAAAACGGCGGGGATGGGCGATATTGATTTTAACGAGAAGTTTGTGGCCATCAAGCTGCATTTCGGCGAGCCGGGGAATCTGGCCTATCTGCGGCCCAACTGGGCCAAGACCGTGGCGGACTTCGTGAAGGAGCGGGGCGGCAAGCCCTTCCTGACCGACTGCAACACCCTGTATGTGGGCGGACGGAAGAACGCGCTGGATCACATGGACAGCGCCATGGTCAACGGCTTCAACTATATGACCACCGGCTGCCAGATCATCATTGCCGACGGCCTGAAGGGTAATGACGAGGTGGAGGTGCCTGTGGCAGGCGGCGAATACGTGAAGAACGCCAAGATCGGCCGGGCTGTCATGGACGCGGACGTGTTCATCTCCCTAACCCACTTCAAGGGCCACGAGACGGCGGGCTTCGGTGGCTGCCTGAAGAACATCGGCATGGGCTGCGGAAGCCGCGCCGGTAAGATGGAGCAGCACAACGCCGGTAAGCCCCATGTGAATCAGAAGCTGTGCGTGGGCTGTGGCCAGTGCCGCAAGATCTGCGCCCACGGCGCACCGGTCATTACCGACCGGAAGGCCGCCATCGACCACGATAAGTGCGTGGGCTGCGGCCGGTGCATCGCCATCTGCCCCAAGAACGCGGTGCAGATCAATTGGGACGAATCCACCAGCAACCTGAACCGCAAGATCGCCGAGTACACCAAGGCAGTGGTGGATGGCCGTCCCTGCTTCCACATTTCGCTGGTCATCGACGTGTCCCCCAACTGTGACTGCCACAGCGAGAATGACATGGCCATCGTGCCCAATGTGGGCATGTTCGCCTCCTTCGATCCGGTGGCGCTGGACATGGCCTGTATCGACGCGGTGAACGCCCAGACGCCGCTGCACGGCAGCGCGGCGGACTGCCCGGAGGATCATCAGCACGCCCACGACCACTTCCAGCGCATCCATCCCGACACGGATTGGCGCAGCTGTCTGGAGCACGGCGAGAAGATCGGACTGGGTACACGGGAATACGAGTTGGTGAAGATTTGAGTTTTGTATAAAAAACGGCCGGTGCGTCGCACCGGCCGTTTTTTTGTGGGGGAAAAATGATGTAGGGGCGACGACTCTGTTCGCCCCAGTAATGATGCGATTGATCGTCAGGGCGGACAGAGTCGTTCGCCCCTACAGAGAGGCTGGTGAGGATCACCCTTACACCAGCTCCGCAAAGCTCCGGATGCAGCGATGGCACACCGTCTGCATCTCGTCCCACGACACATGGAAAAATTCGTCGTACACGCCGATGACCTGCATGCCCGCTGTCCGGGCGCTGCGGCAGGCGGCGATGGAATCGTCGAAAATGGTGCAGTCCGCTACGTCCACGCCCAGCAGCTCCGCCGTTTTGCGGTAGATGGCGGGCTCCTTTTTGTCCATGCCCAGCTCCTGGGCGAAGTAGATATGCTCGAAATAGGGCTTCAGCCCCAGGTGTCCCAGCGCCGCGTGACAGTGGGTGGGAACGCTGGAGGTCAGGACGGCCATCCGCTCTCCGGCGGCCTTGCACTTCTCCAGATAATCCACCACGCCGGGCTTTACCGGAACGCTGGTGGTGTACAGGTCGCCGGCCATCTCCATCCACTCGGCCATGATCTCGTCGGTGGATTCGCTGAGATGGCAGTACTCCTTGGTGAAGATGGCGGCCTTGGGGAACACGGTGTGGGCCACGCCCTCGTAGTATTCCCGGGTGTAGGGCAGACCCCGCTTGGCGAGAAACGCGGTGTCCACATCACGCCAGATGCCGTTGGAGTCAATGAGGGTGCCGTCCATGTCAAAAATCAGCATAAATATTCTCCTTTATCGTCGATCCAGAAGCGCCACGGGAAGTCCACGGCCTCCTGTGCGTAGTCGATGCCGATGCGCTTTCCGGTGTGGATGGTGAGGGGACGGGGCGGTTGGTCGGGCAGGCCCACGTCGGAGAGGGCGGTGCAGAGGAACAGCTCCTCTCCCGTGGTCAGGTCGATGCCGTTCTGGCAGCGGTCCAGCCCCAGCGCCTGACAGCACTTGCCGGGGCCGTTGAAGAAGTTCTTCCGCTGATAGGCGGTCAGTTCGTCAGGGGCTTTGCCATACCGCAGGCGGCAGAGGGCTTCCAGACCGTGCACCGGGGCGAGACCCCGCAGCAGCACGGCGGAGGGCTCCCCCTCCGGCTCGGTGACGAAGTTCAGGCAGCAGTGCATGCCGTAAATGAGATAGATATAGGCGTGGCCCGGCGGGCCGAACATGGTGGCGTTGCGGGCGGTCTTGTGGTAGCCGTAGGAGTGGGCGGCCTTGTCGATGGCGCCCACGTAGGCCTCGGTTTCCGTGATGCGGCACACCAGCAGTTGCCCCTCATACCGCCGAACCAGATAGCAGTCCACAAGCCTGCGGGCGATATCCACCGTATTTCCTGTATAAAAATTCCGACAAAGTATTGCCATTTTCGTCCTCCGGTGGTATAGTGCTTTTGCTATTCTATCACTTTTACGGAGAAAATACAAGAAAAAGGAAGTGTTGCCGCGATGCCTGCGTACAATTACAAAAAAGGTCTGACCGCCATGCTGGGGTGTTTCTTCATCTGGGGGTTCCAGCCGTTATACTGGTATCTGTGCGGCGGCATGGATACCTTCTTCCTGATGGCCAGCCGTATTGTGTGGGCGGCGGTGTGCTGCGTGCTGCTGCTGTGGATGCAGGGCAAGCTGCCCCAGCTGGCGGCGGCCTTCAAGGATAAGCAGGTGCTGAAGCGGGAGATCCCGGCAGCGGTGTTCCTGTTCGGAGACTGGATCGTGTATCTGTGGGCGGTGCAGAACGGCCGGGTGCTGGAGTGCTCGCTGGGCTACTACATCCAGCCGCTGGTGGTGTTCGCTTTCGGCGCGGTGATCTTCAAGGAGAAGATCTCGTGGCGGCACTTCGTCATCATTGCCATTGTGGTGGTGGGCATCGTGCTGAGCACCAGCGGCTTCGGCGGCGTGCCCTATGTGACTATCGCGCTGGCTGCCATGTTTGCCATTTATGCCGCCATCAAGAAGAGTCTGACTATCGATTCCATCGTCAGCACCACCATGGAGATCATCATGATGGTGCCGGTGGCCATCGTATTCGTGCTGTGCTGCCGTATGGGCGACAACGGCATGGGCAGCCTGACGGTAGTGCGGCAGCTGCTGCTGATAGGCTCCGGTGTGGTGACGGCGGTGCCCATGCTGTTCTACGCTATCGGCGTGCGGAACCTGCCGCTGATGACCACCGGTATCTGCCAGTACCTCAGCCCCACGCTGGCTATCTTCTGCGGCATGATCATGGGCGAGAGCCTGACGAAGGAAAAGCTGGTGAGCTTCTGCTTTATCTGGGCAGGCGTGATTTTGTATACGCTGAACAGCATTTATGAGGAGAAAAAACGCAGCAAAACGGCGGCGTGAGGAGGAAACCGAATGAATATTACAGTCTATCTGGGTGCAAACGAGGGCAACGATCCGGCTCTGGGGCAGGCTGTGCGGGAGCTGGGCCGGTGGATCGGCGAAAGCGGCTACACGTTGGTTTACGGCGGGTCAAAGACCGGGCTGATGGGCGATATCGCTGGAAGCGTGTTGGCGGCCGGTGGAGAGGTCATCGGCGTGGAGCCGCAGTTTTTCATGGACGCGGGTTTTCAGTACGACGGTCTGACGGAGCTGATCGTGACGAAGGATATGGCGGAGCGCAAGACGAAGATGATCCAACTGGGCGACGCCTTTATCGCCTTTCCCGGCGGTACGGGAACGCTGGAGGAGATCGCAGAGGTCATGTCCAAGGTGTCGCTGAAGCAGCTGGATGCACCCTGTATTCTCTATAACCTGAACGGCTATTATGACGACCTGAAGGCGCTGCTGCGGCGTATGATCGAAAAGGAGCTGTCCTCGGAGGAGCGGCAGCAGGGAATCTATTTCGCGGAGAATTTACAGCAGATCAAAGAGATATTGGAGAAGTGACCCCAACAGCAGCCTGCGGCATTCGCCGCAGGCTGCTGTTGCGTAGTGGGGCAGGGAATGGTATAATAAAGGAAAAAGGAGGGTGCGGATATGGGAAAGCGGATTTCTGTGATTCTGATCGTGGTGCTGGCGGCTGCGGCGGTGACTTTTGGGGTGCTATGGCAGAGTGCGCTGCGGGATCATTCCGATATTAAGGCGCTGGTACAGGCAGGCGCGAACGAGGCATGCAGCCGGTTTTCGGACTTTCAGAAAAGGGGAGACGACGGAGACTACTGGGGCGGCGTGGCGGCGTTTCACACCTTTCAGCAGGCTCACATCCTCCTGACGGAGGGGACGAGTCAGGCCGCTGACCGGGTGTTTTGCAGCGAGGTCTATGGCGCGCTGCTGCTGAAGCCGGAGCTGGCCAAGGCGCATATGGCGGAGGTCATCGAGGTGATGGAGCTGCTGGCGCAGGATGTGACGGATGCCAACGCGTATATGCGCATGGCGGAGCTGGGCAATGCGCTGGGGCAGTGAGCCGCAAGAGATGAAACAAGAGCGAAAGAAAGACGGAAAAGGAAAGCGATGAAAGGAAATCTGTCCCGGCTGCTTGCCATGTACACTGCCGGATTGTTTGTGATGACGGTGGGGATCGCCCTGTCGGTAAAGTCGCGGCTGGGGGTGTCGCCCATCAGCTCCATCCCCCTATGCCATGACGTGCATCTGGGGCATTGAAATGGGCAAGGCCACCATCCTACTGCATTGCTCGCTGGTGCTGCTGCAGATCATTTTGCTGCGGAGGAATTTTAAGCCGGTGAACCTGCTGCAAGTAGCGGTGGGCATTGTGTTCGGGTATTTTACCACCTTCTGTAACTGGTGCGTGTCCTTCCTGCCGGAGCCGGACGGCATAGTGCTGCGGGTCATATTGCTGCTGCTGAGCGTGGTGTGTATCGGCAGCTTCGGCAGCGTAGGCGTTGGCACGGTCATTGCTGCCGTTCTGGTGGGGATGGTGCTGGAATTTTTTACCAAGTGGTTGGGAGCGCGGCGTGACTGCTGGCTGTTCGGAAAAGAGACTGTTCGGGAATGACGCGGCGCTTTACAGCCTGGAGAAAGGAGCAGAAAATGGCAAAATTTCAGGATAAATTGATCGCGGACGGATACTGCGATGCCCGGGGCGCGGGTTTTTGCGCGACGGCCACGAGCCTGCCGGGTGGGGTATATGGCATGGTGGCCCTGTGCGTCAGGGAGCATGTGTTGTACCTCTACGATGTGGACATGAGGGGCAATATCGGCGAACTGCTGCATGAGATCCCGCTGGAGCGGATCGAAAATTTGAAGATACGGACGGGCTTTTTCAGTCAGGTGCTGAGATT
>ERZ834769.1055-NODE-1055-length-25799-cov-9.757691_pt1 | contig 25799 bp, 18 predicted proteins | sample MGYA00519690_ERZ834769 | MGnify/ENA primary metagenome ERZ834769 (study PRJEB31850, sample SAMEA3708760) | human gut metagenome | biome: human gut; feature: human-associated habitat; material: faeces | place: China | collected 2014 ... | reverse complement strand
AAATAAGCAGTCGTGGCGGAATTGGCATACGCGCTAGACTAAGGATCTAGTCCATATTGCTTGGGTGCGGGTTCAAGTCCCGCCGACTGCACTTTATTGAGGGAAGCTGGTCAGGCTTCCCTTTTTCTATATCAATATATAGATATAGAAAGTAAATATGTATGCAGATTGTGATTATGAAAATATCTGTTTATGCAAAGGCATCAGTGTCTTATATAAAAGGTTAAGTGTATTTATAGGAAAATAATAATATATTACACAGAATATTAATTGGTAAAATATAAAAAATGATAAATAAGGAAATAAGGATATTATGAAAAAAGTATTGACAATAGCGGGAAGTGATTGTAGCGGAGGTGCTGGAATACAGGCGGATTTAAAGACATTTGCCGCACACGGTGTATATGGAATGAGTGTTATTACATCACTTACAGCACAGAATACAACGGGCGTATATGGAATAATGAATTGTAAGAAAGGCTTTACAGCAAGCCAGATAGATGCGGTATTTGAGGATATAAGACCAGATGCGGTAAAGATTGGAATGGTGTCTGAACCATACATAGTAGAGGAGATAGCAGAAGAATTAAGAAAATACAAAGCGGTTAATATTGTGTTAGATCCGGTTATGGTGTCAACAAGTGGTAAGAAGCTCATCACTAAAGAAGCAGAGGAAGTGCTTATTAAGAAGCTTATGCCGCTTGCAACAGTTATAACACCTAATATTCCAGAAGCTGAAAGTCTGTCAGGTATAACTATTAATGACAGATATGATATGGAAAAAGCGGCAGAAATCATCTATAAAAAGATAAATATTAATGATGAAGGACCGGCAGTTCTTGTAAAAGGCGGACATTCCATTAATTGTGCTAATGATTATCTGTATACAGAGATTGGAACAAGCTGGTTTGAGGCAGAAAGAGTAGATAATCCTAATACACACGGAACAGGCTGTACGCTGTCATCTGCTATTGCATGTAATATAGCAGAGGGGTATAGTGTTAAGGAGTCGGTTGCAAGGGCGAAGGAATACATAACAGGTGCTCTTAAGGCTGGACTTAACATAGGTAAGGGAAGTGGACCTCTTAATCATATGTATGTGCTTGATAAGTAAAATGGTGTGGATAGGAGATTGATAATGGATAGTTTTATATATAGTATTAATGCAACAGTTCCTATATTTCTTGTGATGATTATAGGGTGGTTTATTAAACAGATAGGCCTTATTGATGACCATTTTGCCAATGTTGCTAACAGATATGTGTTTAAGGTGGCATTGCCAGCATTACTGTTCAGGGATTTGTCAAAGTCTGATTTTAAAGGTAAATTTGACCCGCAGTTTGTATTGTATTGCAGTATAGTAACAATACTTATGTTCTCATTAGTGTGGATAGCAACTGAGATATTAATGAAAGACGATACACAAAAGGGAGCGTTTGTGCAGGGTTCGTGCAGAAGCAGTGCAGCAATTCTTGGAATGGCATTTGTGCAGAATATGTATTCAGATACAGGAATGGCACCGCTTATGATTGTTGCAGCAGTTCCGTTATTTAATATATTTGCAGTCGTTGTACTTACATTTAAGGCACATCCGGCAGACAGCAGTGAAGCTGTTAAGGCTGGAAGGGGTAATAATATAAAAAAAGCATTTGTTAATATATTAAAAAATCCAATTATTATAGGTATAGTTCTTGGTTTTATATCATCAATGCTTAATATGAAGTATCCTGCAATTATTAATAAGACTATAGAAAGCCTTGCACAGACAGCAACACCTATAGCTTTAATATGCATTGGTGCAGGTTTTGAGGGGAGAAAAGCATTAAAGAAGATAAAGCCTACTATTATAGCAACATTTATTAAACTTATAGGACTTGCGGCAGTGTTTATTCCGGTTGCAGTATTTCTTGGCTTTAGAAATCAGGAGCTTGTGGCGGCTCTTATAATGCTTGCATCTCCTACTACAGTTACAAGCTATGTTATGGCAAAGAGTATGGATAATGATGAGGTATTATCATCAAGCATAATTGTTTTGACGACAGTATTATCAAGCATAACATTAACAGGCTGGATATTTATTTTAAGAGCATTAGGCTTGATATAAAGTTGTTGAAAATGTAATAGCTATATGTTATACTTCTAATAGTTATGAACAAAAAGGAGGTATTGTTGTGAAGCATATTAAGACAATCAGCAATCGCGTATTAAAGGATACAATGAAGCACGGTGGATGTGGCGAATGCCAGACATCATGTCAGTCAGCTTGTAAGACATCTTGCACAGTTGGTAACCAGAGCTGTGAGAATAAGAATAACTAATAATTAGTTAATTGGTTAGTAAAGGGTAAGAGAGTGCTAAAGCATTTTAGACACTCTCTTATTTCTGTTAAGACAGTTCATAGTTAGTGTATGTCTGATAGCTACAGGTATATTAGTTAACTGTGATTAAGAATAAATGGCTGTATACAGCCAATAGAAATTGAGGATAATTATGATACATCAGTATAAGAATAATGGATATAACATCGTGTTAGACGTAAATAGTGGTTCTGTACACGTTGTTGATGATATAGTATATGATATAATCGCACTTTATGAGAATTCAAGTGTTGATGAGATAGCAGATAAGCTTAAAGATAAATATAAGGAAGAAGATATCAGGGAAGCCTGTCAGGAGATAGAAGAATTAAAAGAAGAAGGACAGCTTTTCACAGAAGATATATATGAGCCATATATAGATTCATTTAAGGACAGACCTACAGTTGTTAAAGCTCTATGCCTTCATATTGCACACGACTGTAACCTTGCCTGCAGATATTGTTTTGCAGAAGAAGGTGAGTATCACGGAAGAAGAGCTCTTATGAGCTTTGAAGTTGGTAAGAAGGCATTGGATTTCCTTGTTGCTAATTCAGGCTCAAGAAGAAATCTTGAGGTTGACTTCTTTGGTGGTGAGCCAACAATGAATTTTGAAGTTGTAAAGCAGCTTGTAGAATATGGAAGAAGCCTTGAAGAAGAGTACAATAAGAAATTCCGTTTTACACTTACAACTAATGGTATACTTCTTAATGATGAGATACTTGATTTTGCCAATAAAGAGATGAGCAATATCGTATTAAGCATAGATGGACGTAAAGAGATTAATGATCTTATGCGACCAACAAGAAATAACCACGGAAGTTCATATGACATTATAATGCCTAAGTTTAAAAAGGTTGCTGAAAGCCGTAACCAGATGAATTATTATGTCAGAGGTACATTTACACATAACAATCTTGATTTTTCAGAAGATGTTCTTCACTTAGCAGACGAAGGTTTTGAGCAGATTTCGGTAGAGCCGGTTGTTGCACAGCCTACAGACTCTTATGCGATAAGAGAAGAAGACCTTCCAATTATATTTGAGCAGTATGATAAGCTTGCCAAGGAAATTATTAAGAGAAAGAAAGCAGGCAATGGGTTTAATTTCTTCCACTTTATGATTGATCTTAACGGCGGTCCTTGCGTGGCTAAGAGATTATCAGGCTGTGGCTCAGGATGTGAGTACCTTGCTGTTACTCCTTGGGGTGATTTCTATCCATGTCATCAGTTCGTAGGTAATGAAGATTTCCTTATGGGTAATGTTGATGAAGGCATAACCCGTAATGATATAAGAGATGAATTCAAGAGTTGTAATGTATATTCAAAAGAAAAGTGTAAGAACTGTTTTGCCAAGTTCTACTGTAGTGGTGGGTGTGCCGCTAATTCTTACAACTTCCACGGTAACATCAATGATGCATATGATGTTGGCTGTGAGATGCAGAAGAAGAGAATTGAATGTGCAATTATGATAAGAGCTGCGATGGCAGAAGATTAAAAGAAATGTTGAAGGGAGTATTAATAGTAAAATGAAGTACAATTTAACTAAGAAGATAAGCTATAGCATTATTATTCTTGTATTGCTTGTAGGACTTTCACTTACAGCTATATTCGGAATGAATGGCAAAGGCTATGGCAGTGCTAAGGACATCAACTTAGGTCTTGATCTTGCAGGTGGTGTCAGTATTACTTATGAGATTAAAGAAGATAACCCAAGTTCCCAGGATATAGAAGATACTATATATAAGCTTGAGAAACGTATCGAGGGAAGAAGTACGGAATCTCAGGTCTACAAAGAAGGCGAGAACAGAATTACAGTAGAAATTCCAGGTGTTACAGATGCTAATGAAATTCTTACAGAATTAGGAACACCAGGTTCGCTTGAATTCCTTGATTACACAGGTTATACAGCGTGGTCACAGGGAGAGGATTACACACCACTTCTTACAGGTTCTGACGTAAAGACAGCACAGGCTTACACAGATACATCATCTAAAGACAGCACACCATATGGTGTATCGCTTACATTTACAGATGAAGGTGGAGATAAGTTCGCTGAGGCAACAGCTAACAATATAGGAAGCAGAATATACATAGTATATGATGGTTCGGTTGTAAGTTATCCAACAGTTAATCAGGCTATAACAGGTGGTAATGCTTCTATTACAGGTATGGAAACATTTGATGCGGCAGATAATCTTGCTACATACATAAGAATTGGTTCTATTCCTCTTACACTTAATGAAGTAAGCTCTAATATCGTAGGTGCACAGTTAGGACACGATGCAATTCATACAAGTCTTATAGCAGCAGCTATTGGTTTTGTATTGTTATGTGTATTTATGATTGCTATATACAGAGTACCAGGTGTTGTTGCAACACTTTCGCTTATTATATACACAACATTAGTATTATTCCTTGTAAGTGTATATGATCTTACATTAACACTCCCGGGTATTGCCGGTATCATACTTGGTATTGGTATGGCGGTTGATGCCAATGTTATTATCTATACACGTATCAGGGAAGAGATAGCCGCAGGAAAGAGTGTTGAGAATTCTATTCTTGCAGGTTACGACAAAGCTACATCAGCTATCGTTGATGGTAACGTAACAACACTTATTGCAGCTATTGTACTTTATATATTCGGTACTGGTCCTGTTAAGGGATTTGCAACAACTCTTGCAGTAGGTAACATAGTTTCAATATTTACAGCACTTGTAATTACTAAAGTTATTATGAAGCTTCTTTATAACTTTGGTCTTACTAAGCCATCGATGTATGGAAAGACAACACATAGAAGAACTTATGATATTCTTTCAATTAAGAAATGGACTATTACGGTTTCAATTGTTCTTATTGTTATTGGTTTTATAACAATGGGAGTACAGAGTGCACTTGGTAACAGAGCACTTAATTTCAGCCTTGAATTTGTTGGCGGTTCAACAACAAGCTTTACATTTGACAAAGAATATTCACAGTCAGAGATAGAGAATGATATTATTCCTGTAATCAGGGATGCTGCAGGTATAACAGAAGTACAACAGCAGAAGGTTCAGAACTCAACTAAGGTTTCATTTAAGACAACAGACCTTTCACTTGAGCAAAGAGAAGCTGTTGAGGAAGCTGTAACAGCTAAGTTCCCTATTGAAGATGGTTCAATAGTTGAGACAGACACAATCAGCTCATCTGTCAGCAGTACTATGAAGAAGAATGCTATTCTTTCAGTAATTCTTGCTACAATAGCAATGCTTATATATATCTTTGCAAGATTCAGGGATATCAAATTCGCGCTTGCAGCTGTTATGGCTCTTTTACAGGATGTATTAGTAGTTATTACATTCTATGCAGTATTCAGAGTGCCAGTAGGTAACACATTTATTGCCTGTATGCTTACAATAGTAGGTTACTCAATTAATGGTACAATCATTATATTTGACCGTATCAGGGAAATGTTAAGGAGTGCTAACTCTAAGACTAATATTACAGAGCTTGTTAACTCAGCTATAACAAGTACATTAACAAGAAATATTAATACAACAATAACAACTCTTATTATGCTGGTTATGTTATACATACTCGGTGTAACATCAGTTAAGGAATTCTCACTTCCACTTATTGTTGGTATTATCGTAGGTTTCTACTCATCAGTATTCCTTACAAGTTCATTCTGGTATATGCTTGGTGGAAAGAACAGAGGAGTTATTGATGAAGCAGTTAATAAAAGAAAAAAAGCAGAAAGCATAGGTAAAGACGGAGCTCAGGTATAATAAATAATTAATATAATGGCTTTGTAAAGCAGTAAAATGGTGCATCATCAAACGATGCACCATTTTTAATACAAGCAATATTGCCATAAGAATGGAGAACAAACGTGAACAGCAAATGGATGGTATACGCCAAAAAAGCAGATTTTAAGCAGATAGCCTCTGAATACGGAATAGATCAGGTTCTTGCCCGTATAATAAGAAACAGGGATATATGCAGCAGTAAAGATATAGATATGTATCTTAATGGGAATCTTAACGATATACATAATCCTCATAGTATGAAAGATGCCGATAAATTTGTTGATATTATTACTAAGAAAATAGAGGAACATAAGCCTGTAAGAATAATCGGAGATTATGATATTGATGGAATATGTTCTATTTATATATTATTCTGCGGCTTAAAGGCGGCAGGAGCAGATGTGGATTATGTTGTACCGCATAGGATAAATGATGGTTATGGAATTAATGAGCATTTAATAGACAATGCAATCAATGAAGGGATTGATACAATTGTTACCTGTGATAATGGAATAGCTGCATATAATCAGGTCAGGTATGCAAAGGATAATGGAATTACAATGATAGTGACCGACCACCACGATGTTCCATTTGAGATAAAGGACGATAAAAAGGTATACAATGTACCTCCGGCAGATGCAGTTATTAACCCTAAACAGGCAGATTGTGATTATCCATTTAAGCTGTTATGTGGAGCAGGCGTTGCATATAAGCTTATAAGCCTGTTATATGACAGATTAGGGCTTGATAAGAAAGAGCTTGAAGATTATATTGAATTTATGGCAATAGCCACTGTAGGTGATATAGTCGACCTTATTGACGAGAATAGAATAGTAGTTAAATATGGCCTTAAGCATATTGCACATACAAAAAATACAGGGCTTAGGGCACTTATAGAGGAGTGCCAGCTTGATATTAATAATATAAGCTCATATCATATAGGCTTTGTAATAGGACCATGTCTTAACGCCAGTGGACGTCTTGATACAGCAAGACAGGCGATTGAACTTATGCTTTGCAAGGATAATGAAAAGGCGCATAATATGTCAAAAGAGCTTATAGCCCTTAACAATGAAAGAAAGTCAATGACAGAGCAGGAGACGCAGAAGGCAATAGAATTAGTAGAGAATACTGGTCTTCTTAAGGACAGAGTGCTTGTTATATATTTAAAGGACTGCCACGAGAGCATAGCTGGAATAATAGCAGGCAGAATTAAAGAAAGATATTACAGGCCTACATTTGTTATTACTAATGCTGAGGACGGGGCAAAAGGCTCAGGACGTTCAATCGAAGGCTATAATATGTACGAAGAGATTAATAAATGTAAAAATGTTCTCACTAAATATGGTGGACATCCTATGGCGGCTGGTTTATCATTAGCAATATCTGATATTGACATATTCAGAAAAATGCTGAATGATAATGCGATACTTACAGATGAGGATTTAATTCCTAAAATGTGGATTGATGTTCCAATGCCTGTATCGTATGCCAATATCCGGCTGGTTAACCAGTTAAAGCTGCTTGAACCATTCGGAAAGGGGAATGAAAAGCCGGTATTTGCAGATAGAAATTTATATGTAAAGACAGCCTCAGTTATTGGAAAGAACAAAAATGTTCTTAGATGCCAGTTAGAAACAGAGGACGGAACTTATGTACCTGCTGTACAGTTTGGAATTAATAATATAGATGATATTCCAAGGGCAGGAATGAGAATTTCTATAATATATTATCCGGATATCAATACATTTAACGGAATAATGTCATTACAGATAATTATAAAGGAATGGAAGGAAACAATATGAGAGAGAAAATGAAGAAACTGACAGCTGTAATTATTATGCTTGTAATGGTCAGCGTAATGTTTACAGCCTGTGGCAGTAACAGCAGTGATAAGTCAGATAATGCGACACAGGAAAGTATAAGTGAGTATGTAAGCGAAGACATAAAAGTAGCTGCACTTAAAGGACCTACAGCTATCGGAATGGTTAAGCTTATGAGCGATAATGAGGATAATAAAACAGCCAATAATTATACATTTCAGATAGAGGCGGCAGCAGATGCGTTTACAGCAGACCTTATAAAGGGTGATGTCCAGATTGCAGCTATGCCTTGTAATGCGGCGGCAACACTTTATAATAAGAGTAATGGCAAGGTATCTGTTGTAGGAATTAATACACTTGGCGTGTTATATATACTTGATAATAAGGGCGAGGTAACTAATGTAAGCGACCTTAAAGGACGTACAATATACACAACAGGTAAAGGAACTACACCTGAATATACATTAAGATACCTTTTAAATACCAACGGAATTGACCCTGATAAGGATGTACACATTGAATTTAAGTCAGAGGCTTCCGAGGTTGCGGCTATTATGGCATCAGCGAAGGAAGAAACTGTAGCTATGCTTCCACAGCCATTTGCTACAACAGTTCTTATGAATAATAAGGAAGCAAGAATAGCTCTTGATGTTACTAAGGAATGGGAAAATGTATCAAAGGACGGAAGTACAGTAGTAACAGGTGTAATAGTTGTCAATACAGAATATTACAATAACCATAAGGCTGCGGTTGACAAGTTCCTTGAGGAATATAAGCTTTCAGCAGATTATGTTAATGCAAATGTGGATGAGGTTTCAACACTTGTAGAAAAATATGGTATAACAAAAGCCGCAGTTGCAAAGCAGGCAATACCTAAATGCAACATAACAATAATAACAGGCAGTGATGCCAAAGACAAAATAAGCAAATATTTAAATGTTCTTTACGAAGCAAATCCAGCTTCAGTTGGTGGAAAGCTTCCAGAGGACAATTTCTACAAATAAAATATATAAGAATGATGCATAGTTAAAGCGGTAAAAGCAGTAAAAAGGCAATTCATTAGCAGAAAAATCGGTAGATATGATAATTCTGTATGAATTGCCTTTTTTATTATAATTAATGTGAATGTCTGTTAATATATTCTGTCTTGTATTTAGAGTAAACAATCTTCTGGCTGTTATAAAGACTGTAGTAGCCAGAGAGCATATAACTTATTGCTACGCATATAATTACGAATTTCATTGAACCAGCACCAAACATTTCAATTGATAATATGAAAGAAGTGAGTGGGCAGTTAGTTACGCCACAGAATACGCTTACCATACCGCACGCGGCACATAAGCCGATTGGAAGTCCGAATACAGGAGCCAAAAAGCTTCCAAGAGTTGCACCGACAAAAAGTGTAGGGACAATCTCACCGCCTTTAAATCCACCACCTAACGTAATGGCTGTAAACAGCATTTTTAAAATAAAGACATACCACGAACAGCTTGTTATAAAGCTTGCAGCAATCATAGGAGCACCAGCACCAAGGTAATCAGTAGTGCTGGTTATATATCTTAAAATAATAACAAGCACACCAGCTATTATAATACGGATATATGGGTTGCTTAAGTATTCAGAATATATTTTGGCTGATGAATGAAGCATATAACAGAATACAATGCTTGCGAGGGCAAATATTACCGACATTATCATAAATCTTATTCCGGTAGATATGCTTAGTTCACATATTTCGCTTATTATAAACATAGTTGGTGTTATATTGAATAACCCAGCTACGCCGGAAGCAATAAGTGCGGATATAATACAGGGAACAAGTGCGGCGTAATACATAACCCCCACACTTATAACCTCCATAGAAAATATGGCTGCGGCTATAGGAGTTCCGAAAAGAGCAGAGAAACAGGCACTCATTCCGCACATAATCATAATTCTTGTATCTTTGTCGTCAAAATGTAATATTTTGGCGATAAAATTGCCTAAGGAGCCGCCAACCTGCAGGGCTGCACCTTCTCGTCCTGCTGAACCACCGCAAAGATGTGTAAGCAGTGTTGATATTATAATAAGAGGAGCAACACGGACAGGAACTTCTGCATTGGACTGGATTGCTGTTATTACAAGATTAGTTCCTGTATTCTTGTCTTCGTGCGTAAAATGGTACATAAGAACGATTATTATACCGGCAGCAGGAAGAAAGAATAAAGTGTAAGGGTGTTGGATCCGAAAGCTTGTTACATATTGTAAAGCTTTATAAAATAATGCTCCGATAAGTCCTATAAAGCTTCCTGTAAATAAAGAGCAGAGAAGCCATTTGATAAGTGTTAAGGCTGCCATTCTTGCTCTTTGAAGTGTTTCAAGAGTAATATCAGGACTTATATCTAATATATCAGAGAGTTTTTTCATCAGGTTATCCTCTTTTCTTAGAGTGTTTACGTTAGTCGAACTTCTTTTTACTCATATTGCTGTTGTGATATTCAGGGTTATTAGTTACATCTTCTGTAAAAAATTCTGGCATAATGTAATTGTCAGCTTCTTCTATAGTGTTAAATTCAACTTCTGCAATAACAGTGCCGTTGAATGCTCCTTCAAATATGTCAAGTTCAATAGTGTATCCGTTACCATCTGGAATTTCATAACGCTTTTTGGTTATTATATTACCGTCAGCTTTTTTAATCAAATGTTCATACGAGTCTTTGGTGAGTGGAAGATTGTATTCTTCACGTGCCATCATACCACTGCCTTTGTAAGTAAGATAATAATCATCATTATCACGTCTTACCCTGACTACAGGTTTAGTTGAAAGATAACCCTGTTCAATATATCTGCAATTATAATTGTCAAGATTATCTGGCAATTGTGCAACTAAGAATTTACGTTCTATTTCCATAGTGTGTCTCCGTTTTCTGAATTTCATTGATAATTTTTATATGTATCTATAAATACATATAAAAAAGACTGTCACCTAAGTGACAGTCGCAATATCCACTATCGAATATTAATTATTTAGCTGAGTTAACAGTATCCTTTAAAGCCTTACCAGCCTTAAACTTAGGTGCCTTAGAAGCAGGAATTTCAATAGCCTTACCTGTCTGAGGATTCTGACCTGTTCTAGCAGCTCTTTCAGCAACTTCGAAAGTACCGAAACCAACTAACTGAATCTTGTCACCATTCTTTAACTGTTCAGCAACAGTTTCTGTGAAAGCCTTTAAAGCCTTCTCAGCATCCTTCTTTGAAAGTTCAGCCTTCTCTGCGATTGCAGCAACTAACTCTGTCTTATTCATAATAAACTACATCCTCCTTAAATGAAATAAGTAATAATAAGTATAGGTTATTTATACTCCATATAGGTAATTTTGTCAATAAAAAACGCTTAAGAATTGCCTTATTTCGGCATTTTTCGCTGTTTTTGGTATTGGAATTATAATGTTAATTCCCCCCATTTATCATATAGCTCATCAAGCTCTTTGCTAAGAGCTTCCTTCCTGGTGTGTATTTCCATAAGTTTGGCAGTATCACTGCTTATGGCAGGGTCGGCGTACATATTATCAAGTTCCTCAATCTCAGCCTCAATTAAAGCCATGCGTTCTTCAGTACGCTTGATTTCGTTTTTAATCTTCTTTTGCTGTGCCTGCTTTACCTTTTCTTCCTGCCAGTTAAGCTTTGAAATGGCTGAACTGCTGGATTTAGAAGTGTTATTGGTTATTGGTTTTGCTCCTAGTATATCCTTTTTTTCAAGATAATAGTCATAATTACCAATATAATTAACAACTGTTTTATTGGCAAGCTCAATAATTCTTGTTGCAGTAGAATTAATAAAGTATCTGTCGTGTGATACGAACAGGACAGTACCTGTGTAACTATTAAGTGCATTTTCAAGAATTTCCTTTGAAGTGATATCAAGGTGGTTAGTAGGCTCATCTAATATAAGGAAGTTGGCATTAGAGAGCATAAGTTTGGCTAATGATACACGTCCGCGCTCGCCACCGCTTAAGTCTTTTATATACTTAAATACATCTTCATTGGTGAATAAAAATGCTGCAAGGGTATTTCTTATCTGTGTATTATTAAGGTCTGGATAAGCATCCCTGATTTCATCAAAAATGGTCTTGTCAGGGTCAAGAACGTGGTGTTCCTGATCATAATAACCAATATTTACTTTAGCACCAAGATATATCGAGCCTGAATCGGCAGGTATAATTCCATTAATTAATTTTAATATTGTTGTCTTGCCTGTTCCGTTGCTTCCGATAAGTGCTACGCGTTCACCACGTTTAATCTGGAAGCTTATGTTATCAAAAAGAACAGTTTCGTCAAAACCTTTAGTAAGATTTTCTACAGTAAGGACATCATTGCCGCTTATTACATTAGGTTCAAGCTTAATATCCATTTTGTCGTTTAAAATCTCAGGCTTATCGACGAATTCCATCTTGTTAAGCATTTTTTCACGGCTTTCAGCTCTTTTAATAGATTTCTCACGGTTGAACTGTTTAAGCTTTGTTATAACCTCCTCCTGATGTTTAATTTCACGCTGCTGGTTAAGATATTCCTTTAGCTGCATATTGCGCAGGATAGCTTTCTTTGAAGCGTAATCAGTATAGTTGCCTGAGAATACAGTTGCATTGCCATTGTCTAACTCGATAATCTTGCTTACTATTTTGTCAAGGAAATATCTGTCGTGGGCAACTATAAGTACAGCACCACTGTAGTTAAGCAGATAGTTCTCCAGCCAGCTTATAGACTCCATATCAAGGTGGTTGGTAGGCTCATCAAGAAGTATAATATCAGGCTTTGATAATAAAAGCTTGCCAAGTGCAACCCGTGTCTTTTGTCCGCCTGATAAAGTATTAACATTAAGTGTGAAATCTTCTTCTGTAAAGCCAAGACCTTTAAGAACACCAGTTATCTCGCTTTTGTAAGCGTAACCGTTGTTTAATTCAAACTCGTGGTTAAGGTCTGAATATTTCTTCATAAGTGTTTCAAGAGCTTCATCATCTGCAGATTTCATCTGGTTCTCGATATGTCTTAGCTGGGCTTCCGTATCAAGGATATAGTGTTTTACAGATAACAGCTCGTCATAAATGGTGTTGTCAGAATTAAGATTTTGCTGCTGGGAAAGGTAACCTAAAGTCTTGTCTTTAGCTAAGGTTACAAGTCCTGTGTCAGCAGGTTCAATTCCAGTTATAATCTTTAAAAGAGTAGACTTTCCAGCCCCGTTAATACCAACGATAGCTGCTTTTTCGTGGTCTTCAATATTAAAAGAACAGGATTTGATAATAACATCTGTTCCAAAAGATTTACTTATATTATTACAGGAAAGAATCATAATAACAGTGTTCCTTTCTTTAAATTAATTAGTTGAATTATACTTGCTTTAAGAATAAATTGCAATTTTTTTGACTTATTTCTTCCTATAATGTATTATTAAAAAGTTAGACTAAGATAAGTGTATTAAATTTAAGAAATGAGGAAATGAATGAAATTTGACGAGTTAAACATTGATGAAAGAATATTAAGAGCTATTGAGGATATGGGATTTGAGGAAACTTCACCTATACAGACACAGGCAATTCCAGCTGTATGTGAAGGTATTGATGTTGTCGGACAGGCACAGACAGGTACTGGTAAGACAGCAGCATACACAATTCCTATGCTTATGAAGATAGACCCACAGATAAAAAAGCCTCAGGCAATCGTACTCTGTCCTACAAGAGAGCTTGCTGTACAGGTGGCTGAGGAGATAAGAAAACTTGCCAAATATATGAGTGATATTAAAGTTCTTCCAGTATATGGAGGACAGGAGATAGTAAGACAGATAAAGTCATTAAAGACGGGCGTACAGATTATTGTTGGAACTCCTGGAAGAGTTATGGACCATATGAGAAGAAAGACTGTTAAGTTTGATAATATTAATATGGTTATTCTTGATGAAGCTGATGAAATGCTTGATATGGGATTCAGGGAAGATATGGAAACAATTCTTACAGAAACGCCAGAAGACAGACAGACAGTAATGTTCTCAGCTACTATGCCAAAGGCTATTATGGATATTGCAAGAAACTTCCAGAAAGATGCCAGGATTATAAAGGTAGTAAGAAAAGAACTTACAGTATCGAATATAGAACAGTTCTATTATGAGGTAAGACCTAAGAATAAGACAGAAGTATTGTGCAGGCTTATTGATATATACAATCCAAGACTTTCAGTAGTGTTCTGTAACACTAAAAGACAGGTTGATGAGCTTATATCAGAGCTTAAGGGCAGAGGTTATTTTGCTGACGGAATACATGGTGATATGAAACAGCAGCAGCGTGACAGAGTAATGGATGACTTTAGAAGCGGCAAGGTAGACATACTTATAGCAACTGATGTAGCAGCAAGAGGAATTGATGTTGATGATGTAGATATGGTATTTAACTATGACATTCCTCAGGATGAGGAATATTATGTTCATAGAATTGGAAGAACAGGGCGTGCAGGAAGATCTGGAATGGCACTTTCATTTATAAGTGGCAAGGAAGTGTATAAGTTAAAGGATATCGAGCGTTACTGTAAGACTAAGATACTTGCAAAGCCTGTTCCATCATTGGATGATGTTAAGAACACCAAGCTTGATAATATGTTTGATAAAATCAGACAGACAATCGAAGAGGGTGGACTTACAGATATGGTTAATCTTGTTGAAGAACACGTTAATCAGGAAGAATATACATCTATGGATATGGCAGCAGCACTTTTAAAAATGCTTATAGGTGATACACTTGACAGAGAAGATGAAGTAGAAGAATTCCATTTTGATACAGATAGAGATGATTCAAGGATGGTAAGACTCTTTATTAATATTGGAAAAAAGGATAAAATAAAGCCAGCTAATATTCTTGGAGCTATTGCAGGTGAATCTGGTATGCCTGGTAAGCTTGTTGGTGCGATAGATATGATGGATAATTATACATTTGTTGATGTACCAGCTATACACGCAGAGAAAATTCTTAAGGCAATGAACGATAACGTACAGATTAAGGGACGCCGTGTTAATGTTGAGAAGGCTAACCAGTCAAGAGGCAAGGGCAGAGGAAAAGGCAAGCATAAGGACAAAGCAAGAAAGAATAAATAAATGAAAAAACAGGTGACATTAAGCAGTATAAACAGGGCAGAAGTATTAAGGTACTTAGGATACAAAGGAATAGGGGCAGATGAGACAATAAACAGTCTTATAGATGAATGTGAGGCAGAGGTCTTAAAAGCGGCAGTTCCAAGATATGTATACAGGGTAGTGGATGTGACACAGGTCGATGGGGGTGTAAGGCTTGAAGGGACTTCTGTTACATTAAAAGGAAACTCAATTAAAGAACATCTTAAAGGATGTAATAAAGCGGCACTTATAGCAGTGACAATCTCTGATGGAATAGACAGGATGTTAAGGGTAATGCAGGCATCAGACCTTGCCAAGGCTGTAATATCAGACAGTATGGCAAGTGCAGCAATTGAACAGGTATGTGATAAGGTTGAGGCTGTTATTAAAGAGGAACTTCCAGAGTATAACCAGACATTCAGGTTTGGAATAGGATATGGCGATCTGCCTTTGTCACAGCAGGGCGAATTCTTAAAAATACTAAATGCACCTAAGCTTATAGGACTTAATGTAGGAAAGACTGATATGATGACTCCAACCAAGTCTGTAACAGCAGTTATTGGGCTTACAACCGGAGAGGTCAGTTCAAAGAAAAAAGGCTGTATGTCGTGTAACCTTAAAGGTATATGCAGATTCAGGGAAGCAGGAGGACATTGTAATGAATAAATTAAAAGAACTTTTACAAAAGGATTATGTGATTCTTGATGGTGGTATGGGTACTATGCTTCAGGCGGCAGGAATGAAGATGGGTGAAACACCAGAGATGCTTAATATTACAGAACCGGAACTTCTAATTTCCATACACGAGCAGTATCTTAAGGCAGGTGCAGACATAATATATGCCAATACATTTGGTGGCAACAGATATAAGCTTGAAGAATGTGGGCATTCAGTTGATGAGCTTGTAACAGCGGGAATTAAAAATGCAAAGAAGGCGTGTGCCAATGTGAATCCACGAGCACTTGTAGCACTTGATGTAGGACCTATAGGACAGCTTCTAGAGCCAACAGGTACATTAAGCTTTGAGGAAGCTTATGAGATGTATGCTGAGATAGTCAAGGCTGGTGAGGCGGCAGGTGCAGATCTTGTTGTATTTGAGACAATGACAGATCTGTTAGATGTGAAAGCGGCAGTGCTTGCAGCAAAGGAGAATAGCCAGCTTCCAATAATGACGACTATGACATTTGAAGAAAATATGCGTACATTTACAGGATGTCAGATATCTTCATTTGCACTTACAATATCAGGACTTGGAGTTGATGCCTTAGGTGTCAACTGTTCACTTGGACCTAAGGAACTTGAGCCGGTTATTAAGGAACTTACAGGCTGGACTAATCTTCCGGTTATAGTAAAGCCTAATGCAGGACTTCCCGACCCTGTTACTAATGAATATAATGTGACAGCAGAGCAGTTTGCTGAATTTATGAAGGATTTAAGAAAGTATGGCATTAAAATATTCGGTGGTTGTTGTGGAACAACTCCTGAATTCATAAAGTGCTTATCAGATATGTTACATAAAGAAGGCAATTTAGCAAAAGAGCCAGTGAAAATGCCATCGGCTGTATGCTCAGCTACAAGCACAGTTATAGTTGACCAGCCAAGAGTTGTAGGAGAGAGAATTAACCCAACAGGTAAAAAGGTATTTAAGCAGGCACTCTTAGATAATGATATGGATTATATACTTGGACAGGCATTAGAACAGACTGGTGCGGGTGCTGATATTCTTGATGTCAATGTAGGACTTCCGGGAATTGATGAAAGACAGATGATGGTTGATACTGTGAAAGCACTTCAGTCGGTTGTGGATGTACCTCTCCAGCTTGACTCAACTATACCTGAGGTTCTTGATGCTGCATTAAGAGTATATAATGGTAAGCCGATTGTCAATTCAGTTAATGGAGAAGAAGACTCTCTTAATAACATTCTGCCAATAGTAAAAAAATATGGTGCGGCAGTAATTGGTCTTGCTCTTGATAAAGATGGTATTCCTAAGAAAGCAGAAGACAGAGTTGCCATAGCAAGAAAGATTATGGACAGGGCAATAGCTATAGGAATTCCTAAAGAGGATATATATATAGACTGTCTTACACTTACAGCCTCAGCCGAACAGGAGGGGGTAATGGAAACGCTTAATGCACTTTATGAGGTTAAGCATACTCTTGGCTTAAGGACGGTGCTTGGTGTATCGAATATATCTTTCGGACTTCCTAACAGAGTGCTTGTCAATCACATTTTCTTAACAATGGCTATGCAGAATGGTCTTGATCTTGCGATTATTAACCCTAACATATATGAGATGATGGGTGCAGTAAGGGCATATAAGCTTCTTGCCAATATAGATAAGAATTCTGTTGATTATATTAAGGCTTATGCTTCAATGCCTAATATAAGCAAGATTAATCCAATGAATACAGCGGCAAATGCAGTACAGGGTGGTCAGACAGCACAGGCGGGTGGAAGTGTTAATCTTAAGGATAAGAAGGGCAGTTATACCTGTGATGACTTATTCTATGCAGTAGAGAAAGGTCTAAAAAATGAAGGTGCAGCAATAACAGAAGAACTTCTTGCAGGTATGGATTCTATGGACATTGTTAATAATGCCTTGATTCCTGCACTTGATAAGATAGGTGAGGAGTTCGAGAAGGGAACATTATTCCTGCCACAGCTTATAATGGCGGCTGGCGTTGCACAGGGAGCGTTTGAGGTTATAAGAAAACATATGATTATGAGCAATAATGCACCTGTAAGCAAGGGAAAGATTGTTATTGCGACGGTTAAGGGAGATGTCCACGATATTGGAAAGAATATCGTAAAGGTACTTCTTGAGAATTATGGTTATGAGGTTATTGATCTTGGAAAGGATGTTGAATATCAGGTTGTTGTAGATGCGATTAAAGAAAATGGTGCGAAGCTTTGTGGTCTGTCAGCACTTATGACAACAACACTTGTTTCAATGAAAAAGACAATAGAACTTATACATAAGAACAATCTTGATTGTAAGGTTATGGTAGGAGGAGCAGTGCTTACTCCTGAATATGCTAAGGAAATACATGCGGATTTCTATTCAAAGGATGCAAAGGAGTCTGTGGATATTGCTAAGAGAGTGCTTGGATAGAGTACATTTCTTTACTTTTTAGCAAAATAGTTATATAATTAACATTAATTTTGAAGGCTGATGGGAAGCTGGTAATTACAGGTTTCCCATCTCCTTTTCGTAGCAGTATTGCACAGGAATGGAGAATGTTATGGAAGAGAATAAGAAGATTTCATCGGCTGTTATAAGAAGATTGCCAAGATATTACAGATATCTGGGCGAACTTATAGAAAGTGGTGTTCAGAGGATTTCATCTAAAGATTTAAGTGTGAGAATGAAAGTTACAGCATCACAGATAAGACAGGATCTCAATAATTTCGGAGGTTTTGGACAGCAGGGATATGGATATAATGTGAAGTATCTTTATGATGAGATAGGCAAGATACTTGGAATAGACAGGAAGCATAATATGATAATAATAGGTGCTGGTAACCTTGGACGTGCTATTGTTAATTATACAGACTTTGAGAAGCGTGGTTTTGTTATATGCGGCGTATTTGATAACAATCCAGAGCTTAAAGGTGAAAGCATTCACGGAATAGATATAATGATGATGGATCAACTTGCCGATTTTATACATAAGAACGATATAGAGATAGTTGCACTGACAATACCAAAGCAGGCGGCTAAGGAAATCGGAAAGCAGGTTGCAGATGCAGGAATTAAGGCTATATGGAATTTCGCACATACAGATCTTAATCTGCCAGATGACGTAATAGTTGAGAATGTACATTTATCAGAAAGCCTTATGAGACTTTCTTACACAATTGCCAATAAGCACTCATAAAGATATTAAATCCAAAGGGGGAATTGATGGTGTCTAAGATAACTTATGAATTGTTAAAGAATAGTGATGTATTTAAGAATATTCCGATTCTTACGCTTGATGAGCGATGGTATCACCTTATTAACGAGAAGAATAAGACAGATGAGATTGCGTATTGGGAGAAACAGGTTAATGAACTGCTTAAGAAGCAGGGAAGAATTAATAATGACATTAAAGACATCAAGAAGCTTAAAAAGCAGCTTATCAATGATGTTGTTGAGAATATGGAAGATGATGATTCAAGCAGGCAGAAGCAGAAGCGTATGAGCCAGAACCAAAGACTTATACAGGAGTCTAATGACAAGATAGCTTCGCTTGAAGATGAACTCTTAGAAGTACCAAGAGAATTGGCAAGGGCTAACGAGAAGCTTCTTACAGAGACACTTAAAGCCTGCTATGACAGAATGAATGCCAATACAGAGGATATAGAGGTACTTGATAAGTGGATTAATGCTACAAGAGTCAAGCTTAAGAAGAATATTCTTATAAAACAGGATAAAGAAACTGTTAATAATAATATGTATTCTCTTATACACGATATTATCGGACCTGAGAATTGTAGTGCAGTTGACAGAATTAATGAAGGCAATGTAGGAGATAAGCAGGAATGAGATATGTATTAGATGCGGCTTCTATGAAGAATGTGGATTCTTATTCAATTAATACTCTTGGTATACCATCAGTTGTGCTTATGGAAAGAGCCGCACTCTCAGTGACAGAAGCTATTGAAAGCAAGGTTAAAGGAAATATACATACAGACATTATATGCGTATGTGGACGTGGCAATAATGGGGCAGATGGACTTGCGGTGGCAAGACAGCTTTATCTTAAGGGCTACAATGTGGATGTGTATATAATTAACTCACACGCTTCTACCAAAGAATTTGATATACAATTGAACATAATAAAGAATCTGGGCATAGAATGTATTAATAGCCCGGATTTTTCTAAATATGGGGTTATTGTAGATGCCTTATTTGGCAATGGCTTATCAAGAGAACTGGCAGGAGAGGCCAGAATAGTAGTAGATACAATTAATAAATGCAGTACATCAGTGCGTTCACAGTATACACAGAATAGCGACAATAATGGAAACAGGCTTGTTGTGGCTGTTGACATACCATCAGGTATAAGTGCATCGACAGGTGTGGTTATGGGATCTGCGGTTAATGCTGATATAACAGTTACCTTCGGATTTGAAAAAATCGGACATATATTATATCCAGCAGCTTCATATTGTGGGAAGATTATAAGAAAAGATATAGGTTTTGCACAATATCCGGATATGACAAGGGATATTTTCACATATGATTATAGTGATATATCTGATATGCTTCCGCTAAGAAAGCCTGATGGCAATAAAGGAACATTTGGAAAGGCACTTGTAATAGCTGGTTCAAGGCTTTATGGAGGTGCAGCAGTATTAAGTTCAAGAGCGGCGGCACGTATAGGTGCAGGGCTTGTAAGAACCCTTACGCATATAAGCAACCGTACAGCAGTTATAACGGGCAATATGGAATGTATTGTTGATACATATGATACTGATGAGGAATGTGGCGATTTTGTTAAGAATACAGAGACATTAGTGGATAAATGTATCTGCTGGGCAGATGTTGTGTGCATAGGTCCGGGGCTGTCTATGGAAGAAAGTGCAGTAAAGCTTGTAAGAAGTGTGTCAGCAAAGAAGAATATTAAAAAGCTGTATGATGCAGATGCCCTTAATATAATCGCCCAATATAAAATTGAACTTGATGGCAGTAATGATGATGCAGACTATGAAGCTGGCGGCAATAGTGGTAATGCTTCATATAAAGATGATATGTCAGATAAGAATGTTGTCGTTACACCACACATAGGAGAAATGTCACGTCTTACAGGACTTGATATTGCGGTGATAAAGAATAATCCTATAGATACAGCAAGAACATATTCAAGAGAACATAATTGCGTATGTGTATTAAAAGATGCGAGAACTATTGTTTCTGATGGAGAAAGAGTGTATATTAATATGTCAGGCAATGATGGAATGGCAACAGGAGGTTCGGGAGATGTGCTTTCAGGCATAATAACAGGACTTATGGCACAGGGACTTACTACTTTTGAAGCTTCAGCACTTGGCGTATATATACACGGCTGTGCAGGAGATGAAGCTGCCTTAAGTAATGGTAAGTATTCTATGGTTGCGGGCGATATTATTGACAATATAAAAAATGTGCTTATAAAAGCAAGAGGTGAATAATGAGTAAGTATTACAGAGTATATGCAGATGTAGATCTGGATGCAATCAGGGCTAATTGTATTGAGCTTATGAGCAAGACAGAACCTTCAACAAAGGCACTTGCAGTTGTTAAAGCAGATGGCTATGGACACGGAGATGTGGCTGTATCCAAGGCAGTAAGAGATTTAGTATATGGATATGCAGTTGCTACGCTGGATGAAGCTGTTAATTTAAGAGAAAATGGAATTAATAAGCCAATACTTATATTAGGCTATGTTGAGCCTGAGGAATATGAGGCATTGGTTAAGAATGAAATAGATGCAACAGTATTTGACTATGAGACAGCCAAGGCACTTAATGATGTTGCCTTAAGGCTTGGAAAGGTAGCTTTCTGCCATATCAAGGTTGATACCGGAATGAGAAGAATAGGTCTTGAGCCAGATGAAAGTGGTGTTGAGATAGTTAAAAAGATAAAAAATTTAAAGGCACTCAATGCAAGAGGCCTGTTTACACATCTTGCAACTGCTGATGAGAAGGATAAGACCGCTGCATTAAGACAGATTGCAAAGTATGATGCTTTTGACGATGCGTTGAAGAAAGAAGGTATATCATTTGAGATAAAGCATGTATCCAACAGTGCAGCTATTATAGATATGCCACAGGCTAATCATGGAATGGTGCGACTTGGAATTGCTTTATATGGTATGTATCCATCAGATGAAGTGGATAAGTCAGCAGTAGCACTGAAACCAGCACTACAGCTCAAAAGCCATGTAGCTATGGTAAAGACAGTTCCAGCAGGAGAAAAGATAGGTTACGGCGGAACATTTGAAACTAAGAGAGAAACAGTGCTTGCAACTGTAACAGTGGGATATGGCGATGGATATCCAAGGTCATTATCATCAAAGGGATATGTGCTTATTAATGGTAAGAAAGCTCCTATAACAGGAAGGGTATGTATGGACCAGATGATGGTAGATGTTACAGATATAGGTCCTGTAAATCGTGGTGATGTTGTAACATTAGTAGGAAAAGACAAGGATGCAGAGATTACAGTTGAAGAGATTGCTGCTTTAGCAGGAACATTTAATTATGAATTTGTGTGTGACCTTGGCAAGAGAATTCCAAGAAATTATTATCTTAATGGACAATATATTGGAAGTCATGATTATTTTCATGAGAACTGGAAGTTAATAACAGATTAAGAAGTAGTGGAATATACAGCATTTTCATAAAATAATTAAATAACAAACCTGCAAAATAATTGAATACACGTCAGAAACCTTGGCAATACTTTGAGTATAAACAATTAAGTAAATGCTTTGGGAGTGTGATATAAGTGGTAATTAAACGTGGGGATATATTTTATGCAGATTTAAGACCTGTGGTAGGTTCTGAACAGGGAGGTATAAGACCTGTTCTTATAATTCAGAATGATACAGGCAACAGGCATAGTCCGACAGTTATATGTGCAGCTATAACATCCAAGATGAATAAAGCTAAGCTGCCAACGCACGTTGAGATTGATGCGTGTCATTACGATATCGTAAAAGATTCAGTTATATTGCTGGAACAGTTAAGAACGATAGACAAGAAAAGACTCAAAGATAAAGTATGTCATCTTGATAATGAGATAATTAATCAGGTTGACAAGGCATTGAGGGTTAGTCTTGAGATGAACCTGAAACAAGATTGACGATATAATAGAATATATGGTATTCTATAGGGAATAATTATATAATAATATAATTATCTAAATAACGAAAGGAAATGGATATAACTATGAATGATGGTCATCCCGCGGATGGGAACCAAGGATTGTTTTCTGGCTTATTTAAGAAGCTTACTAAAGGAAAACGCGACGAAGATGTAACAGAAGAGATTATGGATATGGTTAATGAAAGCCATGAACAGGGAGTTATAGCTGAGAATGAAGCTGAGATGATTGGCAATATATTTGAATTTGCCGAGAAGCAGGCATCAGATGTTATGACCCACAGGAAGAACATAGTAGCACTTGATGCCTCACTTACAGTTAAAGAGGCATTTGATATAGTGATGGAAGAAAGCTACTCAAGATATCCTGTATATGATGATGATATTGATAACATAATTGGCATATTACATATCAGAGATCTTCTGAAGGTATACGTTAAAGGCAGTGATAAGGATAAGAAGCTTTATCAGGTTAAAAATCAGGTTATGTTTGACCCATTCTGTATTCCAGAGACAAGAAGCATAAGTGTATTGTTTAAGGAAATGCAGTCAAAGAAGAATCATTTTGCTGTTGTTGTTGATGAGTATGGACAGACAACAGGAATTATTACAATGGAAGATATACTTGAAGAGATAGTAGGTAATATTTTTGATGAATATGACGAGGAAGAGGAGCAGATAAGACAGCTTTCTGATGGAAGTTACGAGATGGACGGCCAGACACCTCTTGAAGATATTGAAGAGAAGCTTGATATTAAGTTTGACTGTGAAGATATTGATACTATCAATGGATATCTTATATATAAGCTTGGTAAGATTCCTGATGAGAATGAAGAGTTTGAAACAGAGTGTGGGGGATATATATTCCGCATATTATCTGTTGGCAATAAGATGATTCAGAAGGTGCTTGTGAGTAAAGCTGATAAGAAGGATAAGGGTAATGAAGCCGGATAAGATTAATAAGCTTATAAAAAGGCTGGCGGCAGTATCTTTGTGGCTGATAATATGGCAGATTGCCAGTGTGATGACAGGACTTGAGCTTTTGCTTGCAAGTCCTGTTACTGTATTAAGGACACTGGCGGGTATGCTTGTTACAAGGCAGTTCTATGGGATACTGTATTTAAGTGTTATGCATATTATGTCGGGTATGCTTGCTGGCTGTCTGATTGGAATATGTGCAGGAATATTGTCTGCACGGTTTGATTTTTTAAAGGAGTGGCTCGGCATTGCCGTACAGTTAATGAAATCACTTCCGGTTGCGGCATTTATAATACTTGTGCTTATGTGGTGGGGTTCTAAAAATGTTACATTTATTATCAGTGCAATGGTTGTAATACCAATGATTACGACAGGTGTAAAAGAAGGCATTGATAATACAGATAACAAGCAGATAGAACTTGCCAGAGTATATGATATGACTGCATTTAACACATTCAGATATGTATATCTTACAGGTGTATATCCGTATATTACAGCACAGTTAAAGGTGGCAGCCGGAATGTGCTTTAAAGCTGGAATATCGGCAGAGATAATAGGGCTTGTGACAGGGACAATCGGTACGCAGATGTACTATGCCAAAATGTATCTGTTATCTGCTGAGTTATTCTCGTGGAGCATAGTTGTAATTGTGGTGAGCCTTGTTATAGAAAAATGTATAATATGGCTTGCGAAGATGCTATATAAGTGCATACAGCATATATAAAATTATTAAATTGGTAAAAATATGAAAACATTAAAATTATCAGATATATCAAAGAAGTACAATGACATCACAGTCCTTGCTAATGCTAATGCAGAATTTACTTCATCTAAGATAACCTGTATCAGGGGACAATCAGGAGCTGGAAAGACTACACTCCTTAATATTATAATGGGAGTTGTTAAAGCGGATAAAGGCATGGTGGAATTCGTTAATGATAATGGACAAAGCGTTAAGCCAGTGCTTTCAGCAGTATTTCAGGATTGCAGGCTTATAGAACACCTGTCACCAGTGATTAATGTAAAAATGGTGCTAAAGAAGAATAAGAAGAATTCTGCCAAAGACGTGGCTTTTGCTGTAAAGAGTGAGCTTTTAAAGCTTCTTGACAAAGAGGCACTAGATAAGCCTTGTAGTGAATTAAGCGGTGGCATGAAGAGGCGTGTTGAGATTGTAAGGGCAGTGATGGCTGAATCGGATATAGTTATTATGGACGAGCCATTTGCAGGTCTTGATGAAGTTACCAAAGATAATGTTATTAATTATATAATGAATAATATCAATAATCGTATTGTGATAATATCCACACACGATGAGGAAGTTGTAAAAAAATTAAGGGCTAATGTGCTTTTTGTTGACAATAAAGCTGGCAGTTGCTACAATAATGTGTGATTTTAGATGACTGTCATATATTGGCAGTATGGAGGAAAGAGATATGAGAAGAGCAGTATTTTCAATTCTAGTAGACAATTCATCAGGTGTTCTTAGCCGTGTAGCAGGCTTATTCAGCCGAAGAGGCTATAATATTGACAGTCTTACAGTTGGTGAGACACTTGACCCTAAGCTTTCAAGAATGACAATAACAGTAACAGGTGATGATGATATTCTTGAGCAGATTGAAAAGCAGCTTGCTAAGCTTATTGATGTAAAGGAAATCGTAGAACTTCCTCATGATGAATCTGTATGCAGGGAACTTGTTCTTATCAAGGTATTATGTACAAGAGAGGAAAGACAGCAGATAACAACTATGGCAGATATATACAGGGCTAATATAGTAGATGTTGCTAAGAATTCTCTTATTATTTCGCTTACAGGAAGCCAGAGCAAGATAGATTCATTTATCGCATTACTTGATGGTTTTAAAATTACAGA
>ERZ834769.1052-NODE-1052-length-25876-cov-4.160799_pt1 | contig 25876 bp, 16 predicted proteins | sample MGYA00519690_ERZ834769 | MGnify/ENA primary metagenome ERZ834769 (study PRJEB31850, sample SAMEA3708760) | human gut metagenome | biome: human gut; feature: human-associated habitat; material: faeces | place: China | collected 2014 ... | reverse complement strand
TTTTTAACAGCAGTCTTAACTTTAGACTTAATTGCTTTATTTCTGGCAGCCTTTGTCTCGTTTACTAAAATTCTTTTCTTTGCAGATTTGATGTTAGCCAAAATTCTCTACCTCCATTTGAATTATAGATTATAATAAGGTTTTTACATTAAAACCGGACACGGACAATTCAATGTAAACATACTCATCAATATTAGTATAGAGAAATTTATTTGTCAAGGGGCGAAGTGAAAATATTTCCATTTCTGAAAAATAAGATCTGATCTTATTCCCAGCAATTTTATTTCTATCCTATTTCTATTACTTGTTGGCTTGTATGGAAAGGGAGGACATGGTATACTATTTCTATTAATGCGTTATATATTATTACATACCAGGAGGTAAGAAAATGTTTGGATTTGATGAAATTACAAAAGTAGATCCTGAAGTTGCGGCAGCAATGACGGATGAATTGAACAGACAGAATAACAATCTGGAGCTGATCGCATCAGAGAATATCGTATCAAAGGCAGTTATGGCAGCCATGGGAAGCCATCTGACTAACAAATACGCAGAAGGTTATCCTGGAAAGAGATATTATGGCGGATGCCAGTATGTAGACGTAGTGGAAGATCTTGCCAGAGAGCGTGCAAAAGAATTATTTGGATGTGAATATGTAAATGTTCAGCCACATTCCGGAGCACAGGCCAATATGGCAGTATTTTTTGCTATTTTAAATCCTGGCGATACGTTTATGGGAATGAATCTGGATCATGGCGGACATCTGACACATGGATCACCTGTAAATATGTCCGGTAAATATTTTCACTGTGTACCTTATGGTGTAAATGATGATGGCTTTATAGATTATGACAAGGTTCTTGAGATCGCAAAGGAATGCAAGCCAAAGTTGATCGTAGCGGGTGCGTCTGCATATGCAAGAGCAATCGATTTCAAGAGATTCCGTGAGATTGCAGATGAGGTTGGTGCATATCTGATGGTAGATATGGCACATATCGCAGGTCTTGTAGCAGCAGGCCTTCATATGAGCCCGATTCCATATGCACATGTTACAACAACTACTACTCATAAGACACTTCGTGGACCTAGAGGTGGTATGATCATGTGCAGCAACGAGATCAATGAGAAGTTCAACTTCAATAAGGCAGTATTCCCTGGTATCCAGGGCGGACCTCTGATGCATGTCATCGCAGGTAAGGCAGTATGTTTAAAGGAAGCATTACAGCCGGAATATAAGGAGTATCAGGCACAGGTTGTAAAGAATGCAGCAGCACTTGCATCTGCATTAATGGCAAGAGGCTTCAATATCGTATCAGGTGGTACAGATAACCACCTTATGCTGGTGGATCTTCAGAATCTGGACCGTACCGGTAAGGAAGTAGAGAAGCTTTTAGATGAGGTTCATATCACTGTAAATAAGAACACAGTACCAAATGATCCAAAATCTCCGTTTGTAACAAGCGGTATCCGTATCGGAACACCGGCGGTTACAACAAGAGGTGCAAATGAAGCTGATATGGAGACAATTGCTGAGGCGATCAAGGCAGCAGTGATTGATGATGACAAGGCAAAAGCAGAAGCACTTGTTAAGAGTATTGTAGAGAAGTATCCACTGTATGCATAAGGTTGTTATATGGAAGATTTATTTGACGAGAAGCTGTTAGAAGCGATTCGGCTTGCAGAAGCATTGCAGGATGGACGGTCAGAAGAAAAAGAGTCAGAAGAAAAAAAGACAGAAGTAAAACAGGAAACCGAAAACAGCCGTCCGGTCAGCCGGACGGAAGAACCGGTTGCTGCTCCGGTTCCGCAGACTGGTGAGGAAGCAGTCGATCAGCTTATAAAAGAGATCGTGCAGGAAACACAGGAAGAGATCGCTGCCGAAGGTATCCAGACAGAGGATATCAGAAAAGAATTTTTTCAGAAGAAGGCAGAGAAAGCGAAACGGGAAAAGAAGAAGCTGGATCCGGAACTGGAATCCAGACCGGTATATGCACCCAAAAAGCTGAAAGATCCATGGAGTCTCAGGAAAAAGGTCTGTGTGATCCTGCTTGTTGTTGTACTGGTTGTGACCGGGATCCCTGCCGGTATATTTGCCAGAATGTATATGAATGGAAAGAACCGGCTGGCAGAAAATGCGCAGGGAGAAAAGGTGAGTTTTCATACAGACGGATCTTCTTCAACGGCTATCACATATAAAGGAAAGAACTACGTTTATAATACAGATACCGTATCGATTCTGGTATTTGGTGTTGATAATTCCGAATATGTGCCGAAGGAATCGGAAAAGAACGAAGAACCGAAGACAACAGAGGCGGCAACGGAGAAAACAAAGCCCAAAAAGTCAAAGAAGTCAAAGAAAACCTCAGAGGATACAGAAGCTACGACGGAAGCAGATCTCAGAGACAGAGATGATGCCCTGACCTATTCGGATGCAAATGGCTCTGAATATGTCCGGTATGGCGGAAGGATCGATCTGTGCTTCCTGGTGGTATTTGATCTTCGAAATGATAAGCTTCACGTTATTAATATAAATCGTGACAGTATGACAGATGTGGATATTAAAACCATAGAAGGAAAAACAGCACTTACAGATCGGATGCAGATCGGACTGGCGTATGGTTATGGGGATGGAGAGATCGTCAGTTGTGAGAATTTTACACATGCGGTATCCGGACTGATGTATAATCTTCCGATTAACGGTTATGTGGCCTTTGACATGGATGCAATGGCAGATATCAATGACGTCCTGAGCGGGGTAACATTGACAGCCAGAGATACGATCAGTGAGAATGTCTTTGAGAAGGACGTAGTCACCTTACAGGGCAATGACGCATACCGGTATCTGGAAAAGATGGATACGGTAACGGATGCAGTCGGTGAACACGGCAGGCGGATGGAACGTCAGAGTCAGTATCTGGCAGGCTGGCTGGAGCGGTTTGAACAGTGCTATTCCGATGATAAGGGAATCATAAAGAAGGTATACGAGGCAGCAAGTCCATATCTGCAGACGAATCTGGACAGAGATGCCTGCCTGTATCTGTTCAGCAGAATGCGTGGAATGGATATAGCAGTTGCAGAGAAGGATATACAGGAGCTTCCGGGAACGTATGAACGCCCTGCTCATTTTGATGAGTATCAGGTGGATACGGGAAGTCTGGTAGAAGAGATGCTGGATATCTTCTATATTCCAACCAGTTAGTGTGACATATTATAAAATAAAAATAAAAAATATCCCAAATGCGGATTGAAGCGGCATGCAAAAAATGGTAAAATTCACTTAAATTTTGTTCGCGCGGAACTGCATTTGGGGTATTTTTTTATGTAATATCATAGGAGACAGGATGAAATGAAAAATATGCACAGAGGGGCAGTACAAATGTAGAGGCATCTTGTATAAAGTGTATAATACAGCGGGCATAACAGCAAGGAGGGCATTTTAGAAGCATGAGAGAACATGGAAAAAGAGTGGCAGCATGGTTCCTTACCGTTGTCATGGTCATCACGATGATCATGCCGTATGGCGGGGCAGGAATTCCATTTGCAGATTGGGTGAAGGCAGCGGATCTGATCGATCTGTCCGGAAAGGATGGAGCACATAAGGTTACTGTTGTAGCAACGACGGAAACCGGTCTTGGTAATTATTATACCGGAGAGGCGATCGAAGCACCGGTTACGGTAAAGGTAGATGGGGAGGAAGTACCGTCGGACTGTTATGATGTGGTATACACAAATAATGTGAACGTGTCAACTGCAACCGAGCTTGCCGTGGCAACGATAACCGGTAAACCGGAAAAGGGTTATACAGGAAGCAATACGGCAAAATTCAAAATTCGTGTCACACCGATCAATAAAGCAAAGGTCAAATTTGCATCCGATATGACGCTTGTATCCGGCAAGTATTATGTTCCGTATGTAAAGAATCTGGCAAATTCTCCGACAGTCGAATCGGTTACCTGGAATGGAAAGGTTCTGGTAGCGGAGAAAGATTATTATGAGAATGTTACTCTTTCAGAGAATTATCTGGAGATTGGTTCTAAGGGAACAACAGTGATTAAGGGAATGAATAATTTCAGTGGTTCCAAAACCTATACCTGGTATCTGAGGGCTGCCAATATCCAGGATCAGATCATCACACTAAGCAATTCCAATTACAGCTATGACGGAAAGGAAAAGAAGCCATCGGTTACGATTGCCGATGTGAACTCCTGGCTGGATGAGAATAATGATTATCAGTATCTGGAAGAAGGCGTGGATTATACACTTTCTTACAGCAGCAATATAAATCCGGGAACCGCAACCGTGACGATCACAGGTAAGGATTGTTATACCGGAAGCACATCCCTGAACTATACGATCAGCAGTGGAAGTGCAGCTTTAAAGGATATATCACAGACGACCGTGAATGTAGCATCATGTACATATAATGGACAGGCACAGACACCGGCTGTCACGGTAAAGGATGGAAGCACGACATTAAAGCAGGGAACGGATTATACGGTATCCTATTCCGCAAATACAAATGCAGGAAATGGAACGGTTCTGATCAGTGGATGCGGCAAATATACAAATACAAAGTCCCTCACTTTTAAGATCAATCCAAGAGATATTTCAAAGGCGACTTTGACGGCAGAGCCTGCAACATATAAATATGGAGCAGAAGTATTTTCACCAAAGATCAGTGTTTATGACAGCAAACTGGGAACAACATTGACGAATAAAACCGATTATACAGTTGCAAGCTATGTAGCAAAGACAGCCGGTACGGTTTCAATCAGTGCGACAGGAAAAGGCAATTATACAGGAACCGTTACCGGTACATTGACCGTCAATCCTTTGGATGTGACGAATACAGCAAAGGTAACATTGAATCAGACATCCTTTGATCAGACCGGTGCAGAGATCAGACCGACAGTAACGTCGGTCACTTCAGATGGATATACACTGACCGAAGGAACGGATTATACGGTATCTTATAAAGATAATGTAGCAGCCGGCAATCTGGCAAAGGTAATTGTTACGTTCAAGGGAAACTATACAGGTTCCAAAACTGTATATTTTACGATTATTTCTTCCCTGCCGGATCTGTCAGGGGCAGTGTGCAGTACAATTGCAGATCAGACCTATACTGGAGCACAGATCAAACCGGAGGTTACAGTGACCTATGATGGCAAAACACTGACGAAGGACAGCGATTACACTGTTTCATATGGCGCAAATGTCAACTGTGGTACAGGTACGGTTACGATCACCGGAAAGAACGGATACAGTGGAACGAAATCTGTAAATTTCAAGATCAGTGCAAGAGCGCTGGCAGATTGCTCGCTCAGTTATGATGAGAGCGTAAAATGGACAGGAAGTGCCGTAACTCCAAATATCCGTATCACATATGGTCAGAAGCTCTTAATAGAGGGTACGGATTATACCGTTGCTTATTCCAATAATATAAATGAGACAACGGCAGCGACTGCTACAGTGACAGGAAAAGGTAATTTTACAGGCAGAAAAGTACTGACATATAAGATCACCAGAGATCGTACGGACGTCAATGCTTCAACGATTACAGTCGATGCGATTGCAGACCAGGAATACAATGCAGGACAGGGACTCCGACCTGCTGTTACAGTCAGAAATGGTGGTACGATCCTTACTCTGAATACAGATTATACGGTTACTTATACCAATAACTATACTGCAGGATCTACAGCAATAGTAACCATTACGGGAATCAATGATTATACAGGAACAAGAACAGTAACCTTTAATGTTGTTGCACTTGATCTGACAAATGCAAAGGTTGTTTTGGAAGCAGATAGTTATGAATATACAGGCATGCCACAGACTCCGGGTGTTACATCCTTTACAACTGTATCCGGAAAGACCTACACCAGTATGGCGAATTTCACTGTGAATTATTCGAATAATACAAACTGCGGAACGGCAACGGTAACTATAAAAGGGAAAAATGCAAACTTTACAGGAAATGCAGTGGGAACATTTACTGTTACAAAGAAATCGATCAACGGAGCGGTTTTCAGTAATATTACAGCATGTACATTTACAGGAAGTGAACAGAAGCCGACGGCAACCGTAAAGATTGGAACTACGACTTTAGCTGCCAATGCAGATTATGAATTATCCTATAAAAATAATATCAATGCCGGTACAGGAACGATTACAGCAACCGGAAAAGGCAACTATAGCGGAAGTTCAAAGACAACCTTCACGATTGCAGCCAGAGCTATCACATCCTGTAAAGCAGAATACAGCAAAGAGATGATATATACCGGATCCGAGGTAAAGCCTTCTGTAAAACTGACCTATGGTTCCTACGAACTGAAGGCGGGAACGGATTACACTGTTTCCTATAGCAATAATATAAATGAAACAGACAGTGCATCGATCCGGATCACAGGAAATGGAAACTTCAGCGGTACACAGACATGTACATTTAAGATTACAAAGATCGTAACAAACATCAATGACAGTTCGATCAGCATAGCATCGATCGGAGATAAGGAGTATCAGGGAGGCGAAGCCATTATTCCGAAGCTCAGGATCACACAGGATGGAGTTACTCTGGTAGAAGGTGAGAGTTATACTATAACAGTAACCAACAATAAGACGGTCGGTTCCACTGCAACCATTACGATACAGGGAATCGGAGCATATACAGGTACAAGATCCCTGACATTTAAGATCGTGGCAGCAGATATTACAGGTGCAGAAGTAGCACTTGTACAGCGGTCATATGAATATACAGGTGCGGCATTTACACCGGCAGTTGTAAGCCTTACAACCACAGGTGGAAAGCGGATCACAAATCTGTCAGAATTCAGTGTTTCATATTCCGGCAATACCAATGTCGGAACTGCAACTGTTACTGTGACCGGAACCGGCAGTAATTATAAGGGAACCACAACTGGAACTTTTGCGATCACGCGGAAATCGCTGAATGATTCACTGGTAATGAATGTGGGTACAGTGACTTATACAGGATCAGCGTTAAGTCCGGATATTACAGTAACCTTTAATGGTAAAACGCTTACAAAGGGCAAGGATTATGCAGTTGCATTTACAAATAACATCAATGCCGGAACTGCAAAAGCAAAGATAACAGGTCTTGGCAATTATGATGGAACAGTTGAAAAGACTTTTACCATTCTGCCTTTTGATATAAATAATGGCGGTTTTATCATGGTTACAGGTTCTCCATATACCTATACAGGAGGAGAACTGAAACCGGGATTCACTGTTATGATAAGTGGAAGATCACTGGCGGCTGTAAACTATGACGTGGCATATTCCAACAATGTCAATGTCGGAACTGCAACGATCACAGTTACAGGCAAAGGCAATTATAAGGGAACGATAACTGAAAACTTTACGATCCAGGCGAAGCCTCTGAAAGACGCTTCTGTGACTTATACAAATCTGATGTCATATACAGGAAAGCAGGTTTGTCCGGAAGTAAAGGTAATGGATGGAGCAGTTGAGCTGAAGAAAAATGTGGATTATGATGTCAGCTATCAGAACAATACAGAAGTGACAACATCTGCACGGATCCAGATCACAGGAAAAGGAAATTATACAGGAACAATAGACCGGTATTTCTCAATCCAGAAACAGGAGATCAATCTCAAGGATGCAGAGATAACGGCAGAGAACCAGACTTATAACGGCAGGGAACAGAAGCCGGCTGTTATAGTAAAGGTATCCGGCAGAGTGATCGATCCATCCGAATACAGTGTGCTCTATTCTGAAAATATCAATGCCGGAACTGCAAGAATCACGGTAAATGGTCTTTCGGATTCCTTTAAAAATACAGGATATGGAACCTTTACGATCCTTCCAAAACAGATAGAGAAATGTAAAGTGTCCTATACAAAGAGCGTATCCTATACAGGAAAGGCTGTCACACCTTCCGTTATTGTCAAGGATACAGTAAGAAATGCAGTGCTGAGCGCCGGTGCATCTGCAGACTATACGGTATCGTATCAGTCTAATATAGAGCCGACAACCAAGGCTGTGATACAGATTACAGGAAATGGAAATTACACCGGTACATTGACACAGTATTTTGCAATTGTAAAACAGACGACACCGGTTACAAAGACAGATCTGTCTGCGGCAGTTATAACGGTGGCAGATCAGACTTACACCGGAAAAGCGTTAACACCTGCAGTTACTGTTACATTAAAGGGTAAGGTGCTGAAGCTGAATACAGATTACACGGCAGCATATTCCAACAATACAAATGTTGGTACAGCGAAGGTTGTGATAACCGGAAAAGGCAATTATACAGGAAGTGCGTCAAAGACATTTGCGATTAAGGCAAAGACCACACCGAATGTGAAGAAGCCTGGTGTAACGAAAAAGATTACAGTAAGCAAGATCAAGACAACTTCTGCAAAGATCACATGGAAGAAGGTATCTGATGCAGATGGATATATGATCTATCAGAAGCAGGGCTCCGGCAAGAAGAAGCTTGTAAAGACTGTAGGTAAGAATACATTTTCCTACAACGCGAAGAAGCTGAAAGCAGGGACTAAATATACATACAGTGTATATGCTTATAAGAAGTCAGGAAACTCTAAGATAAAGGGCAAAGAGAAGAGTAAGGCATTTGTAACGAAGCCATCAAAGGTAAAATCAGTAAAGACGACAGCGAAATCAAAGGCATGTAAGATAAGCTGGAAGAAGGTAGCCGGTGCCAGTGGATATCAGGTATATATGGCAACCTCAAAGAAAGGCAAGTATAAGAAGATCGGCGATACAAAGAAGCTGAATCTGACAAAGAAGAGCCTGAAAAAAGGAAAGACATATTATTTCAAGGTCAGAGCATACAAGACTCTGAATAAGAAAAAAACATATGGTGCTTATTCCGTTAAAGTAAAAGCGAAGATCAAATAAGCCGAAAATAAAAAAACAGCCATTGATGAAAAGGAAGCCGGATCCATATACGGATCCGTTTCCGATGCATCGATGGCTGTTTGTTATGGGTGAAATTATAAATATTATTTTGGCTGCTGATATGGAAGGCAGGTTAAATGAATTCTGTAAAAAATGTATCTGCCATATGTTCCAGAAATTCAATGACTGCATCATATGGAAAAATCTCAGCACGGGTGACGGAAGCTTCCGGGGCAGGTGACGGATTCTGAATAATGTACGTCTGCAGAGCTTTTGTGATCTGTGACGGATCCTCCGGCCGGCATTCTGTAATATGTACAAGCTCCGGCTGATAAGTGATTTGTTCCGGTATATATGGATGAAAGTCCTTTAGTAGACGTGGATTGATCCTATCATATTCTCCATAAAAGTACCGGTCAGAGAAAAATTCTGCCAGAGGAATCTTTTTTTCCGGTTGTGAGGAAATGTGAACATACAAAGGTTGTCTTGTATCAAAACAGGTATTCCCTGCGGTATTTTCTATAGTAAAATAGTCCGGCCAGAAATCAGTCACATAGTGGGTATCCAGATGCAGATGTGCCAGGATGCCATAGTCAGCCGGTGACAATATCGCATCATCCGGGTAGAGAGCACGGATATAATCAAGATCCGGATATTTAGTGATCAGATTCTTCTGCCATGCCGGACGGAAATGCGTTCTTTCTTTATTATCCGTGATATCCGGCAGGATACAGCCGAGGAGAAACTGTTCCGGGTCGGCCTTTATTGCCAACAGACGGGAATCGGCTGCGGAAGTTACACCTGTATTTATTTTATTGATTATCATTTCACCCTCGATCAGATGCATCAGAAAACCGGGCATGTGACATAAACCTCCTGTAGATCATAAGTTAAAAAAATAATAGTGAGTTTCCATGGGGATGTCAAGCCGGAGAAAAGAATATTGACGGATGCCGAAAAAGAATATAAAGTTAGCGTTAGAAATAAAGTATCGAAAAGAAAGAGGAGGTACTTATGGGAACAAAGATCTGTCCGATATGTGATGGAAAAGTAAACAGTATTAATTTTTGTAAAACCTGTAAACGGTTTGTAACACCGATAGAAACCAGCCACAGCTTTTATCTGAACGAAAGACGAGAGCCTGAAGATTATCAGAGAGAGTATCAATATAGTGGGGATGTATCGGACTACAGTGCGGACAAACCTGAAGTTGAGGATGAAGTAACGGATTGCCATGATGAGTTTGAAACCGAGCTTCCGAAATGGGCGAATCGGACTCCGACATCGGCAAACCCTATGCCGAATCTGGATACGACCTATACGACAAAGAAAAAGAAATCGAAAAAAGCAGAGAGTGTGATCTCTGGCCTGCTTTTTCTGGCTGCGATTGGAGTATGCTTCCGGATGAGCAGCTTGTGGGATGCATGGCAGCAGTACCGGGATAAGCAGAAGATGCAGGAATCTCTGGATGAATTACATGAGATGCTGGATGAACAGGATAAGAAAAACTATGTAGATGAGAACGGATACAGCTACCGCTATATCTATCAGCCGGGAGAAACCACGGATTATGGCACAGACAGTCTGGTTGGCTTATCAGCCGATGAAGTGTATGACCGGGGAGAAGCCTGTGATGGTGTGGCTCATTATGAGGGCGTCACCAGTGATGAGCTGGAGGCTGCTTTTTTACAGAATGCAGAGGAAGATGACATTTTATTTGAAGATACAAGTACAGGGATTGCCGGGAATCTGAGTTTGTATGAATACTCGTATCAAAACGGAGATACATTTACATACTATAATAAAGAAAAGTATATTTCAGATGACGAATATGGCATTGATGTGAGCATAAACAGTGATCTGAATACACAGGCGATCCACTCTGTCCGAATATGGCAGTATCCGCCGGATGTCGATGATGGTTTCTGTCTGGATCAGATCTATGAAGATCTGGTAATGGCACTTGAGGATGAAACGCTTCAGGGCGACAGTCTGGAACGGACAACAGAGATGATCCGCTCCTATCAGGAAAAGGAGTATTCTGCGGATGATTCCAGTGCAAATTATACAGACCTTCAGATCGGAAAATGGAGCCTGACGATCAGCAGAGGAGAAACCTCTCTTGGTATTGCGATGGACTATCTGGGTGAATAGAAAGGTTAAATCTTCATGAACAAAAGCAGTACCATCTTGAAAGCCGGGAAAAACGTGGTTATAATGGATGCGGAATTGCCGGAAATATATACAAAAGAAGAATACAGCAGGCAGGCTGTATAAAAAGGAGGTTCTGATTGGACAACAATTTACCTGATAACAGTAATAACAACAATAATAACAATAATAATGGAAATAAGGGAAGAAACAATCGCTCGATCATGGTGATCCTGGTTATTTCCATTTTACTGACATTTTTATTCTGGCGCGTATTTGACCGGGTGTCATCCGGCAGGGAAGAGAAAGTCACATATGGTCAGTTTATCGAGATGTTAGATAAGGGCGAGGTTGGTTCCGTAAAGATCTATGGAAGCAAGATCGTATTTGAAAATAATGCCGATGATAAGGTGATCAGTAAGACAAAATATACTGCAACCAGAATATCGGATGACAGTCTGGCAGAGAAGCTTCGTCAGGCAAAGACGAAATATGGAACAGAATATGAAGGCATTGATGAGAGCGGAAGTGCGATGGTTGGTACAATCATTTCGTATGTTGTTATGATCGTAGCGTTCTATCTGTTGTTGTCGATGATCATGAAGCGGAGTGGCGGAGTTGGAAGAGCCAATGCAAAGATCTATGTTGAGAAGAAAACAGGTGTTACCTTTGCGGATGTTGCCGGAGAGGAAGAGGCTAAGGAATCTCTGACAGAGATGGTCGATTTCCTGCACAATCCAAAGAAATATCTGGATATCGGAGCGAAGCTGCCAAAGGGGGCACTGCTTGTCGGTCCTCCGGGAACCGGTAAGACCCTGCTTGCAAAAGCAGTGGCAGGTGAAGCAAATGTACCATTCTTTTCCATGTCCGGGTCCAGCTTTGTAGAGATGTATGTCGGTGTGGGTGCTTCCCGTGTCAGAGATCTGTTCAAACAGGCGACACAGATGGCACCATGTATTATATTTATTGATGAGATCGATGCAATTGGAAGAAGCAGAGATTCCAGGCATGGCGGAGATTCCGAACGGGAGCAGACCCTGAATCAGCTTCTTGCAGAGATGGATGGCTTTGATACATCAAAGGGTATTGTGATCCTTGCAGCAACGAATCGTCCTGAGGTGCTTGATAAGGCACTTCTTCGTCCGGGACGATTTGACCGCAGAGTTATCGTAGAGAAGCCGGATCTGAAGGGAAGAATCGATACACTGAAGGTTCATTCCAAGAATGTCAAGATGGATGAAACGGTTGATCTTCATGAACTGGCACTTGCAACTTCAGGTGCGGTTGGTGCGGATCTTGCCAATATTATAAATGAGGGAGCGCTGGCCGCTGTCAGAGATGGCAGAAGTCTGGTTTCCCAACAGGATCTGATCGGTGCGGTAGAGGTTGTATTTGCCGGAAAAGAGAAAAAGGATCGTCTGCTCAGTAAAGAAGAAAAGCAGATCGTTGCTTATCATGAAGTCGGACATGCATTGCTTGCAGCACTCCAGAAGCATACGGAGCCGATCCAGAGGATTACGATCGTTCCAAGAACCATGGGTTCCCTTGGTTATGTATGGCAGGTTCCTGAAGAAGAGAAATATCTCGAATCCAAGAAAGAACTGGAAGCAGAGCTTATAACCCTGCTCGGCGGACGTGCAGCAGAAGAATTGAAATTTGACTCTGTAACGACAGGAGCATCAAATGATATCGAGAAGGCGACCAAGACTGCCAGGGCTATGATAACCATGTATGGTATGTCAGATAAATTCGGCATGGTGCAGCTTGAATCAATAGAAGGACAGTATCTGGACAGAAATCTTGCCCTTCAGTGTTCCGATGAGACTGCAACCAAGATCGATAAGGAGATCCGTGATATGCTGCGAGATTCCTATAATAAAGCAAAGAAACTTTTGTCTGCCCATATGGCAGCTCTGGATTCTATCGCCAGCTTTCTTATAGAACATGAAACGATCACCGGCAAAGAATTCATGTCGATTCTTGCGCAGGTGGAACCACAGAGATAAATAGAAAAACTGAATGCAACAGCATTTGCTAATGATTAACGAAAAGCCACTGCCATATATCGCAGTATACACATGTTATTCCGCAAGACGCTTGCGCTCTGTTCCTCGGCGTAGCGGTACATAAAGTTGCAAAAGACGCAACTTAAGTACCGACGCTCGGAAAGGCTTGCTTCATAACAGTGTATGCTGTGATATATGCCGGTGACTTTTGATATTGTTATCTGAAAATGCTGTTGCATTCAGTTTTTTATGCCTGTTGGGTTCTATCTGAAAACAAGAATTATTTAAAATTGAAGCTGGTCGAGGTTTTTGCCGTAGGCCGGGAGGAAGTCAGACAGAAAGCGTTCAACCTCCGGAAGGTCGGCAGCCAGCTTGTCGACAGCGATCTTTGTGGATTCGTAGGCGCTGGAGAATTCCGGATTGCCGACAGAGGTTTCTTCCATACATTTGATAAGAGCAGATAGTTTATCTGCCGCTTTTACAAGCTTCCAGATATATTCATCTCCGGACTGGCGGAAGAAGAGTGGTTCATACTGTGGTTTCATTTCATCCGGCAGTTTGTTTAACAGCTTGTAGCAGGCTGTTTTCTCGATCATTTTAAAGGATTCCTTGATAGCGTCGTTATAATACTTGACCGGTGTCGGCATATCACCGGTTATGATCTCTGAAGCGTCATGGTAAAGTCCGATCAGAGCAGCCCGCTCCGCATTCAGATCCTTTTCATAATAGGTATTGCCGATCACGGCAAGTGCATGAGCGATAATGCTGACTTCCAGACTGTGCTCACACAGATTTTCTTCTCTGGTATTCCGCATCAACGCCCAGCGGTCGATGTATTTCATTCTCGAAATCATAGCAAAAAAATTATATTCCATCTTTATCTCCTTATTAAATAATTGTGAATATATCTGCAAAAAAATAAGAAAGTAAATTATATTTGGACAGTTTGACTTACCAAAACAGGGGCATTTGAGTCCGCCGGTACTCACATTTCGTACTTAGTGAGTGCTTGCACGAGCTTAGAACGAAAGCGCACCCCTGTGGTGTGATGGTGCATTAGCAGCATCTTAGTACCGCTGCAGGAGTAACTGAGACCTTAGCGAGGCTTAGCCGAGGTTAGTTCGAAGTTACACAGAGTGGAAACGAGTGGGAACGTCCCCTGGTTGGTAAGGTCAAAAGTGTCCAAATATATTATGCCATTTCCATCTTTTGCAGATATATTCACAGGTTAGCTCACTCCTTGTGGAAAAATCCGTACACCGCTTCGGCGGCATTCCGGTTCATGGATGGCGCCTGCATCAGTTCTTCGATGGATGCCTCCCGGATCCTTGAAATATCCTTGAAGTACCCCATCAGATCCTTTCGTCTGGCAGGACCGATGCCCGGTATATCCTCAAGGATAGAATGTACCTGAGATTTGCTTCTGAGGCTTCTGTGATATTCGATGGCAAAACGGTGGGCTTCGTCCTGCAAACGGGTAACCATGTCAAATGCCTGTGTATTCTTTGGAAATTCCACTTCTTTATTGTTATAATACAGTCCTCTGGTCCGGTGGTAGTCATCCTTTACCATACCGCAGACCGGAATATTCAGATGCAGTTCGTCAAGAACCTCCAGGGCAATGTTGACCTGTCCCTTACCACCATCCATCATAAGGATGTCAGGATAGACCTTAAAACGTTCATCGGTAAATCGTCTTGTCAGAACCTCGCGCATACTGGCGTAGTCATCCGGTCCGTCGATCGTTCTTAATTTGAATTTGCGGTATTCATTGGGTCTGGCTTTTCCATTTTCAAAGACCACCATCGAAGCAACCGAATGGTAGCCGCTGATGTGCGAGATATCGAAGGCTTCCAGCCGTTTGGCAGATGGGACACCGATCAGTTCTGCCAGTTCCTTTGCAGCACCTTCTGTTCGAGCCTGCTCCCGTTTCAGCTTTTCAGTATCCTGTGTCAGAACAAGAAAAGCATTGTCACGCGCAAGCTTTAACAGCTTAGCTTTGTCACCTTTTTGAGGTGTGAGGATGTGTACCAGATTTCCCCGTCGTTCGCTTAAGTATTGTTCGATCAGCTCCTGCTCATTTACTTCATGCTCCAGAATGATCTCCTTAGGGAGAAATGGAGTAGAAGCGTAATACTGTTTTAAAAATGCAGCCATAATATCTCCATAAGATTCCGACTGCACACCGGTCATATGAAAATGTTCTCTGCCGATCATCTTGCCGTTTCGGATGAAAAAGACCGAGATAACGCCTTCGTTCATGTTGTTGGTAGCCATCGCGATCACGTCACGGTCATCGGTTGTTGTGTTGTCAACACGCTGCTTTGATGCGATGTGCTTGATGCTTTCGATCAGATCACGAACCTCTGCCGCCTGTTCAAATTCCATATCGGCTGCCAACTGTTTCATCTTTTCTTCCAGTTCTTTTACCGTCTGCTGGTGATGCCCGGTCAGAAAATGGATTGCCTGTCCCACCTGTCTGCTGTAGTCCTCTTTTGAGATGTAACCCTGACAGGGAGCCTTGCACTGTCCGATGTGGTAATACAGACATGGACGATCCAGCCCTGTTTCCTGTGGCAGCTTTTTGTTGCAGCTTCGCAGATGATATAGTTTTTTTAACAGATCAATGGTATCCTTGACAGCACCTGCATTAGTATAAGGACCAAAATATCTGGCGTGATCCCGGTGCATCTGATGCGAGAACAGAATACGAGGGAAATCCTCGTTGACTGTGATCTTGATGTATGGATAGCTTTTGTCATCCGTAAGCATTGTATTGTAGTGCGGACGGTGTTCTTTGATCAGATTACATTCCAGCACCAGTGCTTCAATTTCAGATTCGCAGATGATATATTCAAACCACGCGATGTGGCTGACCATTTTTTCGATTTTAGGTGAGCGTTTATATCCTGACTGAAAATACTGGTGTACCCGGTTATACAGATCAATGGCTTTGCCGACATAGATGATTTCATCGGTCTTGTTATGCATCAGATAGACACCCGGTGTATGAGGCAGTTTTTTTAATTCTTCTTCAAAATTAAACATACTTTGAATTCATATCCTTTCCGCTGCGTATTCTAAAAACAGCAGATTCACACATAAAAATCAGTATAACATAAGATTCAGAAAACAGGTGGCTTTTTTCCTGAAAAAATAAATTGATGAATTGACGATAAATAGGTTGTAGAATATAATGAAACAAGAACTGAAACTAGGGAAAACAGGAGGAGAAGATGGTTTATAGTATAACAGTATCCAAACTCATAGAGAAAATGAATCTGAAGAATTATACACCGGAGATCGATACCGATAAGGTGCTGATCCAGGATCCGGGTATGAACCGCCCGGCGGTACAGTTTGGAGGATTCTTTGAACATTTTGATGCAGGACGTATCCAGATATGCGGAAATGTAGAACATGCCTATATTGCGGCGATGCATACAGAGGAAGAAAATATCAAGATCATAAATGAATTTTTCTCATATAAGCCGCCGTGTCTGATATTCTGCAGAGATCTGGAACCATATGAATTTATTATAGAAGCAGGAAAGAAACACGGAGTGCCTGTCCTCACATCAAGTGCTGTTACATCTGCATTTGTTCATGAGGTAGATCGTTGGCTCCATGTAGAACTGGCACCAAGAATATCCGTACATGCTGTACTGGTCGATGTATACGGCGAAGGTGTTCTGATCATGGGTGAGAGTGGTATCGGTAAATCGGAGGCTGCTCTGGAGCTGATCAAGAGAGGCCACCGTCTGGTTGCAGATGATGTGGTTGAGATCAAGAAGGTCAGTGATGCGACGCTGGTTGGACGAGCACCGGATATTACCAGACATTTTATCGAGCTGCGTGGTATTGGAATCATTGACGTAAAATCACTGTTTGGTGTAGAATGTGTAAAGCTGGATCAGAACATCGATCTGGTCATCAATCTGGAAGAGTGGAGCAAGGATACGGAGTATGACCGTCTGGGACTGGAAGACCAGTACACGGAATTTCTTGGAAATAAAGTCGTAAGTCATAATATTCCGATCCGTCCGGGCAGAAATATCGCGATCATTGTTGAATCTGCAGCGGTTAACCATAGACAGAAGAAGATGGGATATAATGCGGCACAGGAATTATATAACAGAGTGACGCAGAATATCATGAAGGGCAATGCAAATAAGGAGGAGCAGTAGAAAAATGGCAAACTATGTATTTGGAGTAGATATCGGAGGAACAACCGTAAAGATCGGTCTGTTTACAACACAGGGTGAGATGGTTGAGAAATGGGAGATCACAACAAGAACAGATGAAGGCGGAAAATATATCTTAAGCGATATCGCAGCATCTGTTGAAGATAAACTGGAAGAGAAAAGGATCGAGAAGTCTGATGTAGCAGGTGTTGGAATGGGTGTTCCGGGTCCTGTAAAGGCAGACGGCACGGTTATCAAATGTGTAAACCTTGGATGGGGAATCTTCAATGTAGAAGAAGAACTCAGCAAATTATTAGACCTTCCTGTAAAAGCCGGAAATGATGCAAACATGGCAGCGCTCGGTGAGATGTGGCAGGGCGGCGGAAAAGGCCATAAGGATATCGTAATGGTAACACTTGGAACCGGTGTCGGCGGCGGTATTATTTTAAATGGAAAGATGCTCGCGGGAACCAACGGTGCAGGCGGTGAGATCGGACATATTTGCGTAAATGACGACGAGACAGAAGTATGCGGATGTGGTAACAAGGGCTGTCTGGAACAGTATACATCAGCAACCGGTATCGTTCGTATGGCAAAGATCATTTTAAATACAACAGACAAGCCATCCAAGCTTCGTCAGATCCAGTACATTTCAGCAAAAGAGATCTTTGATGCAGCAAAAGAAGGTGATGAGCTTGCAGCAACACTGGTAGAAAATCATGGAAAGGTTCTTGGAAAAGCACTTGCCCAGATCGCATGTGTAGTAGATCCTGAAATCTTCGTAATCGGTGGTGGCGTATCCAGAGCAGGAGATATCCTGATCGATACAACTGCAAAATATTTTGCACAATATGCATTTCATGCATGCAGACAGACCAAGTTTGCACTTGCTACACTTGGTAACGATGCGGGTATGTATGGTGGTGCGTGCAGTATACTGAATCAGTAAAAGTATTAAGTAAACTATGTGTAAATTACATAAATCGGGTTGAAACGCCCTGAAAATTCTATACATTTTTAATATTGAATTCTAAAAGCCTTTAATGTATGATATTGTGTGGTAGTGTTTGAGATTTTGAGAAATCAACTGGAACAGCATGCAAAACCTTATGTTAAAGGCTTTGTTTTGTCTATCAGGTTTATAAGATTCTTGAGAATCCGGAATAAAAACAGGTCAGGAGTTTAAAATTATATGACATCGTTTTATGAGAGCGCAGCAGCGATCACAGGAGAAAACAGAATAAAAACAAAAGAACCTTTGAACCGATATACAACCTTCCGGATCGGTGGAAAAGCAGATTTTATTGCTGAACCGGAGAAACCGGAGCAGATCGCAGAGCTTGCAGACCTCTGTAAAAAGGAAAAAGTTCCGTTTTTTATTATGGGAAATGGAAGCAACTTACTGGTATCAGATGATGGCTATCATGGAATGATCATTCATATAGCAGATGGAATGTCTAGGATCACGGTGGAAGGAACAAGGATCACTGCGCAGGCAGGTGCATCCCTGATTAAAACTGCGGTAACAGCAAAACAGCACGGACTGACCGGAATGGAATTTGCATCTGGTATACCGGGTAGCGTTGGTGGTGCTGTTTATATGAATGCAGGAGCATATGGCGGAGAGATGAAGCATATTATCACATCTGTAAAGGTGCTGGATCAGGATGGACAGATCTATGAGATCGCGGGTGCAGATATGGAATTCGGCTACCGCCACAGTAAGGCAGAACAGGATGGCCTGGTTGTGCTGGAAGCTGTAATTGAACTTCAGACCGGAGATATGGATAAGATAGATGAAGAGATGAAACGGCTGGCAGAAGCGAGAATCTCAAAGCAGCCACTGGAATATCCGTCGGCAGGATCGACTTTTAAACGACCGGAGGGATATTTTGCAGGAAAACTGATCATGGATGCGGGACTTCGCGGTTATACTGTAGGAGGAGCTCAGGTATCAGAGAAGCATTGTGGTTTTGTGGTGAACAAAGGCGGCGCAACGGCGGCTGATGTTATGCAGTTGGTAGACGATGTAAAGAAAAAAGTAAAAGACAGTTCCGGTGTGGATCTGGAGCTTGAGATAAAGACACTGGGGGCATTCTAGGATGAGATTTGTAATTGTGACAGGAATGAGCGGCGCAGGAAAGACAACAGCGATGAAAACGCTGGAGGATGCAGGATACTTCTGTGTGGATAATCTTCCAATCCAGCTTATTAAGCGTTTTGCGGAAATTGCATATGATGAACAGATTCAAGTTGATAACGTGGCGATCAGTGTCGATATCCGGAGTGGAAGAGCGTTAAGCCAGTTGAATGCCTGCTTAAATGACATGAAAGAAAATGGATACCAGTATGAGATCCTGTTTATGGAATGTTCAGATGAGAAACTGGTAAAACGGTTCAAGGAAACAAGAAGGAATCATCCATTATCTGCAAAGAACGGAAGGATCATAGATGGTATCAAAAAAGAAAGAGAACTGATTGGCTTTATCAAGGATGAAGCCGATTATATCATAGATACAACGAATTTGTTGGTTCGGGAGTTTAAATCTGAACTGGATAAGATCTTTGTGCAGAATATGGAATATGGGAATTTTATCATTACCATTATGTCATTTGGCTTCAAATATGGAATCCCAAGAGATTCGGATATTGTGCAGGATGTAAGATTCCTGCCAAATCCTTATTATGATGAAGAATTGAGACCACTGACCGGAAATGATAAGGTGATTCAGGATTATGTCATGAACTGTAAGGAAGGACCGGAATTTCTGGATAAATTTATAGATCTGGTACAGTTCCTGATTCCGAATTATATTAAAGAAGGCAAGAACCAGCTTGTTATCTCGATCGGCTGTACCGGTGGCAAACACCGTTCTGTAACGATCGCGAATGAAGTATATAGTCGTCTGCAGAAATCCACATACACTGTGAGAATATATCACCGTGATATCGGAAAAGATGCAGTCGTAAAGAAATTGTAGAACAGGAGTGAGACATATGTCCTTTTCCTCGGAAGTAAAAGCAGAACTTGCGAAGAATATCAGCAGTGCCAGACACTGCAGGATCGCAGAGCTTTCAGGAATGATGTCGATGGTGGCAGATGTATGGTACAGGAATGGTTCACTCTTTAAACTCTGTATAACGACAGAACGCAGTATTATAGCAAAGACGATGGCAGCTTTGATCAAGGTATTATTTGATATCCGTATGGAATGTTCCGTAAAAAGAACCGGGAGCAACAGCCGAATCTACCGGATGGTGTTAGATCAGCAACAGGAGATCGAACGGATGATGCAGACACTGAAGCTCTCGCCTGATTTTGGGATATCTCAGAATGGCGTAGCAAAGGTAAGCTGTCAGGATATGACAGTCAACCGGATGGTTGTGCAGCAGCAATGCTGCAAACGGGCATTTATCAAAGGTGTATTTATGACATCCGGATCGGTCAGTGATCCGAAGAAAGGATATCATCTGGAGATCGTCTGTAATAATGAGGATCGTGCCGGAATGATCGGGAAGATCATGGCGGAGCTTGATATCGAAAGCCGTGTCATTGCCAGAAAAAAGTATAGTGTCTGTTATATAAAGGATGGAACCATGATCGTTGATATGTTGAACATCATGGGCGCTCACATTTCTTTAATGAATATGGAAAATGTGAGAATATTAAAAGATATAAGTAATAATGTAAACCGCAGGGTAAATTGCGAAGCAGCGAATCTGAATAAAACAGTCAGTGCGGCTGTCCGACAGATCCAGGATATCAATTATGTGATAGAAACAAGAGGTATCACATATCTTCCGGATAATCTGCGGAGTCTTGCAGAACTCCGGCTGGAAGAACCGGATGCGTCGCTGAAAGAATTAGGCGAGATGATGAATCCTCCCATTGGAAAATCGGGAGTCAATCATAGATTAAGAAAAATAAGTGAAATAGCAGAAGACCTAAGACAAAAGTCGTATGTGTAGGAGGAAAAAATGTTAGAAAGAACAGTTAAGGTAGCCATGACCGAAGGAACCGAAGAAAGACCAGTGGCAGTGCTTGTACAGATCGCAAGTCAGTATGAGAGCCAGATTCATCTTGTATCAGATGACAAAAAAATCAATGCCAAGAGCATTATGGGCATGATGAGTATGGGATTTACAGAAGGACAGGAGATTACGGTCATTGCAGATGGAAAAGATGAAGCAGCAGCAGTAAAGGAGATCTCAGAATATCTGACAGCGAATGCATAAAATCTTCTGTTAATTAATTGGTGTTTTTATTGCACGCTTTGGTTGAATGTGATAAAATCAGATTATTAATGGATATGTGTCATCGGAGGAAGCAGATATGGGATTTTTTGATGGGATTTTTAAGAAAATACCTTTCGTGTCCAGATTCTCGAAAAAGAAAGCGCCGGTTAATAATGTAGAGTTACAGTATAACAAGGCTATGAATCTTATGGATAATGGTGATTCTGAAGAATCTGTTAAGATACTGGAACAGGTTGCAGATATCGGTATTATGGATACCCAGTACAAATCATATGGAGATGATGCCCTTCTCGCACTTGCTGAGTTTTATGAAAAGGGTGTTTACCGCAACGCAAAAATAAATGTAGATATGAACAAGTCTACAAAATACTACGAGAAGTATGTGAATCAGAACCGTGATGGTGATGTGATATACAAGCTTGCTAAGATGATGCTGGAAATCCAGAATTTTTCAAAGGCAATCAAGTACTTCGAGATGGCAGCAACGGATTATGGTATCAAGGCAGCATACATGAGCCTTGGTTCTATTTATGAAAGTGGTCTGAACCGGATTGATGAATATGGAAATAAGAGTGATTTCGTCGTTCCTGTTGATCTGGAAAAGGCAATGCAGTGGTATAAGAAGCTTGCTGATGCCGGTGACGCAAAGGCAAGGGCATCTTATGAGCGCGTGTTATATGCAAGCACACATGAAGACAGTCTGGAATTTGAGGAAAAAGATAAGCTGTATACGGAGATTTCCCAGAGAAGAAAAGAAAAGGGAAAAGAGCCACGATATAAGGTGATCGAGGCATCCAGGTTACAGTATCAGTATTCCTATGTACACAATCAGGTGGAAGGATATATCCACAAACTTCCAAAAGACTGGGTAAAGACGATTAATGAGTCAACCGGTGAAGAATATTACGCACCAAGCCTTACATATAAAGACTTTGCAATCTATGTTTATTATGACAGTATACCAAAGGATTCTAAGAAGACGTTGGAAAACTATCTGAGATATTGTAATGATGCATTTGACGAAGATTTACAGTTGAAAGCATATATTACAGAGTATGCAGATGGTATCTGCACGACATACTACCATAAGGATATGGAAAAGGGTATTGTTTCATTTGCGTTCTATCAGGGAAGACGACTGGCATGTATGCGTTTCGTATGTGCAACGATGGAGATCATTGAACAGTACGAGGAGATTATCTTCGAGGTAGCAAACTCATTTGCATTTATTGATCCGACACTGGTCAGTGAAGAAAGTGCAAACCGGAGAGATATGCAGTATTACAATGAAGCAATCTACTGTTACTATCTGGAAGATTATGAAGGTGCCATGAAGGCTGCAAAGCAGGCACTGAAGTTTGGAAGCATCAAAGCGAGTTATCTGCTTGTAGAGCTATACTATGATGAGGACAGCCCATACCGTGATCTGGAAAAGACGATTAGTTATGCAAAGCAGTTGTTTGAAGCGACGAAGGATCCGGAACTTGCGTTCCTGATTGGTAATGTATACGATCAGCAGATGAAAGATTACATGAAAGCTTTGAACTGGTACGAGAATGCAGAACGGCTGGGACATAAGCGAGTTGCATTCTATCTGGGACGTATTTATTATTATGGATTACTCCGTACCAAGAGAGATGGAAGAAAGGCTCTGGAATATTTCAAGAAGGCAAGAGAGAACGGTATACCGGAAGCAGAAGGTTATATCAAGGATCTTGAGGAATTGAAGGGTGAAGATCTCCAGACGGCCGTTGAGAAATGGGAAAGAGCGGTTCAGGCAGGAAGTGAATCTGCAGCAATTAAGATCGCAATGATGAAACAACAGCAGATTTTCTATATAGCAACGCCGTACGAGATTGAGAAAGCATATCTGGAAGCACTTGGACTTGGAAGTGCCAGAGCAGGATATGAACTTGGACGTATCTATCAGCTTCAGGAGAAACAGGAAAACTATAAGGGCGAGATCAAGAGTATCAAGTATTTTGAGAAAGCCTTTAATGCGAACTTTGATGACTGGGATAAGGAAAATCTGTTCAGAGTTATTAATTACAAGGTTGAAAAGGGACTCGATAACGAAGAGGCTATCAAGCTCTATATCGAAAATGCAAGTATGGGTTACGTTCCGGCTATCGAAAAGCTGTTTGAACTGGTTCCGTTTACAACACAGCAGATCTGGAGTTTGTATGATGCACTGATCGAGCTGGCAGAGACCGGTGATGAGACTGCTATCGTAGCGATGAACAAACTGGAAATGCATTATGTAGATCTGATTATCCGTGAACCGGGTAAGGGACAGAAGATTGTGGAGAACAAGTTTTTCCGCTTATGTGTTCCAAAAGAATGTTCAGCAACGATCAATGATGAAGGCGGTACGATCAAGCTTGCCGATTCTGTTGTTGAATTTGCGGTGGCTGAGATGCCTGTCAATGCGACAGCAGAGCAGGATTATCTGAAGATTTATAAACTGATTGTATCAGAATATCTGCCAGATGAGAATGCAGAGGTTATTATTGCGAACTCCAGAATGATCGGTTCTGCGATCAGAAGTTCGAAGGATAACATCCATACATACAGTATTCTTTTGATCAGCTCAAAGAATCAGTATATCTTTAAGCTTAGTTCGAAGGACAGACGGGAGATGATGCAGTTCAAAGATGTATTGAACACGATTGCAAAATCTCTGGTTGAGACTGGTGAGATCTACAAAGCAACAGGTGAAAACAGAAAGAACATTGGTCTTGCATTCCTTCTTAAGGCAAATGAGAATGGATTCCTTTCGATAGGAAAAGATGCTTAATAGAATTTAGAACAATATGTTTTAAAGCAGTATCTTGCCCGGAGAATAATTCTTCGGGCAAGTGTCTGTTGAAGCAGCATGTAGAAATGACAAATGTGTTTGTCGTAGAGGTGAGTACAAATGTTTAGAAATATCATGAACAATCTGGCAACATGGTATGAGATTGGAGAAAATAAAGCAGCACTCATTAGAGGAGGAAAGTTTGTAGGAAAGACATGGGCAGCCCTTGATTTTGCTACAGGTTTTTTTGATGAACACATTCTTATCGATCTGGAGCAGTATCCGGATTTTTGTCAGTATATTTCAAAGGAGAGAAAGCCGGAGAAACTACATGCGAAATTAACAACTTCATTGGATAAATATGACTTTCAGGGAAAGTTATTGATTTTTGATAATGTACAGCTTAGTACAATGGCGGTTCCGAATCTGGTAGAATATGCCAGGGTAAGCAGCGGCGTACGAATCTGTATGCTTGCAACAGTGAATGGAATGTTGCCGGGTGAAGCAGAATGCCAGGATGATCTCTTTGTGTATGAGTTAACGCCGATGACCTTTGATGAGTTTTTAAAGGCAGGAAAAGGCAGAAAGCTCTGGAAGTACATTGAGAACCAGAGACTGGAAGGATTGCCGGAGGAGGTACGGGCAAGCGTAGATACGATGCTGGATGCATTTTTAGTGACCGGGGGAATGCCGGAAGCGGTAAATGCATATTACAAAAATGAAAATTTTGAAGAAGTTGACGGTATTTTGCAAAAAACACTTGACAAGATGACCGAATATATAGTAAAAGTAACACCGAAGAAACTTTTAACAAAGGTGATGCTGATCTGGAACAGTATTCCTGTTCAGCTTACCAAAGAGAATAAAAAGTTTATGTACGGATACGTAGATCCAAAGGCGAGAGCCAGAGAGTATGAGTCATCAGTTGACCATCTTGTACGGATCGGAGTTGTCCGTCAGGTGTACCGTGTAAAACATGGTATATTGCCACTTGCAGAGCAGGTGGATGAAAAGTCCTTTGAGATCTATCATTTGGATCATGGCCTTTTAAGGATTATGGCAGGCATTCATTATTATGATATAGATCAGACCAATATCGTTGATACGATGGATGGCATGATAGCCGAGCAGTATGCGATGGAAGAATTATATGCGAATAAGAATATTGGCAGGTTGTTCTTCTGGATATCATCTGCAACAGCGAAGGTTGATTTTGTGTATGAAGGTGATGGTGAGGTTGTACCGGTTGATGTACAGACAGAGCCACATACGAAAGCACAGAGTTCCAAGGTGTTCAAGCAGAGATATAACAATGCAACGTCTATCAGAATTTCAACAGATGACATGTATATGAATAACGGACTTTTAAATGTTCCGCTATACGGCATCTGGAACTTTTAACAAACGCCGAAATAGCTCAGTTGGTAGAGCAACGCATTCGTAATGCGTGGGTCGAGGGTTCGAGTCCCTTTTTCGGCTTTGAACTTGAAACCGGAAAATCTTGTAAGATCAAGGTTTTCCGGTTCTTTTTATTGCTAAAAAACGTGTAGGTGTGCAAAAAGTGTGCAAAA
>ERZ834769.1032-NODE-1032-length-26221-cov-26.876634_pt1 | contig 26221 bp, 24 predicted proteins | sample MGYA00519690_ERZ834769 | MGnify/ENA primary metagenome ERZ834769 (study PRJEB31850, sample SAMEA3708760) | human gut metagenome | biome: human gut; feature: human-associated habitat; material: faeces | place: China | collected 2014 ... | reverse complement strand
CCCAGTAACCTGCAGCCTCGTTGTCGCGTTCCAGACCTTCCTCCTTGCTACCCTCGAATACGGTAACGTAGAGATCGGCAGGGTTGAGCTTCAAAACTTCAGTAAGATACTCCCATGCCATATCAATGGCACCCTCCTTAAAGTAGTTGCCGAAGCTCCAGTTACCGAGCATCTCGAACATGGTGTGGTGGTAAGTATCGTGACCTACTTCTTCGAGATCGTTGTGCTTACCGCTTACACGGAGACATTTCTGAGTATCAACACGACGAACATCCTTGCCTGGGTCTTTTGTACCGAGGATGATGTCTTTCCACTGGTTCATACCAGCGTTTGTAAACATCAGCGTTGGGTCATCCTTGATAACCATAGGTGCTGATGGAACAATCTTGTGGCCTTTACCTTCGAAGAATTTCTTGAAGGATTCGCGCACTTCATTAGCTGTCATCATATTATCTTTTATATTAATCTTTTTTAATTCTCAAATGTTGTTTCAGAGGCTGTATTTCTCCTCTGTTTTGATTATTTTTTGCCCTTAAGGGCATTTTCTTCCGAAAAACTTTGCAAAGATAAGAAGAATTGCTTAATTTTGCAACAAAATTAATTATTTTTGAAATTAAAGTTTGGAAAAATGGCTTTAAATACAGATAAAAACGTAAAATTGTACTATTCTATCAAGGAAGTGGCTGAGGAAGTGGGTGTAACGGAGTCAACCCTCCGTTATTGGGAAAAGGAGTTTCCTTTCCTCAGACCTAAGGTGGGCGTGAACAAGGTGCGTCAATATTCTGACAAGGATATTGAGCAGGTGAAACTCATCTATAACCTGATCAAGGTGAAGGGATTCAAGATTGCTGCGGCACGTAAGTATCTGAGTCAAAACAGAACGGGTGCCGAGAAATCATCAGACGTTCTCGACACCCTCATTTCTGTAAGAGATCAGCTCAAGGAACTCAAGAAACAGCTCGACGGACTGGTTTAATACTTTGAAATTGGAACATTGAGCTTTATGATTAGTAAAGAGTAGGGGATTACCAGCATTCTTCGTCGAAAACCTCGGCGATGGTAATCTTGCTGGCTTCTTTCTTGCTGAGCTGGTGGCTCCAGGTTACTCTGCCCTTGGTGGATGCACCTGGACCATAGTTTTTGTATTCGCTGTACTCGGCAGTTTCTTCATTCTTCGGGTTGCGCCAGTTGTCCCAACCTGCAGGTGTGATGTGGCTGCCCATCTCGCAATTCATGAAGAGGGTCTTGGCGTATGGGCGCCAAGGACGACCCAAAAATACCTTGTCAACCCCCGCATCAGCTGTCAGCTTGCACTTGTTGAAGACATAACCGTATTTCTGACCAGCAGGGCTGGATGCGGCTGTAATGTAACTGTTTGCCTTGCTGTGAATCTCACAATTCTCAAACCATGCCAAGCTAGGACCGAAGATGAAATCGGTGGTTCCCTCGATGTAGCAGTCGTAGAAGGCGATGCGGGAGCCTGCCTTGCCGGTATAAATGGTATCTTGATTACCCAGAAGACGGCAGTTCTGTACCAACACATGGTCGCCCTCGATGTGGAGTGAGACAGCTTGTCCCAGTTTTGCGGCATTATTTTCGATGGTGATGTCTTTCAGCGTGATGTAGCTACCTGCTACCTTGAGGGTGTAGGTGCGGAAAGTTCCCATCTTTTTGCCTTTGACAGATGCATCTGAGTCAAGTCCGCCGATAGGCATCAGGATATTGGCATGGTCATCCCAGGTGATGATGGTCTGGTCGCGGTCTTCTCCGCAGATCGTGATGTTGGTGAGCCATGATGGGATGATGAGTTTCTCCTTATACACGCCCTTTTTCACATAGATTACCTTGGTGTATTCCATAAAGGCACGGCATACCTGGATGGCTTCGTCAATGGTGCGGAATTCGCCCGTTCCATCTCGTGAAACGACCAGTGTATCAGGATTGTCGTACTTGTTGGCAGCAGCCAGAGGCAGCATAGCCAACATCATCAGAAATGATAAAAATAGCTTTTTCATTGTTTTGTTTGTTTTTGTTTTGATGATTGTAGTTTATTTGGCTTGATGAAAATTAGGAGCCGGAAGTAGCAGGCTTCCAGCTCCTGATCTCTGATGATACCATCCTTGTTCTTTTCTGCTGATGATATCATCCTTGTTCTTTTCTGATTATAAGATTCTCTGCACATCCTGCAGATCCTCTATCGTCCTGAGCTTATCCATGATGGTCTTCACTTCATCACGGTCGTGAATACGAAGTTCGATGGTTCCGTCGAAGATACCATTGTCGCTGCTGATGGTAACCTTGTGAATATTGATACCCAGTTGGTCGCTGATAATCTTGCTTACGTCGAGGAGCATACCCTTGCGGTCGATACCCTTGATTTCGATGGTTGCATCGAAGAGCATCTGCTTGTGCATATCCCACTTGGCATCCACTATGCGGTTGCCATAGCTTGATTTCAGCTTGGCTGCTACATTGCACGAACGCTTGTGAATCTCGATGCGGTTCTTGTTGTCGATGAATCCCATCACGTCATCGCCCGGAATGGCATGGCAGCAGGAAGGGAAGATAAACTGATTGATGTTTTCTTCGGTCAGGATGAGCGGCTTCTTCTTGTTGAAGTCCTTGCCTACCACAAAGAGTTCCTGTGGCTTTACGATGCCGCCCGTTTCCTCTTTCTGCTTGTTCTTGCCCAGGAATGGGATATAGTCGCGCCAGCTCGATGATTGTTTCTGCTTCTTGGTCTTGCCCTGCAGCTCATCGAGGTCTTTCTCTCCGAGCAGGATGCAGTGTTCGCCCAGTGACTGGAAGAAGTTGTCGCGCTTCTGGATATTGTGGAATTCGCAGAGCTTGTCCACTACCGAGTTCGTCATCTCCATATTGTTCTTCTGCAGCCATTCGGTGAGGATGTTCTCACCCTTTTTCTGTACTTCGCGGGAGTCACGTCGCAATATCGCCATAATCTTGCTCTTAGCCTTGGCTGTGCTTACGAAGTTGACCCAAGCAGGCTGCACGTGTTGGCTCTTGGAGGAAAGAATTTCTACCTGGTCGCCGCTGTTCAGCTTGTGGCTCAGAGGCACCAGCTTATGGTTTACCTTGGCTCCGATGCAGTGGCTGCCCAGGAAGGTATGTATCTGGAAGGCGAAGTCGAGTGCAGTACATCCGGCTGGCATCGTGATGATTTCTCCCTTCGGAGTGAAGACGAAAATTTCGGATGCATAGAGGTTGAGCTTGATTGCATCGAGGAAGTCCATCGCATCAGGTTGCGGATCGTCCAGAATCTCCTTGATGGTGCTCAGCCAGTCGTTCAACTCGTTCTCATCCTCAGTATATTCTCCACCCTCCTTGTATTTCCAGTGGGCTGCAAATCCCTTTTCTGCCACCTCGTCCATGCGATCGGAGCGAATCTGTACCTCTATCCATCGTCCCTGCTTACTCATCAGGGTAACGTGGAGAGCCTGGTATCCGTTAGCCTTCGGATGGTTCAGCCAGTCGCGCAGACGGTCGGGATGGCTCTTGTAAATCTTACTGATGGCTACATATACATTGAAACATTCGTTCACTTCGTTGGCACGCACCTTAGGTGTCACGATGATTCGAACAGCCAGAATATCGTAAATTTCATCGAAAGAAACGTGCTTGTTCTGCATCTTGTTCCAAATGGAATAAGGGCTCTTGACGCGTGCCTTGATCTTGTAATCCACACCCAGCTTATCCAGTTCCTCACGGATAGGAGCGGTGAATTGTGCAAAGAGGGTGTCGCGCTGCGATTCGGTATCTGCAAGCTTATGCTCAATGTTGGCATACTCCTGTGGATGGTCGTAGCGGAAGCTGAGGTTTTCTAGTTCGGTCTTGATTTTGTTGAGTCCGAGACGGTTGGCGAGTGGTGCATATATATATAAGGTCTCGCCGGCAATCTTGTATTGTTTGTTGGCTGGCTGCGATTCCAGGGTGCGCATGTTGTGCAGTCGGTCGCAGATTTTGATGAGAATCACTCGGATGTCATCGCTCATGGTGAGCAACAACTTCTTGAAGTTTTCTGCCTGTGCAGAAGCCTGGTCTCCAAAGATGCCACCACTGATTTTGGTGAGTCCATCCACAATCTGTGCCACCTTGGCACCGAAGATGTTGGAGATATCTTCTACCGTATAGTCTGTATCTTCTACCACATCATGGAGCAGTGCTGCGCAGATGCTGGTAGAACCCAATCCCATTTCTTCACAGGCAATCTGTGCCACGGCGATAGGGTGCATGATATACGGTTCGCCAGACAATCGGCGCACGCCCTTGTGCGCCTGACGGGCGAAGTTGAAGGCTTTTGTCACGATATCTACCTTCTTGCGGTGTCGCGAGCTGAGGTAGGTGTCGAGTAAATGCTGAAAGGCATCACCGATCAGTTTGTTGTCGGCCTGCTCTCTTTCTAGGTCTTTCAAGTTCTGGTCATCCATAGCTGTACCCTCCTATTTATAATATGATTAATGATGTATTACTGAAGCCCACGATCCTGGGCGTGGGCATCAGGATATAGATTTTATTTTTTTATTTCACTTTGATCTTCTTTCCGGCACGAATGCTGTTGCCCGAAATCTTGTTCAGCTTCTTGAGCTTCTTCACGGTTGTTCCGTGGCGAGCAGCAATCTCCGAGAGTGTATCTCCGCTCTTGATGGTTACGCTCTTGCTTCTTGATCGTCTGCTCTTTTTATTGCGGGCATACTTTTTGTTTCGGCTGCTGCGCGAAGATGATACGCTGCTGCGTGAACGGCTGCTGCGTGAACGGCTGCTGCGAGATCGGCTGTAGCTTGGCTCATCGTCGTTGACATCTACTACATCACGCTTCTGCAGAAGCTCATCTGCACGGTAACTGAAGATGGAATCCCTATTGTCGATAAAGGCTCCGATGAGTGATTCCGGCAAACGCACAGGCATAGGCTTGTGACTGCCGTTGATGATGTCGCGGCGATATTGTGGGTTCAGGTTGCGAAGATGCTCGGCATCGATGTTGAGAACCTTCGCAATCTGCTCAATATGAACATCCTGGTTTACTTCCACAGTATCTGTCTTGGTTGGCAACTCGGTTACCATCGGACAGATGTTGTGGTCGCAGTAATAGTTCATGATATAGTTGGCTGCGATGAAAGCTGGTACATATCCACGTGTCTCCTTTGGCAGGTATGGATAAATCTTCCAGTAGTCAGTCTCGCCCTTGGCACGATGGATTGCCTTGTTTACCTTGGCTGGTCCGCAGTTGTAGGCTGCGATAACGAGGTTCCAGTCGTCATAGATCTTGTAAAGATCGCGCAGGTAGTGGGCTGCGGCATATGATGCCTTCACTGGGTCGCGGCGCTCATCGTAGAGGGTATTCACCTCCAGACCGTAGCGCTTGCCTGTGCTCAGCATGAACTGCCAGAGACCTGTGGCTCCTACGCGGGAAACAGCCTTGGGGTTGAGTGCCGACTCGATAGCCGGCAGATATTTCAGCTCCAGTGGCAGGTTGTATGCTTCCAATGCCTCTTCGAAGATAGGCATGTAGAAGTTGCTGGCACCCAGCATGAAGCTTACAGATCGACGAAGTTTGCCGCTGTAGCGGTCGATGAACTTCTGTACTACCTCATTGTATGGCATTTCAATAAGTGTAGGGAGTCGCTTCAATCGGTCGATATATACCTGTGTTTCGAAAACCGGATTCACATCACGGTATTTGCAAGAGGTGTCGGCCATCATGTAAGCCTGTGTATTGTAGAGGTGAAGAAGGCTGTCGAGGTTGTCTTCCAAACCTTCAGGAACTTCGATTTCCTCCTGCTTACCGTCCTTGTCGGTTACGGTAATCACATCGTCATTGTCTTCTGCATTGTCGTTTTGGGCTTGAATGCCCTGCCAGCTAAACAGCATCGCTGCTGCCATGATGATTATTTTCTTCATTATCTAATGTCTATTGTTTTCTATTTTAATTATATGCTTCTTTTTCGTTTAGTTTTCTGATGGTTACTTTTAGAATGTGAGTGAGCATTGCAGTCCGAGTGCGCTTGAACGCAGCGGGTTGTTGTATCTGCCGTTATTGAGCACGGCAGGCTCCACTCTGAGGCTGAGGTCGTCGGAGATGTCGAATTCTGAGAGCGATGCATCTACATACGCATCGATGACGGAGAAGGCGTAGATGCCAATCATCACGAAGGTTCCCATATCTCTCCAGCGGCGGAATTTGTCTTTACGCTTACGGAAGATTTCCTTGTAGCGTTCTATGTTAGAGGCATCGATTGTGGCTCCCAAATGCAGAAACTGGTTGTAGCTCTGCGTGTTCGGGTCATCATCCATGATGTCGAGGTAGGCTTGCGAATAGTCGTGATACATCTGGTTGTTCCAGGTGATGGCGTAGGCGCAGCCTACGAAACCACCATATATAATAGGTAGTTTCCAGTATTTGCGGTTGTAGATCTGTCCTGCTCCGGGCAAAACCAGTGCAAGCCACATGGCGCGCTTGGCATCTGGTCGCCAGGTAGCCCAATCGCGCTTCTTCTTCTTCTTCTGCATCGGCTTGAGCGAACTGTTGAGTTTAGCCAGATTCATGCTGTCCTTGGCTGTGATGGCAGAATCTACCGAAGTCTTTGCCGCTTCTGTCGCCATCCTTGCCGAGTCGGCAGCAGCGAAGTCAGGAACGGCTACTTCTGCCTTCGCCTTCTGTTTCTGAGCCGAAACTTGGAGCGAGGTTGCCAGCAGTAAAGCCGAAATGCAAATATGTGATAATCTTAAATTCACTTTTTTATTCTTCTATATCTTATTCGGAACAGATGAAGTTGTTCCTGTTTATCGAAATAATCTATTTCCTTCTATATAAAAACAAGATTTATTCCTGTTTCAGTTTATCGAAAACGTTCATGATGTGCTCCAGTTCCTCTTCATTGCTGAATGGGATGCTGATTTTTCCCTTGCCCTTTGCAGAGCAGGTGAATTGCACTTTGGTATTGAGGAATTTGGAGAGCTTTTCTCTGAGCATGGTGAATTCCTCGGGTATCTGTGTTTTGGCAGCGATGGTTTTCTTGCCGCTTTCCACGTCTTCACCGCTTTTCAGTCGCTGTACCATCTCTTCCACCTTTCTCACGGAGTAACCGTTCTTCTGGATTTCCTTGAAGAGCTTGATCTGAAGCGACGGACTGTCGAGTGCGAGGAGCGCTCTGCAGTGTCCCATATCGATTTCCTTCTTCTGGAGTGCCATCTGTACCTGTGCCGGCAGCTTCAGGAGTCGGAGATAGTTGGCAATGGCAGCACGGCTTTTGCCCACTCGCTCGGAAATTTTTTCCTGAGTCATTCCCTCGTTTTCCAGAAGATGTTCGTATGCTAGTGCAATCTCTATGGCGTTGAGGTCCTGGCGCTGGATATTCTCCACGAGCGCCATCTCCATCACGTTTTCATCGCTGATGGTGCGGATATAGGCAGGTATTGCCATGAGTCCAGCTAGTTGTGAAGCTCTCCATCGTCTTTCTCCCGCAATAATCTGGAATCGGTTTTCCGAAATCTGGCGCAGGGTGATAGGCTGGATGATGCCGATGGCACTGATGCTATCGGCGAGTTCGCGCAGCGCCTCTTCGTCAAACTCCCGTCGTGGCTGGTTCGGGTTTGCCTCGATCTGATCGAGAGGTATCTCGTTGATGGTGCTGCTGCCCTGCGTACGTACTCCCTCTGTCGAGATGAGGGCGTCGAGTCCGCGCCCCAGGGCGTTGTTTCTTATGCCGTTATTGAATTTCTTATGTACTGCCATTTTTACTTTGAACTTTGAATTTTGAACATTGAACTTTCCTGATGGGTTCAATTTCCAAATCTTATCTATTCTTGTTGATAATTTCCTTTGCCAGTGCCAGGTGGTTCTTGGCACCATTTGATTCTGCATCGTAGAGAATGACTGGGAGACCGTGGCTCGGACTCTCGCTCAATTTCACGTTGCGCTGGATGACAGTCTTGAATACCAATTCCTGGAAGTGGCGCTTCACCTCGTCGTAAATCTGGTTGGCGAGTCGGAGACGGCTGTCGTACATCGTCAGCAGGAAACCTTCTATTTCGAGCTTCGGATTCAGCTTGCTCTTGATGATCTTGATGGTGTTGAGCAGCTTGCTGATTCCTTCCAGTGCAAAGTATTCACACTGTACTGGGATGATCACGCTGTCGGCTGCGGTAAGCGAGTTCACTGTTATCAAACCCAGCGATGGGGAACAGTCGATGAGAATATAATCGTATTCTTCGCGGATGGGTTCGAGCAGGTTCTTGATTACTTTCTCGCGATTCTTAAGGTTGAGCATTTCTATCTCAGCTCCTACAAGATCGATGTGGCTCGGCACGATGTCGAGTCCGTCGATGTCGGTAGTGTAGATGGCATCACGCACATCTGCATGGTTGATGATGCACTCATAGAGCGAACAATCTACCTTGCTGATGTCCACACCCAGACCGCTGGATGCGTTTGCCTGAGGGTCGGCATCGATGACGAGTACCGTTTTCTCCAGGGTAGCAAGCGATGCAGCCAGGTTGATGGTGGTTGTTGTCTTTCCGACGCCACCTTTCTGATTAGCTAATGCAATGATTTTTCCCATTTTTTAAGTCTATATAATAACCTGATGTGTGCGCCTGAGAGTCTAAAATGGCTTTTGCGCACAGAAATTTTCGGCAAAGATACAAAAAATATGCGAGAAATATGTTTCTTTAAAGGTTTTTTCGTACTTTTGCACCAAAAAGAAAGATATTTTTATGGAAAATAAGAGACCTTTAGTGTTAATTTCAAATGATGATGGCTATCATGCCAATGGTATCAAGACCCTCGTTCGCTTTCTGAAAGACTGGTGCGACGTACTCGTTGTGGCTCCCGAAAGTGCCCGCTCCGGATTCGCCTGTGCCTTCTCGGCTATAACTCCGCTGCGACTGAAGCGCCGTCATAATATGGGCGAAGATGTGGAGGTTTGGTCGTGTAGTGGTACGCCGGTGGACTGTGTCAAGCTGGCGCTCGACCAGTTTTACAAGGACCGTCGCCCTGATCTCGTAATCGGCGGCATCAACCATGGTGATAATTCCAGTGTGAACAATCACTATTCGGGTACGATGGGCGTAGCCAAGGAGGGATGTATGCAGCACATTCCTAGCATTGCCTTCAGCAGTTGCAACTATGATGAGAATGCCGATCTCTCGCCTTTGCGAGATGGTGTAACCCGGGTGGTGAAGATGGTTCTGGAGAAGGGCTTGCCGAAATATACCTGCCTGAATGTCAACTTCCCGGCACAGCCTCCGTTCAAGGGATTCAAGGCCTGCAGAATGGCACATGGCTCGTGGATCAACGAGGTGGAGCACCGCACGCATCCGCATGGCTATGACTATTATTGGATGGTGGGCGACTACCGCAATGATGAGCCAGAGGCTACGGATACAGACCAGTGGGCGGTAAATCATGGCTATATTGCCATCACGCCGACCAAGATTGATATCACGGATTATGATTGGATCAAGAACTTTGAATTATGAAGTATTATTTGATTGTAGGAGAGGCGAGTGGTGATTTGCATGCCAGCAGATTGATGCGCTCTCTAAAAAATATTGACGAGTTTGCGGAATTTAGGTTCTTCGGAGGCGACTTGATGGCTGCCGAGGGAGGCACTCGCGTTAAGCATTACAAGGAGCTTGCCTATATGGGCTTTGTTCCTGTGTTGATGCATTTGGGTACCATCTTTTCCAATATGAAGAGATGCAAGGAAGATATTGTGCAATGGAAACCGGATGTGGTGATTCTTGTAGATTATCCGGGATTTAACCTGAATATCGCTAAGTTCTTGAAAAAGAAGACTAATATTCCGGCATACTATTATATCTCTCCTAAAATCTGGGCGTGGAAGGAATGGCGAATCCGTAGTATCAAGCGTGATATCGCCGAACTCTTCTCCATCCTGCCTTTTGAGGTACCTTTCTTCGAGAAGAAGCACCGTTACCCTATCCATTATGTGGGTAATCCTACGGCAGAAGAGGTGAATGAGTTTAGGTCCGAATATCATCAGAATTTCGTGGAGTTTTGTGAAGAGAATAATCTGGACAAGCATCGCCCGATTATTGCTTTGCTTGCTGGAAGCCGTTTGCAGGAAATTAAAGATAATCTGCCTGCCATGATTGAGGTGGCAGAGCGATTCGAGGATTATCAGCTGGTGCTTGCCGGAGCTCCTTCTATCGAGGATTCTTATTATGAGAAGTTCCTGAAGGGTACGCCTGTTAAGATGGTGCGCAATAAGACCTATCCGCTCCTGAGTCACAGTACGGCGGCTTTGGTAACGAGTGGTACAGCTACTTTGGAGACGGCGCTGTTCGAAGTTCCGCAGGTGGTTTGCTATGAAACTCCATTGCCGCGTTTGGTTCGCCTTGCGTTTAAGCATGTGATGTCGTGCAAGTATATTTCGTTGGTGAATCTGATTGCCGACAAGGAAGTGGTGCAGGAGATGTTTGCCGACCGTTTTCAGGTGGATGCCATCGCCGACCAGCTTTATCAGATTTTGTCAGGTAAGGAGGGTAGGGAGCGTATGCTTTCAGAATATCGTGAGGTAAGAGAGCGTTTAGGCAATCAGGTTGCTCCTGATGAGGCTGCTGCCATCATGTTCGATCTCTTGATCAAGCGTCGTGACATGCTGGTTAGACTTGCCAAGGAGAGAGCTGAAGCAGAAGCCAAGGCTGCTGCCGAAGCCGCCGAGCGTGCCCGATTAAAAGCTCTGGCAGAAGCCGAAGCAGCTAAAAAGAAGGCTGAACAACAGGCTGAGGCTGCAAGAAGAAAGGCGGAAGAGGCTAGAAGACTGGCTGATGAAGAAGCCGAAAGAGCCAGAAGGGCAGAAAAACTGCTTAATGAGTCGCAGCAGGATGAATTGAAATAGCTGATATAAAAGTAGCAGCCGTTATAAATTAAAAAATCCAAGCTAGAATGAATCTGGCTTGGATTTTTTTCTTATTGTACTTTTTCAGAACGGAGTCTATCCGAAAAGCTGGAGGGTATAGAGATAAATCACGGCAGCTGGAATCGCTATGAGTGATGAATCGAAGCGGTCGAGCATTCCGCCATGGCCTGGCAGGATATTACCGCTATCCTTTACTCCCAGGGTGCGCTTGAAGAGACTCTCTACCAAATCGCCCCAGGTTCCGAAAACCGCTATAACTACTCCTAAACCTACCCATCCGAGAATGCTGAGGCGGTGGGCCTCACCGTCGTTGGCAATATAGCCGATGATGATGGCTGCGATAATCACGAAGATGCCACCACCGATGCTGCCTTCCCAACTCTTTGCCGGACTGATGCGAGGAAACAACTTGTGCTTGCCGAAAAGCGAACCGCTGCAATAAGCACCAGTATCATTGGTCCAGAGGAAGATGAATACGCTCAGAGGCAAAAGCATATCATAATGTATCTGACCGTCGAATGCCGAAGTCTCAAAAGCCAACACGTTGATCATCGAGAATGGCAGGGCAATATACATCTGCGAAAGCATGGTGTAGGCCCAGTCGTTGATGGCATTCTTGTTGGCTGTATAGAGCCCTCCTATGAAGAGGTAGATAATGGTGAGCAAGTAAGGTACGAATACCACGAAGTTGCCCACGATACCTGTACGGAAGCCTGCTACGGCAAGGAAGAAATATACTCCTGCCACGGTGGTGATGAATCGGTTGACAGTTACATCGTCCTTTTGGTTCACCAGTCCGCAGTACTCCCAGATGCTTAGGCCTGTAATCAGAGCGAACAGGAATACCATCGCCCTAGGATTCAGGAAGCAAGATACCATACACACGACGAAGAGTACGCCTGTGATGGATCTAATTACTAGATTTTTTTGTTTCTCAGTCATAGTCTTGCTTTTTATTCGTTATTGTTCTCGTTTTCAGAAGTCTTTTCTGAAGTTTTCTTGAGAGCATCATTTGAAGTTTTCTCGGAAACCTTCTCTTCTGCATCCTCAGAAACCTTTGCGGGAGCTTTCTCTGAAGTATTCTCTTCAGCCTCCTCCTTTGAAGCTTTCTTTGCCTCTTCATGCTCCTTGATGGCTGCCTGAACCTCAGGCATATCCTTTACGGCATCATCAATCTTAGGCTGTTCGTCCTCCATGATTTCCTGAGAACGGCTCAGCCAAGGACGCTTTCCGAAGATGTGCTCCACGTCTTCTGCCATAATCACCTCTTTTTGAATCAGCAGCTCGGCAAGGGCGTTGTGACCCTCCTTGTGCTCCATCAGGATGTTTTTGGCACGGGTGTATTGCTCGTTCACCATCTGCAGAACCTCCTTGTCTATCTCGCGGGCTGTAGTCTCTGAATATGGACGCTGGAACGAATACTCGTTCTGGTTGTAATAGCAGATATTTGGCAATGTCTTGCTCATGCCCAGATAAGCCACCATTCCATATGCACTCTTGGTTGCGCGCTCCAGGTCGTTCATCGCACCGGAAGAAATATGACCGGTGAAGAGTTCCTCGGCAGCACGTCCACCCATCAGCGAGCACATCTCGTCGAGCATCTGCTCCTTGGTAGTAATCTGTCGCTCCTCTGGGAGATACCAGGCTGCTCCGAGTGCCTGACCACGAGGCACGATGGTAACCTTAATGAGCGGATTGGCATACTGGCAGAACCAGGAGATGGTTGCGTGACCTGCCTCATGGAGTGCGATGCTGCGCTTCTCGTCGGCAGTCATCACCTTGGTCTTCTTCTCCAATCCGCCTACAATTCTATCTACGGCATCGAGGAAATCCTGCTTGCATACCGCCTTCTTGTCGTGGCGGGCAGCAATGAGGGCAGCCTCGTTACATACATTTGCAATATCAGCACCCGAGAAGCCCGGAGTCTGACGAGCCAGGAGATCCACGTCCACAGTATCATCTATCTTGATAGGCTTGAGATGAACCAGGAAGATAGCCTTACGCTCGTTCAAACCAGGAAGATCTACGTGGATTTCTCGGTCGAAACGGCCGGCACGGAGCAGGGCGCTGTCGAGCATATCTACACGGTTGGTAGCAGCCAGAATGATGACACCACTATTGGTGCCGAAACCGTCCATCTCTGTAAGCAGGGCGTTGAGAGTGTTCTCTCGCTCATCGTTTCCGCCCATTGCTGGGTTTTTGCTGCGGGCACGACCCACAGCATCGATTTCGTCGATGAAGATGATACTTGGAGATTTCTCCTTTGCCTGGCGGAAGAGGTCGCGAACACGCGATGCACCTACACCGACAAACATTTCCACGAAATCGGAACCGCTCATCGAGAAGAATGGTACGCCAGCTTCTCCAGCCACCGCTTTTGCCAGAAGGGTCTTACCGGTTCCCGGAGGACCTACGAGCAGGGCGCCCTTAGGAATCTTGCCACCCAGGTCGGTGTATTTCTTCGGATTCTTCAGGAAATCCACGATTTCCTGCACTTCCTGCTTGGCACCTTCCTGTCCGGCAACGTCCTTGAAGGTAATGCCGATGGCATTTCCCTTCTCATACATCTTCGCCTTGCTCTTGCCTACATTGAAGATGCCGCCGCCCATGTTGCTCATGCCGCTTCCCATTCTGCCCGACATCCAGTAGATGAAGAGGAAGAAAAGGAGGAGAGGGGCAACGCTCATTACGAGATTCCAAAAGTCATTGCTCTTCTGGTTGTCGTAACTGAAGGAACGGATCTTTTTCTCCTTCACCATTTCGTTGGCGTAGCGATCTACCTCGTCGATTGATCCGAACTGTACCTTGACGTAAGGATTCGGTCCTACGCTCTGGGCACTCATCTTATAGACATCTCTCGTATATTTTGGGTTGATATATATCTTGAGAGTACTTTCCGTCTTGTTGGCTACTACGCTCAGCACGTATCCCTTGTCCACATATTGCTTGAATTCGGTATAGGTGGCTTCCTTGGCTGCGCTTCCGCCCAAGGCATCACCACCGCCACTGAAAAATAAAGCGATGAGGGCGATGAGGATAATGGTGTAGAGCCAATTCATGTTAAACCTAGGCATCTTCGGACCTTTTCCTCCGCCAGGATTATTGAAGTTGTTGCTTTGTTCCATTGTTATTGTTTATTTCTATTTTGTGTATGCTCTTTTTTCTCTTTTGATGCGCTGGTTTAGTGCATCATCTTCCTTAAATGCCGCTCTTGATGCCTCTGTAGAGTCTGCTGTCATGTTCGGCATTCTTGGGAATTAGTCGAGATTCGGAATATGGGTAAGCTTGGCGTCTGCCCAGAGATGTTCCAGGTCGTAATAGGCGCGTACCTCAGGCAGGAAGATGTGAACGAGAACATCCACAAAGTCCATTGCCACCCACTGGTCGTTGCCCAGACCTGCCACATTCACCGGCTTCTCGCCAAGGTTCTTGCGGCACATGTCGCCCACAGATTCTGCGATGGCTTCTACCTGTGTAGGTGATCCACCCTGGCAGATGATGAAATATTTGGCGATGGTGCCATCCATTTCACTGAGGTCGGCGATAACGATGTCTTGACCTTTTTTCTCCTGTATTCCTTCCTTAATAGTCTCTACGAGTTGTTTAACTGTGTTCATTTAATCTTTCTTTATTTTTTTATTTTCTTTATTTACTACCTTATTATATGTAATTATGGTACAAAGATACGCTAAATACCCGAAAAAGCCATAGAAAACAGAAAAAATTGAGATTTTTTAGAAAAAAGTGCTGAAAAATTTTGGTGATTCAAAAAAAAGTTGTACCTTTGCACCCGCAATTGAGAAACAATATGCTTGAGATTGCAGTGATATTGGGATATGGTGTAATGGTAACACTACAGATTCTGGTCCTGTCATTCCTGGTTCGAGTCCGGGTATCCCAACTTCATCATTCAGGCATTCTTCTTAAACGTAAAATTGGGATATGGTGTAATGGTAACACTACAGATTCTGGTCCTGTCATTCCTGGTTCGAGTCCGGGTATCCCAACTAGAGAGCATCTTTCATTTCGAAAGATGCTTTTTTCGTATATTTACCTTTTGGGGATTGGGGAGAACTTCGTATTCTATTCTGTTCTTCAAAAGAAAAGAGGGTGTGTCATGGACTTATGGCACACCCTCTTATTTGATTTCAATAAAATCTTTTACTTGTTCTCTGCATCAATAGCCTTGATTTTCTCCTTTACGAGTTTCAAGTCTTCTTTGAGCTTTTCTACCTTGCGGTTCATTTCCTCTACCAGGCTATTACCCTTCTTGCTGGCAGCATTGAGGAAGCCGAGGTTGTTCTCGTAGGTAGTAATCTCAGCGCGCAGCTGGTCGTAGCGACGCAACAGTCTGCCACGCTCGTTGTCTAATGCGTTGACACCTTTCTCGGCAACATTCTTGAGGCTGTTCTTGAAGTTGTGGATATGGCGCTTGGCATTGTTGGAACGCAAGGTCTTGTAGAGCTTGTCCATCACCTCGTGATACTCCTGGTAAACCTTGTCCTTCTCCTTGAATGGTACGTGACCTACAGCGTTGTACTCTGCGATGAGGTCCTGCATATTCTTCTGGAAGTGCTCGCCGGCGTTCTCAACCAACTCGTTGAGCTTGGCGATAATCTCACGTTTCTTGTCCAGGTTGGCATGCTCCTCGCTGCGTGCACCGGCATTCAGCTTGTTGCGTGCGTCGAAGAACTTATTGCATGCGCCGAGGAATTCCTTCCAGAGCTGGTCGCCCTGCTTGCGAGGCACGTAGCCTATGTTTTTCCATTCTCTCTGCATCTGAATCAGCTTGTCGCCGGTCTTCTTCCACTCGGTGCTATCTGCCAACTGCTTAGCCTTCTCCACGAGCTTCTGTTTCTTCTCGAGATTCTCTGCATACTGGCTCTTGATATTCTTGAAGAATTCAGCCTTCTTGCTGAAGAATTCGTCGTTAGCGATACGGAAGCGCTCAAAGATTTTCACGTTCATCTTCTGAGGAGCAAAGCCTATCTTCTTCCATTCACCCTGAATCTCGATGATAGCCTTGGTAGCATCCTCCCAATCGGAAGCCTGCTTCTTCTCCTTCAGATTGATAGCCTCAATCTTTTCGCAGAGGGAAGTCTTGTTAGCAAGATTCTCCTCCTCCTTGGCACGCAGATCCTCGAAGTGCTGCTGGTGCTTCTTGTTGATTACGGTACTTGCGTTCTTGAAGCGGGTCCAGATTTCCTCGCGCAGTTCCTTTGCTACAGGACCGATTTCGCGGTATTCCTGGTGCAGGTCTTGCAACTGGTGGAAAGCAGAGATTACATCTGGCTCCTCTGCGAGCTTCTCGGCAGCCTCGCAGAGCTTAGTCTTTGCCTCAAGATTCTTCTTGAAGTCGTATTCGCGAGCCTCGTTGTTGAGTTTCAGAAGGTCGTAGAACTGCTCCACGTAGAGCTGGTAGTTCTTCCATACCTCGTTTGCCTTGTCAGCAGGGATAGCCTTGATTTCCTTCCATTCCTGCTGCAGGGTCTTGAATTCCTGATATGATTTGTTGGCCTCTTCTGGCGAAGTGGTCATTGCTTTGATCTTTTCGATAATCTCGAGTTTCTTCGCAAGGTTTTCCTGCTTTTCCTCTTCCTGCTGAAGGAAGATCTTGGCTCTCTTTTCCTTGATAATCTGCATTTCGGCCTTGAAGGCTTCTTCTGTATCATCTGGTAAGAGAACATACTTTTCAGGGTCACCACCTGCTGCGAGATACTCTTTTGTCTGCGCATCTCTTTCTGCGAGATGAATCTTGTAGAAAATTGTCTTCAGCATATCAAGCTCCTCTTTGTTAGGAACTTCTGCGCTATGAGCAATTTCTTTTACTCTTTCGAGTACTTCCTGCTTGGTGGCGTATGCCTTCTTGGCAGGATCCAGGGTGCTCTGCTGCAACAGAGCGTTTTCTTGAGAGTCCATCATGTCACTTTGTTTAGTTTATGATTCGAGTTTCTTTGGCCGGTAGTCGTCTCAGACGATTCGACCCACAAAAATATTTATTATATTAATTCTGCAAACTTAAACAAAAAAATCGAATATCTAGTCAAGATATTCGATTTTTTATACTTTTATAACAATAGAAGCCCTTAGGGCTGCATTTTCCAGCTATAATTGTTCCAATATTTATAACAGTCGCTTGTATCTCAGGAAGCCCCAGCTTAAGCCTGAGACGATGAACGAGAGTATCAGGGCGAAGGCGAATCCGTAAGGACTCTCTTCCATGCCGTTGATCAGGTTCATACCGAACAAGGATGAAATCAGCGTTGGCAACATCATGACGATACTGATACTGGTGAGGGTACGCATCGTGGTGTTCATATTGTTGTTGATGATGCTCGAGTAGGTATCCATCGTAGATTCCAGAATGTCGGAGTAGATACTGGTGGTTTCCCTAGCCTGCGTCATCTCGATGTTTACGTCCTCGATCAGGTCTGCATCCAGCTCATCCACCTGCAGCTTGAACTTCAGTTTAGAGAGCAGGGTTTCGTTGCCTCGGATAGAGGTGGTGAAGTAGGTGAGGGAGTCCTGCAGGCGGCTCAGGCCTATCAGGCTCTCGTTGTTCACGCCGTGGTCAAGATTTCTCTTTGCCTTCTCGATGAGCGAATTGATCTGTTTGAGTCGTTTCAGATACCATACGGCAGAAGAGAGGAAGAGTCGGAATATCATATCCACATAGTCGGTGAATCCTTCGCCGCGTTTCTGCTGATAGCTTACGAAGTCTATCATCATATTGGTTTCGTAGAAGCATACGGTAATGGTTACGTCGCGCTTGTGGATGATGCCTAGCGGCACTGTGGTATATGGGGTGCGGCTGCGTATTTCCTTGACGTAAGGGATACGGAGGATGATGAGCATCCAACCGTCGTCGTATTCGTAGCGGGCACGCTCATCGGTATCGCTGATATCCGAAAGGAAATAATCAGGGATCTTGAATTCTTCTTCCAGCAGTCGCTGGTCTTCATCGGTTGGACATGTTACCTGTACCCAACAGTTTGGCTGCCACTCATTGAGTGCAGTCAGATTCTTATCGATATTCCAGAAAGTCTTCATTGTTTGCTAATCTCCAAATAATAAAAGGTTTGGGTATGGAGATGAGCATAGGGTTGTGCCCTTCTTGTGGGCTTACGGTTGCTGAATCTCCACGCCTTACAATTCGTTATTGTTCTCCGCGTGATAATCGTCCATTTTGGTTGTTATTTAATGAAACATCTGCAAGCTTTTCTGTATTCTGTTCTTCGCAGTTTTACAGTTCTTGCCAAATCGCCTGCAAAGGTAATGATTTTAATTGAGAAAAGGAACAAAAAAGCCGAGAATTTTCTTTCTCGGCTTTCTTTTTTCATCATTTTGTAATTTCTTATTTCTTATTTAACAGGAATCTCAGCCAGGAGCTGCTTCATCAGGTTCCAGAAAGGAGCTACGCAGCTAATCTGGCAACGCTCATTGGCTGTGTGAGGGCTGAGCAATGTAGGGCCAAATGATACTACATCGAGGTGAGGATACTTGCCCAGGATGATAGAGCACTCCAAACCTGCGTGAACAGCCTGTACTACGCCGTCCTTGCCGTTCTGCTCCTTGTAAACCTTCAGTACATGCTCCAGGATGTCGCTCTTAGGGTTAGGGTTCCAGCCTCCGTATGCACCGCTGAACTCTACCTTCATGCCAGCCATGTTGAAGCAGCTCTCCATCATGGTAGCGAGATACATCTTGTAGTACTCGTGGCTGGAACGAGCCAGGATTTTGATGGCTGCCTTGCCGCCGCCAATCTCGATGATGGCGAGGTTAGAAGATGTCTCTACGATGCCTGGCATAGATGGAGCCATACGCAATACGCCGTCGTGGCAGGCATAGATGGCATCTACCAGGTTGTCCTGAATCTCTGCAGGAACCTCTGTAGCTGGAGTCTCTACGTTCTCGGTGAAGAATTCAATGTTCTCGATGTTTTCGATGCCGTTGAACTCATCGCAGATCTCGTCCTTCCAGTCGGCTACCATGTCGTTCAGTGCCTCTACGTTCTCCTTTGGCAGGGTGAGTACTACCTGTGCCTGGAATGGGATGGCATTGCGCATGTTGCCGCCCTGCCATGAAGCCAGACGTGCGTCAAGCTCAGAGATGGCCTCGCGTACGAAGCGAACCATGCACTTGTTGGCATTGGCTCTGCCTTCATTGATCTCGATGCCGGAGTGGCCGCCCTTCAATCCCTTCAGGGTAACCTTCACGGCTGCATCTTCCTTGTCTGTCTCTACCTCCTTATAGTCGAGTGTTGCTGTAATGTCGATTCCGCCGGCGCTGCCGATTACGAACTCGCCCCATACCTCTGTATCGAGGTTCAGGAGAATGTCACCGTTCAACTCGCCCTCAGGAAGACCGTTGGCACCAAACATACCTGTCTCCTCATCTGCAGTGATCAGACCCTCTACTGGTCCGTGCTGCAGGTCCTTAGCCTCCATCACAGCCATGATGGTAGCTACACCCAGACCGTCGTCGCTACCCAGAGTGGTCTTGTTGGCACGCACCCAGTCACCGTCGATGATGGTCTCGATAGGGTCGTTCTCGAAGTCGTGGTTGCTCTCAGGTGCCTTCTGAGGAACCATGTCCATGTGAGCCTGGAGGATGACGCCCTTGCGGTTCTCCATACCAGGAGTAGCAGGTTTGCGCATCACGATGTTTCCGGCAGCATCCTGGAAAGCCTCTACGCCGGCTTCTTTTGCCCAGTCGAGCAAATAAGCCTGAATTTTCTCCAAATGTCCTGATGGACGTGGAACTTGTGTCAACTTGTCGAAATTACGCCAGATTTCCACTGGACTAAGATTCTTAATGTCAGCCATAATATCTTTATTTAAAATGTTAATGTTCTTTTTGTTTTTGAATGTTATGCTTCTTCGTAAACGCTAGTGCTATCCATCCGTAGATGCCCAGCAGGATGACGAGCAGGGTCTGCACGGAGTGAACGATGAGCACGAAGTAGAGGGCGTCGTTCTGCTGGATGCCATAGAGGATGAGCATCGTCTTCACGGCGAAATGCCATGGACCCGCTCCGTTGGGCGTAGGTACGATTACCGCTATGCTTCCTACGATGAAGGTCACCAGTCCGCACATCAGATTGAGATGGCTCGTAGATTCGAAGCACTGGAAGGTGAGATAATAGTGCAGGAAGTAGCTCAGCCAGATGCCCAGAGTGAAGGCGATGTAGAGCGGCACGTTTCTCACGCCCTTCAGCGAGATTACTCCCTGCCAGAGTCCGCTCAGCGTAGCTTTCACCTTATTATATATAGCCAATTTCTTGAGCAGCATGTGAGCCAGGAAGAGTACGGCGATGCCGCAGATGGCGGTAACCAGGTATCCGGTGGCTGTAAAGTTGCCCAGGATGCTGTCCATGCTCGTGCCCGTCTTGTCGAAGAAGTTCAGGAAGACGGGAATCTGCATCAGGAACACCAGTCCTGCGATGAGTAATACGAGCAGCGAGTCGATGGCTCTCTCAGTCACCACGGTGCCCAGTGCTTTCGGAAACGAAACGCCGTCCCATCTCTTCAGTACGGCACATCTTGCAAATTCACCCGAGCGGGGGATGACGAGGCTCAGGGCATACGAGAGGAATATGGAGTTGATGCTTACGCTGCTGCGCGCCTTCTCGCCGATGGGTTCCAGCGCCTGCTTCCATCTCCATCCTCTGAAAAGCTGCGCCGAGATGCCGAAGGGGAACGACAGCAGCATCCAGGTCCAGCTCATCTTGTGGAGTAGTACCTCCTCCACCTGCTTGAAGTCGAATCCGCGATACATCCAATAGAGGATGGCACCGCCTAGAAACAAGGAGAGTGCCACCTGCCAAATATTGTTTGCTATCTTTTTCTTTTCCATCATAGCTGCAAAGGTAACACTTTTATCGCTTATATGGCACTACTTTCGCATATTTTTAGCATAAATAAACGGTTAGGCTCCTTTTTATTTCCTCTTTTTTATATAAAAGATGAAAAAAAAAGCATTCAAGGGGTGATTTCTCGAAAAATAATCGTATTTTTGCAAAATAAATATATCAATATCGTATAGAACGTATGAAAGCTGTAAAGCCAAAGAAAAATCTAGGTCAGCACTTCCTTACTGACCTCAACATAGCCAAGCGCATCGCCGACACGGTGGATGCCTGCCCTGATATACCTGTTCTTGAAATCGGACCGGGTATGGGCGTTCTTACCCAATATCTCGTAGAGAAGCCTCGTCCGGTAAAGGCGGTGGAAATCGATTCTGAGTCGGTAGCATATCTCCACGAGAATTTCCCGACACTGAAGGATAACATTATCGGAGAGGATTTCCTGAGGATGGATCTCAACCAGATATTCGATGGAAAGCAGTTCGTGCTCACGGGCAACTATCCATACGATATCTCTTCGCAGATTTTCTTCAAGATGCTCGACTACAAGGATCTCATTCCTTGCTGCACGGGTATGATCCAGCGAGAGGTGGCTTTGCGTATGGCTTCCGAGCCGGGCAACAAGGCGTATGGCATCCTCAGCGTACTCATCCAGGCATGGTATGATGTGGAGTATCTCTTCACCGTAGATGAGGGCGTGTTCAATCCACCGCCAAAGGTGAAGAGTGCCGTCATCCGTATGACCCGTAACGAGGTGACCGATCTGGGATGTGATGAGAAACTCTTCAAGCGACTGGTGAAGACTGTGTTCAACCAGCGCCGCAAGATGCTCCGTGTAAGCCTCAAGCAGATGTTCCCGGGTGTAACCCCACGTGAGGATTTCTACACCACCGACATCATGACCAAGCGCCCTGAGCAGCTCAGCATCCAGCAGTTTGTGGAACTCACCAACTATGTGGGCGAAGAACTGAAACGATTGGAATTAATAAAATAATAAACAAAAAAATATACAGACTATGATCGACGTAAAAGAAACTTTGAATTCAGCAGCAGAGCGTATGGAGATGGCAGCAATGTATCTCGCTGAAGAGCTCTCTCATGTTCGTGCAGGTCGTGCTAACGTGGCTATCCTCGACGGCGTGCGTGTTAACAGCTATGGCAGCATGGTTCCATTGAACCAGGTAGCTACCGTAACCACTCCTGATGCCCGCACCATCGCCATCCGCCCTTGGGACAAGAAGGCTATCAAGGACATCGAGAAGGCTATCATGGACAGTGGCGTGGGTATCACACCGGAGAACAATGGTGAGATTGTACGTCTCGGTATCCCTCAGCCTACTGGTGAGCGCCGTAAGGAGCTGGTTAAGCAGTGTAACAAGATTGCTGAGCGTGCCAAGATTGAGGTTCGCAACGTGCGTCAGGAAATCAAGGAGAAGCTGAAGAAGGCTATCAAGGATGGTCTTTCTGAGGACTTGGAGAAGGATGCAGAGAACGATTTGCAGAAGCTTCACGACAAGTACATCAAGCAGCTCGAAAGTTTGATGGACGAGAAGGAAAAGGAAATCATGACAGTCTAGAAAGACGTCATGTTTTTCAGACTTACATTATTAATATGTGATAATGAGAGGACTCGTTATTAAGAATACAGGCAGCTGGTACACCGTCAAGACTGACGATGGCCAGCTGATTGAAAGCAAAATCAAGGGCAATTTCCGATTGAAGGGCATCCGCAGCACCAATCCTGTGGCGGTGGGCGACTATGTGCAGCTCATCACCAACCAGGAGGGCACGGCGTTCATCTCTTCCATCGAAGACCGCCAGAATTATATCATCCGTAAATCACCCAACCTCAGCAAGCAGAGTCACATCCTTGCGGCTAATCTCGATCAGGCGCTGCTTGTGGTTACCGTGAATTACCCAGAGACTTCCACCACCTTCATCGACCGATTCCTGGCTGGAGCCGAGGCATACAGAGTGCCCGTCATCATCGTGTTCAACAAGTGCGACCTTCTTACCGAAGAAGAGCTGCGCTACGAGAAAATGATGCGCACCCTCTATGAGACCATTGGTTATCAGTGTGTAGAGATTTCGGCTGCTACCGGTGAGGGCGTTGATGAATTGCGTCCGCTCATCCGGGACAAGAAGTCGCTGCTCAGCGGCAACAGTGGCGTAGGCAAGTCAACCCTCATCAACCAGCTCATTCCGGATGCCGGACAGCGCACCGCCGAAATCAGCGAGGCGCATAACAGCGGTATGCATACCACCACCTTCAGCGAGATGCTGGAACTGCCGGAAGGGGGCTATCTCATTGATACTCCGGGCATCAAGGGCTTCGGTACCTTTGATATCGAGAAGGAGGAACTCACCAGCTATTTCAAGGAAATTTTCAAGTTTTCGCAGAACTGTAAGTTCTCCGACTGCACCCATACCCACGAACCGGGCTGTGCCGTCATCAAGGCTGTGGAGGAGCATTATATTGCTGCCAGCCGCTATCAGAGCTATCTCTCTATGCTCGAGGATAAGGACGAGAATAAGTATCGTGAGGCATTCTAGAAACCATGGTTTCCGGAGTGGATATAAAATAAGAATTATGGCAAAACAGGAACTGAAGGATTTTAAACAGCGCGTAGAGGAAGGCGAATTTGCACAGAGCGCAGAGATTTCTGCCAGTTATCTCGACGAAGACATCCTGATCATAGACAATGTCAAGGTGTTGCAGAATCCAGACCCCGTAAGATTGCAGATGAACATGATTGCATCCTGCTTGCGTGGCAGTCTGAAAGTAGAGTATAATGGCAATATCCTCTTGGTAGAGAAGGGCGATATCTTTATCTGTCCTCCCAACTCTACACTCGACATCGTGGAAGTGTCGGGCGATTTTGCGTGCACGGCGATGTGTGTGAGCAATCACGGCATGCTGAATATCCTTCGTTCTCATATTTCGGTATGGAATCGGGCGATGTATGTGAGCAAGGTGTCTGTGCTGAAGATGAACGAGGTAGATATGGTATTCTATGCCAAGTTCACCGATCTGGTGCGTCTATGCCTGGATCCATCGTTCTGCGAGCGCACTTCGTGGAAGCCTTATCGCCGGGAGATTGTGGAGACGCTCTTGAAGAGTGCGCTCTTGGCGGTGAGCAACATGCTGTTGGAGGATATGCCGAAGGAGGAGCTGAATTCCAGTTCTAGCGAACTTTTCGATCAGTTTCTGGAGTTGTTGCAGCAGGCGGAGGTGAAGCATCAGCCGGTGGAGAATTTCGCCCGCAAGCTCTGCATCACTCCGAAGTATCTCTCCATCATCTGCAAGCGCCATTCGGGCAAGACGGCGATAGAGTGGATTACGGAATATACGCTTGCCGACATCACTTATCTCCTCCGTTCCACCTCGAAGACCATCAAGGAGATTTCAGGCATTCTTGGTTTCTCCAACACATCTTTCTTTGGCAAGTATGTGAGAGAGCATCTCCACATGTCGCCATTGAAATACCGCGAAAGTTTGAGGAAGAAATAGCGTTTTGCTATGTCATCTCAAAAAAAATGGCAACCGGAAATAATTCGGTTGCCATTTTTCTTTCTTACTTCTCTGGGAAGATTTCTGCCAGTTTCTTTGCCATACGCTCAGCGAGTACGGTGGTATATACTACCTTGCCCTCCGGGTTGATGAGATACATGGTAGGAAGCCAGGAAATCTTGTAATCCTTGGAAATCTGGGTTTCCTTCCACTTCTTGAACTCGCTGTACTGCTCCCATTCCACGCCGTTTGCCTGGGTGTAGTTGTCGAGCTTCTGCTTGTCGGTATCCATGGATACACCGATGAACTTGGTACGGGTGCCGTACTTTTGGAACATCTCCTTGACGGTAGGAATCTCTCTACGGCAATCAGGACACCAGGTAGCCCAGAAATCCAATACCGTCCATGTTCCCTTCTTGAGAGCAGGGAAGGCTGGGGCCTCTGTTCCTGCAGCCAGGAGATTCTTGGCATAGAGTACATCCACATCCTGTGGGTTCTGGGCTGTTGTTGCGCTGCCCTGAGCGCTAGCTCCGATGACAGATGCTGCCATGAGGAGCAAAGAGAATATTGCTTTTTTCATTTTTCTTTATATTTATAAATTCCGAATGCAAAGATACGGATAATTTTCGAAAAATGATATTAGATGAAAGAAAAAATGCCGGGCGCATCTTGAAAAAGATGGCTCGGCATTGTTTTTGGGGGGACAAGCGATGGAATCGCTTGGAACGGGGGCAGGCTTGCTTCTTAGCTTTTTGCCTTCTTACTTTACGCTCCACTCGAAAAGACCACAGGAATGGGTCTCTGGCTGCTTCAGTTCGAGCTTTACAGCCTTGGTCTTCACTGGGTCGAAATTCACGATGCAGGCTACACCACGCTTGCATGGATAAGCATCGGCTCCAGGAACTTCCTTCCAGTTGCCTGCCTCGTCCTGATAGTAGAGCTTCCAGCTGTCTGGCACCTTGCAACCGCCCCATGGCTGGTCGTCGTACCAATATACGGTGCTGGTCTTGATCTCCTTGCTCTCAGGGAAGGTGTAGGTAATCCACTCTGTGGTGTTCTTCTTTGGCCACCAATGGATGTATGGGATAGAACGGTCGCTCTCATCGGCAGGAACCAGTCCGTCGGTGATGCTGCTCTTGGCTGGCACTGGAGAAGAGAATTCAACCTTAGCCTGTGCGGCGAGAGTTGCAGGAGCTGATGGCTTTGCTGCCTTGACATCCTGTGGCAACCATACCTTCATGTTGCCGTTACCACGATGAGCCCAGGCGAAGTATGGGATGAGAGTCAGGGTCTGGTCTTTGGTACTCAGCTTGCCGCTCTTGTCGTAGGCGAGAGTCTGCACATTCTCGGTCAAGGTCTCCATGTTCTGCCCCTTGTAGAGTGTCAGTACATTCTTGTATTTTGGGTCGATGAAGCCATCGTAAGAGAGCTTGCCCTCAGCGAACTGAGGTTCGCGGTTCTCCAGGATGCTCATAATGTCGAAGCCCTGGTTGTCTGGCCACTCTGCGCAATATACGATAGGACCACGCTCGATGCTGATGCAGCCACGGTCTGCCTCTACCTTGTTGTTGGCACGTACGGTGCGTGCCTCCATATCGAAGTGAACGCAAACCACATCGCCCTTCTTCCACTTGCGGTTGATGGTATAATAGCCATCCTCTGTCACCTTACCCTCTATTTTCTTGCCGTTAACGGTAATGGTATAACCCAGTCGCTTACCGTCGCTGTAGTAGTAGAGATCGGATGGTACAGGCTGACCCTTCACCCATCCAGGGATGCGGATCTTCATGCCAAACTGACCAGCCTTGTTGTCATCCACCTTGATAGCGATATCTCCGTTCCAAGGGTACTGTGTATCCTGGCTCAGGGAAACCTTCTTGCCGGCTACCTTCAGAGAAGAAGAGTTGCTGAGGAAGAGGTTGACATATACATTCTTATCCTTTA
>ERZ834769.1015-NODE-1015-length-26616-cov-4.336923_pt1 | contig 26616 bp, 30 predicted proteins | sample MGYA00519690_ERZ834769 | MGnify/ENA primary metagenome ERZ834769 (study PRJEB31850, sample SAMEA3708760) | human gut metagenome | biome: human gut; feature: human-associated habitat; material: faeces | place: China | collected 2014 ... | reverse complement strand
AGGAACTTGATCCAATTGATACCTCGTAAAGCGATCGGATAAGGTTCCAGACCATTCCTATTCCCCTCTATTTCATCGACAAACTTATCGATCCAGCAAACGGCCTGTTCGAAAGATATAGTTTCTTGATGAAGGTAGTCCATATAATTTAGATTATAGGACCATAACTTACCAAAGCTCTCATCGTTCCATCCTAGAAAAGCGGATTCCTTACCCAAGAAAGAGAAATGCCCCGTAACACTATCCAAGTCCGTATATTTAGGGATGAAAGGGTTTAAAGACAACGGACACCCTGTTCTTGGTAAAGAGAGCGCATACCGAAAATTCATATATTTCCGGATATATGCCCGTAACCTATACCAGACTTGATAACGAATTTGGCGAGGTATCAAGTTCCGAAGGGTTGATATATATAATGAAATATACATGTATTTAGATGCGGATAATATATTGTTTTCATCCATGCAAGCCAAGCACTTACTATTTTAGAGATTCACCCAACACCTCTCTTTCAAGCTCGTGATACAAGCGAAAGTAGCTTTCGTCGTATTCAATATACCCTCAAATGGAATCAATGGCTCACCGCCCTCCCGGATACGTTCATTCAACAACGTAAATTGACGTTTTTGCCCTTTATCCATACCGGCCTTCATCGATGAGAAACCCTTAAAACCATACCCGGTCAATTTACGCCAGTTATCCAAGACCAAGACCCTCTCCTGAGAGAAAACCTCCACACGTTCCTTGGCGTACGATTTCGAGCCGTTCGCAAAGTAATTGATCACGGCGTTCGTCCCATTCGCGTAACGAAGCAATATGCTGGCATTATCCGTATTCTCCTCCGGGTTTTCGCCTAATGCGTTCATGCAGACCGCCACGACCTCCGAGCCCGCCAAGAAGGAACATAGATCGATAAAATGGCAAGCCTCACCAATGATCCGCCCTCCACCTATCTCAAGATCATGCACCCACATTTCCCGCGGGATAAATCCGGCGTTCATCGTCGCCACTATATTTTTAGGTCCGTCACCTAGCAATCGCCTCATCTTCTCGGCGAACGGAGAGAAACGCCGGTTAAAACCAACCGTCAAGGTCGTGCCCTTAGGAGCCTCTTGATAAGCCTGTATAATATCATCCAATTCCGTCTCATTCAAGCATAACGGTTTCTCCACGAATACGCTTTTCCCATTCCGTAAAGCCTCTATCACCATCCGGGCATGCAGGTTATGACGTGTCGTGACCATCACCAAGTCCACTTCCGGATCTTTCAATATATTTTGATAGTCCGACGTGGCGTTCTCCGCCCCCGCCTTCCTCGCCAATATCTTGGCGGACAATCCTTGGGCGCTCGCTATATACTTGATTCTAGCGTGGGCCTTAGCCAAGCAAGGTATGATCATGGCAGAGGTATAATTTCCCGCCCCAATAATCCCGATCTTACCCTTTCCACTCACAAAGGCATTATTGCCAATAGAGACAACAGACTCCATTTTCGAATCAACAGGAAAACGTAATATGGAAGCGATCGATCCTTTCTTGCGCATATCGCCGTAAATCTCCTCATAATCCACCAAGTCAATCTCTTCCGTTATCAACGGCCTGACATCCAACGATCCGGAAGAGATTGCGTGGAGTATCGTCTCAAAATTACGCTTTTCCGTCCAGCGGACATAAGCCAACGGATAATCATGCCCCTTGTTCTCATATTCCTCGTCATAACGTCCGGCCCCATACGAGCAAGATACCTGAAAACTCAACTCCTTCTTATAGAAGTCATCCCTTCGCATATTCAATCCGATAACACCCACCAACACGATACGCCCCCGCTTACGGGACATCTCACACGCTTGATGGATCACCTCATGGCTTTGCGTGGAGGCCGTGATCAAGACACCATCCGCACCGATACCCCCCGTATACTCCTCCACGAACCTTACCGGATCCGTACCTCTGCCCGGGTTGACAACCACGATTCCCTTCGAGGCGGCCATATCCACCTTCTGCTGGTCAAAATCCACCCCGATAACCTTACAGCCGTTCGCTCTCAACAACTGCGCCGCCACCAAACCGATCAATCCCAGACCGACCACCACGACCGTCTCTCCCAACTGAGGATTCAATAAGCGGATTCCCTGCAAACCAATCGAACCAATCACCGTAAAGGCCGCTTCCTCATCCGTTATATCATCCGGCACCTTCGCCACCAGATTCTTCGGCACACAAACAAACTCCGCATGGTTCCCGTTCGAGGCCACCCGATCGCCTACATTGAACTCCGCGACACCTTTCCCTACAGCTACCACACGTCCGACATTGCAATATCCCAAAGGCAAAGGTTGCCCTAGCTTATTGAACACGGCCTCCAGTGTCGGTTGCAAACCATCCGTCTTTATCTTGTCCAAAACTTGCTTCACCTTATCCGGTTGTTGCCGTGCCTTATCAATCAGGTTCGCCTTTCCGAACTCCACAAGCATACGTTCCGTTCCAAGAGATACCAACGTACGAGTCGTTTGGATTAAAACATGACCGGATTTCACTTGGGGAACAGGAACTTCCTCCAAGATGGTCTGACCTGATTTGAGGTCTTGAATTATTTGTTTCATTATTTATTCTGTTTTACATCTGAAATTACCAGTCTCAATTTCCCTGATTTTGTACGAGAAATCTTGTCCACATAAGAGATTGTAACTTTAATAGAACCTGTAATCCGTGAACGAATCTCAGACCAAAGCAATTGTTCATCCGTAATGCCATAAAATTGCCCCTTTACAATCCTAAATTCTATCTCAGAAATCGATTTTTGATAAATCTGAGCCTCTTGAATATTTATCAAATCCTTGAATATATGATCTAAACGCCCAAGTTTAATCCCATTGGGTAACGATATATAATCTTCTTTTCGTCCATCTATAGATAAGACATTCACTGTGCCATTCGGCAATCGTTCTATTTCTGCGATATCCCCTGTATCATAGCGAATCAAAGGAAACGCATAGTTTGAAAATCCAGTACCTACAATCCGGCAAATTGTAGGGTCATCTTCAGTAACCGGAATAAACTCCACATACGCAAAATCCTCATCAACCTTCCAGACCCCATGTACATCCTGACTCAAATTAGCCACTCCTTCAGCCAGGCCATAATGCTGAGCCAATTTTGCGTTAGGAAAAACCTTGCTAATAATTTGTTTTTGGCCTTCTAACAAATTTTCGGCTCCAAATGTAATATGTGTAACCTGATCTAAAGGAACCAGCCTTTGATCTACTATAAGGGATGACAGTAAAGATATTTGAGAAGGATATCCATGTAACCAAGTAAGTCTTGATCTCTTCAGTTTTTGATGATACAACTCCACTGTATCTTTATTTAAATGATACGCACTAAACATCACTTGCCTACCCGGATAATTAATACGCCAAAAAGGAGTTTTCGTATTCTTGGGAGAAATAATCGTTCGACCACCAAACCATCCACACCAAGTGTTCAAACCGATTCCATGCCAACTACGATATCTCCACCACACAGCCCACTGTTTATTCTCCATCTCCCGGCTACATGGAAAAACCAATCCACTTCCCGTGGTTCCACTCGTATGCGATAAATAAGCCTCTCCTCTAAAATTCGAATTTACAATATCATTCAGATGTGTTTTAATATCTATCTTCGTTAATATAGGTAATTTAAGTAGTTCCTTATAAGGATCAGTAGCCGTAACATTAAAGCCATAATCATTAAATAATCGCTGATAATAAGGGACAGTTTGAATCTCCTGAAAAAACTTACGAAGCTCAGTTTCGGGCTGATAAGCATATTTATTAAAAAGGGATAGCTGCTTCTTAAAATTTCCATTAAATCGTTTCCTGCAAATCAAGAACCCCTTCAACGAACAAAGAATGTTTTGTATCAGAACCGGAGAAGAATCATAAATTCTCTCTAATGTAGACATATTTACAATGATTTATGATTTGGTAATTCAATATGACCCTTCCATCCAAAATGAGGAATAAAATCAAAATGTTCCTGATTCCTCAAATTGTTCAGGCTACCATTCCACTCCTCAATATCGCTAACAATCTGTATACTTAATGGATCGACCTCGGAAATAGGCATAGTGATCTCTCTAAATGCCTCACGAATAACAGGCAAACGTTTCCAATCAAATCCCATCAAAGTAGCAGCTACGGCATCCACAGAGGCTGGATCCTCACCCGAAATATAAACACCACATGTTTTAGGATCTCCTTGCATAGGTCCTGCTCCTTCCATACCAATTTCTCCATCTATTATAGAATAATATCTTTTTCTTCCAGAAATTCGCAAAGAACCATCTGGATTTCCATATAATAGGCAACGATTCAAATCCAAAGTCATACGCCATGTCGTATCATTCCCATACCAATTACCACTACGAATCGTATCTTTACCTGAACCAAAAACTCTAGCACCTTCCTTCCTTGCCACATGAACAAGTTTTGTACCTAGAGCAGGATACCAAATCGCCATCCTCTTCAAAAATTTTGAACCAATAGTTTCTATTCTCCTTTTTAAAGAAAGATCCGGATACTCATCTCCGCCACTTTTAGGGGAACCCCACGTATGGTGCGGGAGCCAATTCTTATCAGCGTTAATCCCAACTAAATTTTTTATACTTAATGTAACTCCTGTTTTTTTATGAGTCTTCAATTTTGGTAATGAGATGAAAACATCTGCACAGATAGGAGTTCCACAAATCAAATACTCTTGACGGTCCTTTATATGATGACTATTAACTTCCTTAAAGTCATAATCCGCTCCATAATATTTTCCTTCACCTTTATAACCATAGAACAAACTATCCTTTCCAAGATTAAATGCTATAGCCCCATTGGGATCTCCACTCAATTTTTTCCGATCTATGATAACTCCATCTTTATTCGTCCACTCCTCATTTCGCAAATCAACAACTTCCACCACTGTACCATATTTCTTCGCACAATCGGTTGCAATCTTGTATAAATCCAACTTCCCCGCAATTAATTTGAAAGAAGAATCGGTTTGAGGAGCATCACAAATAATTAATTTTCCCGTGTTACGCAACCTCTGACAAACATAGTCTGAGACAGCAAAAATTACAGAAGAAGAAGTAATTACACTTTTCCACTCACTTATATCTGTTTCTTTGCATTCTTTTACTAAATTAGGTTTAACAACAACAACATCGCCCTCTTTAATATCTATAAAATCCAAGAATGGTTTATTTTTATTTACATATATATTCATTTAAATTATATTATTATTTAACACCGTAATCAATCATTCAAAATAAGCAGAGTATCCATATCATTCTCAACTGTAGCAACTTGATATAATATAAGTTTTGAAATATAAAAATTATTAGTGTTAGGAAATATTAAAGCCCCAAACTGAAACAATCCCATAGGTAATAAATCTTTCTTGGCTGAATAGATATCCCTAAAACCAGTTTTCAATGAGCCTAAATACAAATGAGACTTATAGTCTTTCACTCCTTTTCCTTTTTTCAAGGTAAGAAGATATCTAAACATTTCTTTTCTGGAATATTTTCTCACGATAGCTGGTTCCACCGTTGTAGAAAAACAATAACCATCCCTATATTGGGTACCATAAATAACAGGACCGGATATTTCTTGGATTTTCCTCACCTTATATTCTCCATCCTCCTCATAGAGTAAACATATATAATTAGTCTCTTCTTGAGAATCTGTCGCATACAAGATTCCCTCTGGAACAATAAAAGCAACGCAAGCCCTATATAACTGAGAGCCTATCTTAACTGGCTCAACCTTGCTAAAATTATTTGTTGCCTTCCAGATACCAGACTCATTATCCAAATCCCCCGTAAAAACCCACACACACTGATTATTTTTATCCGGCAGCAAATTGTGAACATGATATATTGTATTAGGAGGAAATGTATAAACAATCCTTTCCCGGTCCTTTGCGAATATTTGCTTTACAGAAACCTCGTCCCTATACGTATTATCAAAGTACTCACCGTAATAAAGCCCATCATCAAAATCCTCTATTCCTTCAACTCTAACAATATTTAAGGGACGAGAACCTTTTAACACAGACATACCTTTAGACAAAGATTTCTTTTGAAAATCTAGTTCATAAAAGAATTTATTGAATACTAATAACACATGGTTATCATCCAGCAATGCAGCATTGCAATAATTTAATCTAAGTAATCTAGAAAACAAAGGTGTAAAATCAAATAAAAAATGTTTCAGTGAAAACTCAAAAGATACAAGATGCTCAAACTCTTCTGAATTGAGATTATATAAATATATCTTATTATGCTTATATAAAAATAATTGATTATCAGACAGAAGAAATAAAGGCATGCATTTTTTTAATATTTTCATATCAACTATTTATTTAGTGGCAAAGCATGATCACCCTCAAACATCTCCGAACAAAATGATCAATAAATTATGAACTATAACTCTAACCTATTTTTTTCTTTCAAAAGCCTTTTTATATCCTCAAAGCTCTTTATCTCGGCAATCTCCTCCGGTTCAAATTCAACACTAAACTCAGATTCCAGCTCCACGATCAAATTCAAATGGCGCAAGGAATCCCATTTATCACAGTTCTGTTGGGATAACGCTTTTGTTGCGCTCTCCAATCCTAGCACGTCCTTTAATACGCACAATATCTTTTCTTCCATAATATCAATATGTTATTTTATAATAAGATGGGATTTTTACCTCCGCACCCACTTCCAGATGGTAGAACTTGCTTCCGTCCTTATCCTGGCTATCCAAGATAAAATTGGCTCGTTCATAAAAGCCTGATACTTGCATATTCTTGGATGTCGGAACATAAGACGCTTTTACGAGCTTAACACTACTGTTCCTCAACATATTAAGAATACCGGACAAGAACGCCTCTTCTATCCGCTTGCCTAAAATCCGGCAACTGAGCAAAAAACTATCGATCTCATAACCAGCATCGATAGGTCTCAACAATACCGCTCCGGTTATCCCATTATCCCCGAAACGATCCTTGACGGAAAGACAATAGATCAACCAGCCCTCGGAGGAAAATCCCATGAGATCCGACTCCGAATACCTTCGGGTCGTCAGATTGAATTGGTTCGTCTTATGGGTCATCTGGGCGATACGGGATACATTGAATGAGCTTATCGGTTCGATCCTCATCTCGATCTCCAAACTCTGTAGATACTGATCGAAATCCACAAATTTCTTTCGCTCTTGTGTACGGCTCGCATTCGCCTTGTACTGCTCGGTCTTCCGCCGATCCTCCTCCGTCACCGAATAGACACGGAAATAACGATCCGACAAGGAGATCAAGAAATCGGGTAGCATATAAGGCTGTTTTGGAAACTCGGGAACCTCCACCATCGGAAGCATTTGGCGGACCAACTCACGCTCCGTCGGGTTATCATCCACGAAGACGAGACTGTCCAGACCTATGTTAAGCTCCTCCGAAAGCTCCCTTATGTTATCCGCCTTGTTCCGCCAATTAATACGCCACGCAGAGAAATGCTCCTTCCGTAACAACACGAAAGGATTCTTCTCCCACAAATCCAACACGTCCCGCTCGTTGTTCTTGCTACAGACCGTCAGTATGACACCTCTCTTGGCCAGTTCCAACAAGCCTTCCTGAAAATACAGGAACGCCTTGCCCGGATAATCACCTCCTATCTTTATTCCATCTATACCGTCCTCCCCGAGGACTCCCCCCCAAAGCGTATTGTCCAGATCCAATACCAGACACTTCTTCCGGCAGAGGCTTATCTCCCTCAAACGATCCTCAAACCAGCAAGAAAAGTCGGAAGCCAGCTTAGGGTTAATGCCCATTTGGGAAATAAAATAGAAACGCCAGTCAAATAATTGACTGGAAGAATAACGGCGAGTGAAATCCGGCAGATCCACATACCGGACATTACTCCTCTCCGAGGCGAGCGAGCGTAGATACTTGTTATAGGTCTCTATGCTCTCCTGTACCTCCCATTCTGAACCGACCCATTGAAACGGACAAAGATCAACCAAGGAGAAGACCAGCACGCTCTTATGTGCCGGTATCTTTTCTATTACCCACCTCAACTTATCGATATAGGATAACACCTCCTCCGCCACACGGCACCTATCAAACCCGAAAGGGACTTGGTAGAACCAGATATAGCGATCCGCTCCCTCTTCCAGCGAGGAAATATCCCCATAGCCGGAGTAACGAGCATCCAGATTCCCGAACAAAGGCTCAAGCGTGTTGTTCCGAAATATATAATATCTCATCTTAATATTCTATCAGCTTTGAGATTCTTAGATTTTCCAAGGAAAGATAAGCCGTTCCCCAGGCCAAGCCCGCCCCAAAACCGGCCATAAGCACATGCCGCCGTCTCGGGAAACTGCCGTCATACATGGTATGGACCATGTTCAAGGGAATGGAGGCGGCACTGGTATTGCCAAAATACCCCAAGCTATACGGCACCCTATCCAACGGGAACCTCAATTTCTTGGCGAAGAAATCCGTCATGAAACGGTTGGCCTGGTGGAAATGGATTATATCCACATCTTCGATCCCCATACCTAATACTTTCAATATCTCCTTTATACCCGAGGGAACAACCCGCAAACCAAAATTGAAGACATCCATTCCACGCATGTGCAACTGCTCACCGCTCAGGATATTCCCCTCCTCATCCACTTTTCGCTCAAATCCCTCCGTGCTACTAGGATTCCGGTATCCCCCGTACGGCACGCGAAGTATATCCGAGCCACCCCCATCAGAATGAAGTACGAAACAGGAGGGGCCATACCCATCTCCTTTTTCTATCAACGTGGCGGTACCGGCATCGCCGAACAACGGTGTCGTCACCTTGTCATGATCCGATACGGTCTTGGACATGGTCTCTCCCACCAGCAAAAGGATACGTCCTATCCCATCCTGCGAGGCCAAGGAATAAGCGATGGATAATCCATACACATATCCGGAACAAGCCATGTTGATATCAAACGCCATCACCGTTTTTGGCAAGCCCAAACGATCCTGCAAGGAAGGCGCAGTGGACGGTTGACGGTAATCCGGAGTCTGGGAGATAAAGATCAGAGCACCGATAGAGTCCCTGTCAATGCCATGCTCCGAGAGCAACCGCTCCGCGGCCTTGCAACACAGATCGGAGGAGCAGACACCCCGCTCCGCTATCCTCCTCTCACGAATACCGATGGAATGGATGGTCTTTTCCAAATCTGCCTTGGGAATCAAATAATCCAGTTCTGAATTCCGTACAACCTTTTGGGGGACACAAGCTGAGACCGAATGAATCCCAACATCTGTATATTTCAGTATCGCCATAGACTACAAGACCGTAAATCCTCCATCGACTACAAGGCCGGCGCCCGTGGTGAAACCGCTTGCATCCGACAAGAAATAAATGATGGCCCACGCTATCTCTTCCGGACGGCCATATCTTTTCAACGGATATTGGTTCTTATCCTTTTCCAAATCATCATCCGTAAATGCCTCCCCATGAATCAACGGCGTCTCCGTCATACCCGGTAAAACGCAGTTTACCCGGATTTTCTTTGAGACCAAATCCATCGCCATGCTTTTCGCCATCGCAGATACAGCACCTTTCGAGGCCGCATAAATCGAATTCGCATGATGCGCCGTGACCGGACCATCTATCGACGAAAGAAAAACTATAGACGCGCCTTTGGGTATCCTTTTTGCTTTTATCAAGTATTTAGACAATAAAGTAGGGGCATAAAAATTTATATCAAATACTTCCTCTATATCACGTTTAGTGATAAAAGAAAAAGGTATGGTTTTAACCATTCCAGCAGCATTGACCAACCCATCTATCTCTGGAATATCTTTGACCAAGCTTCTAATTCCATCCTCAGAAGAAAGATCCGCTTTTAATAATGAATGCTCCCTCCCTTCTAGTAAGGAGAATGTCTCCTCTAAACGGGACATATCCCGTCCCGTAATCACGACCCGAGCCCCTAATCTGGAACACTCGATGGCCGTAGCCTTTCCGATACCTGAAGACGCTCCCGTCACCAAGATCGTCTTTCCCTCCAACGAATATGGATTATAACTCATAATTATTTATATTTCTACCAAATCACTTATCACTACATTCTCATCCAACTCGAAATAACCGGTTCCCCAAGACAGGCCAACCCCGAAACCACAAACAGCGATCTTACTCCTCCGTGTTCTCAACGAACAGGCTGTCACCAAAGTCAACGGTATGGAGGCGCTGCTCGTATTGCCAAAAAGAGGCATGGAATACGGCACCTTCTCCTCCGGAAGCTTCAATTTCTTCCGGATCTTATTATTCATGAAATAATTAGCTTGATGCATCACGAAATAATCCAAAGACTCCCGATCCAATGAGAAGCGATCCATCAACAGGTTGAAACTCTGAGGAGCCCTCGTTATACCGAACGAGAAAACGCTCATGCCATCCATCTCCGTGTTCAAACGTGTCCTTCGTAAACCTTCCGGAGTCGTATAAACATCCAATGATTGGTTATTAAATGGATGCCTATAACCCCCATCACGGATAATGATAGCCTCATACCCGCTTCCATCCGTAGAAAAATGAAAGCGGACAGGCTCATATCCTTCTTGATATTCTAAAGCCGTGACGGTCCCGGCATCACCAAACAAGGGATAGGCGCTCTTATCCAATGGAGAGGATTGCAAATGACAGATCTCTCCAGAAAGGAGCAAGCCCTTCTTTATCTGCCCGGAGGACAGCAGGGAAGTGATCACGCTCAAACCATAAACCCAACCCGAGCAGCCCAAGGATATATCCATGGCGTAGCAACTCTCGGACAATCCTAAACGTTCCTGCAAGACGCAAGCCGTAGCCGGTAAGATATAATCCGCTGTTTGAGAGACAAACAGCAGACACTCGATCTCCGATTTATCCCAGCCTAAATCCTTAATAAGGCGTTCAGCCGCCGAGAAGCAAAGATCGGAGGAACAGACCCCGGGATCAGCGATACGCCTCTCCCTAACGGAGGTGGAGGCGATGTATTTCTCCGCCTCACCCTCCTCAAAATAGGGATAATCCTTATTGTACTCCACATGCTTCGGAACTCCGGCTGAGATGCCGGAGATCCGTACATTCCGAAATTCCAGAAAAGCCATCAGAGACGGGATTTAACGATTGCGTAAAGATCATTGATCGTTTGCGAATTACGCACATCGTCACCCTTGATCTTCACGTCATACTCCTCGTCTATCATGGCAATCACGGACAATGCCGTCAACGAGGACCACTCTTCCAACTCCTTGAACTTCGTTTCCTGAGTAAACACGCTTGTGTCAGTATCATCGAACTGATCTGCGAAATTTTGAATGAATTCTTTTAATTCCATAAACTACTTATAATATTTTTTAGGTATATAAAATGGATACGTACGATTCGGATGTCCCTTGATAAAATCAAGAATCTCTGATGAGTAAGCGATACTCACGTCTATACCGGATTCCCTATTTACCTTAATTATCTCGTTCTTATACATATCTCTCTTAAAAACGCCGTCCGGACTATATAAAAGCCCCCATTTAGGTATTCTCTCATGAACAGATATTTGTTTATGAAAATCACCATCTACTACATCAAATTTCAATTCCCTATACCAATCCCTTACCGGCCAATCCGGATCGTTATCCTCACGCACGTGAATGATTGAGAGAAAATGATTCAACACTACACCTAAACCTATCACTACAGCATCATGATCATAACAAAATTTCCAAGAGGAATTCGGGCCATGAGAAGTAAGGAAATCACCGTCAATATTATGCTCCACGATCTCTTTCGCATATTTTCCATAAGCGACAACAGGCGTTAATGGAAAACGACTAACATAACTGCCCTCTTTACGAAGTAACACAAAAGGCAAAAAACCAGAGACTACAGGAGACTTTCTTACATTATATTTAATGAGAACACTGGAGAGATCTTTTTTAAGAATATCCTCCTTTTTTCCCATTTCCTTGAATTTCCTTAGGCAAGGCATCACCAACGTACTTTCAGGGCCTAAGAAGTTTATCAATTTATCAACAACTTCCTCTGGAGATAAACCTGTTGACTCCAATTCATCATAAGATGAATGAACAATAACTATTTTTCCTTTTAAAGAATACTTATCTAAGACATCAAGCAAAATATCAAAATCACATTTACTTCCATACTTACCATTTTCTTTATAAGATGGTTTATACTTATGGAATAACAAATAGTTATGCCAATATATATGACGCACTAATATTTCTAAATAAGGGAAACGACAAATTAACGCTGAATAAACAAACTGCAATATCTCTTTCATAAACAAAATTCATACGTTTTTACATAAAAGACTTTTCACACAACATATACAGACTATCACATTTCTTTCAAAACCACTAAAAATTTATATAAAAAAAATTTTACACAACAAATATTATATGGCAAAAGATTATATTTTCTACACAATAAAAAATTATCACGAATAATACGAATAGGAGAAACAAACAATCTCATTAGATTATTTCTAAAATTTCTCTTCCCTTTTAATGCTCCATGTAGATTAAAAGAATGTTGACGATAATAAATAGTTGCTTCATTTAGATATACATTAATACCATATTTTGCATTAACAAGAGATATCCAAAGATCATGCGAAAACTCTGAATTATAACCAATAACAACCTTATCTCTACACGATTTATTAAAAAGTAATGTATTTCCGCTAAACAACCATGAATTTGCCAAATAATATATATTGTTACACTTATATGGGTCTCTTTTCAAGAGCTTAAACATTGACTCTGAGACAACATTTAATTTTTCATCTGTAACACATAAGTCGGTAAACACACAAATAGATTCATTTTTATGCAAATCTTCCTGTTCTCTCATTTTGGACAAACTACGATCTATCTTTGTTGAAAACCAAACATCATCTTGATCACAAAACATATAATAGTCTGCTTTTATATTTTCCAACAAAAACATAAAAGACCTTGCAAACCCCAAATTTCCTAATGAATTTTTATACAAGAAAATCTTATCAGGATAAACATCAATATAAGATCTAATAATAGAGAGTGTATCATCAGTTGATCCATCATCCCTAATATACAATATCCAATCATGATAGGTTTGAGATAAAATAGAATTTATTTGTTCTCTAATATACTTCTCACCATTATAGGTTGACATTAATATTACCACCATTTCACACTTTTTTAAACCTTAAAAATAAAAATATTGAAAGCAAAATATATTGTATCCATCTAGAAGTAAACAAAGAAAACGAATCTGAATAAAATTGATTAACTAAAATGTAATACAAAATAGAATAAACAAAAACAAAGCAAGAAATATTTCTTCTAAAAAAAGAATATAGATACCCCCAAAAAGTTCCCATTAACACAGAAAAAATAAATATACCAAGATAACCAAAATCAACATAATAATTAAACATAACAGTATATACATTTGTTGGTAATGGAACAGAAACCCATCTTTCAAGACTAAATAAGTCATTCCTATTTCCATAAAATAAACGAGTAATCATATTAAACGTAAATTCTCCCGGATAATTAGGACAAACTACAGTTTCTCCTAACAATACTGTATCAAAAGCAGGAAGTGACGACATTGTATATATTTGAATAAAATTACCAAAATCAATATCATGAACACCTGCTCTTAATATGCTTACAAAGACTAAAAGAGAAATAGTAAACAAAAATATATAAAATATTTTACGTTTATATCCTTTCTTTAAATAGAAACACAATAAAAAAAGAAATATTAAAATAAAATTAGATTTTTGAGCTTTTATAACAAAAAAAACAATCAATAATAAAAAAGCTATTTTCCAACTTTTACCAACAATATTATCAGAATAAAACATACGAGCTAACACAAAAATCAAAGATATATTCATGCCATAATGTAAGATACTTTCATATATTGATTTTTTTTCATTCAAATTAGTCATATCATAATTCCTATAACCAGACACTATATTTTCAGAATCAACAGACAATCCTTGTTGAATTAATAAAATCAAAGACAAAAACAATATCAAATACACATAAATTACAATTCTATCTAAAATCTTCACATTAGAATATACATTCTTCAAATATGGAGAACAATAAAAATTCACATTACCCAAAATTAAGGACACTATACAAAACGGAACACACCATAGTAACAGAGACTTGTAAAATAAACAAGATAAATCAAACAATACTACATTAGAAAAATTATACACAGTCAATATAAGCAACCATAAAAGTGAAGTAGTTGTTGCAGGATGCAATATAGACCGAGATCTATAATAAGAAAACACGAATAAACAAAAAAGAATAAATAAAGTAAAGTACATCATTTAATAATCGAATATATAGCAAATTATATAATTCAAAATCACAACACAACAAATTACAATTATTTATACATCTTTAAAATATTTCAAGGATATAATATTAAAACAAAACAACACTAATATATATAGCATAATCCATATCAGACTCTTAACAACAGCGATCAAAACAAAGTTATATTTAGCCCCCATCCAGACAGGACAAGTATCAATAGAAATAAACGAACATCCCCATAATAATAAAAAAGATATAACAGTTGGCTTTATAAAACATAAAAACATTTTTCTCCCATTCAAATGCAATAATCTATTATAATAAAACAAATAATACGAAGATATTATAATTAATACATAAACAAAATAACCAATTATGGCAGATCCAACGCCATAAAATTCACAAAGCACAATATTAATGGCAATCGAAATACAACAAGAAATTGCCGTTAATATCATCAGTTGCCTTGTTTTACCAAGAGCCAACACTAAACTATATCCTGGAGTTGTATGAATTTGAATAAGTATTGTACAACACCATATTATTAACCAAATTGAAAGTGATGAATATTCTTCACCTACATAAACTGACAATATTTCTTTTGAAGATAAGATTAATGGTACACAAAGGATATTAGATAATATTGAAGTTATAGTTGTCCATTTATATGCAAAAAACTCTAATTCATATTGACTATTTGATGCAATTATAAGTGAAGATTTAGGCAAAAATATAGGAGAAAATGCTCCTCCTATTGCAATAATAAACATCGGAAACACTTCTAATATTCTAAACTCAGCAACTATATCTGCTGCATTATCAGAAAAAACACTTAATATAATAGGACGAGATTGTATTGAAATAACTTGAAACATCGATAAAGCAAAAATTGAAAGACTAAATGTTAGTACAATTTTATACTCATCCCAATTAAAGCCTAGTCTTATTTTATCCAATAAACCATCTTTAAGACATTTAAAAGCATAGGGAAACACAGACAATGAAGATATCAAAACAAAAAATAAAAAATAAATAGACAACGAGACTTCACTTTTAATAATAATATAAAATAACAACAATTTAAGCACAACAACAACACACTTAACCTGCATTGTAAATGCCATTTTATTATCAGATATAAGCAATTGATTAAAAGTTGTTTCACTCCAAGATAATATTGAAAAAGAAGCCAATATAATCAAATATATCCTTAGCTGATTAAATTGCTCAAAACTTATATCAAAAAAAGAATATCCATAAAAATACAAAATGATTAAAAGCACAGAATTAAGTATAGATACTAAAACGTAAAACGTAATATTAGTACAAGCAACCCTGTTTATTAAAACAATTTTATTTTCCTTCCTCCATTGTGAGAAATATTTTACCGTACCTACATTTAAGCCCAAATCAAACAGATTCATACACCCATTAATAGCCAAAGCAATAGAAAGGATACCATAATTTGTTTTTCCATAGTATTCCAAAATAAATGGAACAGATATAAAAACGAAAACAGCATTTAAGCATTTAGCAATAGTACTCCAAAAAAATGATGAAAAATAATAATTACACTTTTTCATACTTAATTATCAATAGATTTAACAAGATAATTAACAGAAAAATCAATATCTATATCAAGAAGTTTTTTAACAGATAAATAATCCACTTTACAACACCAATCATCATTATATTTATTGTAAATTTTATACAGCAAATTATAACGATTTAAAATATCATATATCCTAGAATTTTGTGATTCAAGATCATTATCATTAAATCGTATAAATTCGACAAAATCAATAGATAAATTAATTGACATTGCAGTAGCATGAAAAGAATCAGTGCAAACAATTGTTGCATTTTTTATTAACTTAACAAATTCTATAGGTCCTGCATCACGACAAACAATGGCATTATCATAATAGAACGATGGATTTTCTAAGGAAGTTATAATAACAATATTATCAATACCAGTTTTCAATTTCACATTTTGTAATTGATTTATATAATCTTTATTACATCCTAGTAAATAACAAAGTATATAATTCATATTTAAATCTATATCTATTTTTGCTTCTAAAACAAACCTATTCCAGTCTTTAGCATCAAGAAGGAAAGTAGGATCTAAAACCTGAACTACATTTTTCTTATTTTGCAATAAATCAGAAAGAACATTTACTGCTTTTTTCTCCCTAACACTAATACTGTTAAATCTCATCAAATGCTCCTTAACTTTTTCCCTATACTCATATTTTACACTTTCTGATCCAATACTAGAGGCATATGATATTCGTTTAAAATCACCAACAAAATCCAGAAAATAAAATGAATCATATTTATAATAAGTATTCCATATTTGGTCACTTCCTGATATAAAGACATCTGCATATTTTAAATTATAAACATGATCACCCAGAACATATACTCGTCTTATATTATATTTGGTTTTATTAAAACTACTTATTCTATTAATTTTCAAATTAATCCGAAATAACTTATAAAACAATAACAAAAATATCTTTTTCAACAAACTATAATTAAATTCAATTTTTGAACGCACTATTATATTAACATCATACCCTAATTGTTTCAACTTTTCATGTAAAGCATAAGATTGTAGACTTGTACCAAAATTACCACAACCTAACCATGTAACAATTGATATTACTTTATGATCCTTCATTACTATATATAAATATTTGTTTGCATCTTATGTAAACATCCAACCCCTATGGCTATAATCCTTAGCCCCAGTATTCACTGGGGTTTTAGAATTATAGAAAATTTGAATTGATCTGTTATTTATTTGATTTTAACACAAAAGCTCTTGGGTCATGAAGTCATAATCCCTGCAACCTTCTGCGATCAGGCTAAAGAACCGCCTGAAAAATGCCAATGGAGGCTTCCTCAATAGTTTGCATGTTTCGACTATGGATAAATAGGTTGCCGTCACATGACCACCTTTCTCACTACTAAAACCACCGAAGCTTTTTCGTAGATTGGTAAAGGGGCGAACAGCACGCTCACAGCAGTTGTTGTCTATGAATACATTCCCTACATTTACATAACCTATTAGTTCTGTCCAATTGTTGAGCATATATTTCAATGCCTGACGAAGTTTGTCGGATATGGCAAATCTAAATGAGATATTCTATAGAGGCAAAATAGAGGTTGGATGCTTACCTTAAAGTAACCCATACCTGCGTTTCTCCTTATTTGTTAGCACGGGCGACTCCTTCAGCGTTTGCATCACTAAACGCAAATCGGAATCGATCAGTTCGCCACAATACGTAGCTTCAGACAGTAAGGTCGTCACTTCCATTTCCCTAATACGGGATAAATTAAGATAACTAGGGTCTATCGTAAAGATTCCGGGATAATCCTGGGTTCTTAAAGGATACTGACAATCCAACAATTCCTTAGAATATATAAAATTCTCATTGATGCTCTTATTTACCAAAACATAAGCGATATAATAACCATATTCAGCGGAGCCTATGACCACAAAGAATTTAGGACGAAACGTCATCCCTCCTTTCGGAGTAATATCTTCCGACTTATCCATGTTCTTCTTGTAAATAGACCCAATCTTTATACCTTGGCTATCTCCCATCAAGAACAATATTTGTCGACCAATATATTTTCCTTGATATAGGCTATCACACCGGATTTGGCTTTCCCGGCCTTCGCTATGTCTAAAACAGTCATGACATCTTTCTCCGGATCGTCCTTGGAACGGCTGAACGCCTCTTTCCAAGCCTTATCGTAGTGAGAACGATTGGATAATTTATAAGAATCCAAATCCTTGTATTTTTCAATGTATTTATCCAGACAGGCGATATCCGAAAGCGACAACTCATCCATATCCGGTCCCACGGCAGAAGAGACCAATGAAGCATCGCTCACCTCGATACCCTCAAGAAATGGTACAAAGTCGGGGTCTTTCTCCTGTTTTCCTTGTGCCATTTGCAAGGCCTTATAAATAAAAGAAGGTACCGGCCCAAACCGCAAAGCATGGAACGTATCGCCTATCACTCCCCTTCCATATTTGACCAAATGCTCACGTTGGGCGAAATATAATACTTTAAAGAGCTTGATAAAATCAGTCTCTTTACCAAGCTGTCGCAGTACGTACAATAAACAAGCACGCATTTTCAATATTTCATCCCGAGTTTTCATATCGCCCTTGTCTTTATTTTGCAAAGATAAGTATATATCACTATATGACAAATGTTTTATTGGGAATTCTCCATTATTCCTAACCATCAATTCCATACAAGCATAATAAATCCGCAATTTACTAAAGCGGCGGGCGTAATATTTGACAGCTCCAAAGATAGACATGAGGACGATTAGCCCTAATTTGAGTGCTTACTCTTGAACTCGCATCTAAGGCATCTAGCCAGTTTCTCATTCAGGCTTACACCAAAAGCATACAGAAGAAATATCGCCTCGACTATCCGTTTTATAACTCTGTACAAGGAAAGAGTGTCCCTCGGGGGCACTCCTTCTTGTTTTAGAGAATTCATTCAGTAGCATCTTAGTCAATGACCAAGACACTCAAAGTAGCTTCTGAATATTCTCCGATACAGCAGCTTCGGTCGGCTGTTCCTTTCTCATTACACCACACGGCCTTAATAGTCAAGTGTTCGTAAGAGTTCACATTAACGACTGCCTGCAAACTCATGGGAACACGTTGCCCATTTTTCCCGACATAATACACGCCTCGCACCTTGACCTCGTTATTAACACTAATACCGAACCAAGCTCCGTCACCTGCTTTCTCACACCAGGTATCCGGAACATTTAACGTAATCAAAAGCTGATTACCCGCTAATGCCTCGATCGAAATCGGAGCGAATTGTTCTATTGGCTGAAAACAAGCATCATTGCCATTGTCATAATAATGACCCTTGATCGCAATTACAGAACCATTGTTCCGTTTCTTTGAAGAACTAAATAATTTACTTATGATTGTAAAAATTTAAATTTTCCTACTCTTTTATGGATTTTCGGTTACTCCTGCAAGTATATCTCGCCTCAAACAGCTTTACCTGTTTAACCATTATCAATCGGGAGCTCACCTTTTTTATTGGTAAATCTTGGCAAAACCTACATTTCCAACGATAAAAGAAATGAGACTGCCGGAATGATAAAGATCAGTGATCTTTTTTTCAAAGCGAGGGGAAACAAGTCCCCCCGCCAAAAAAATCAATTCATCAACTTAATGGAATAGATAAGGGTAGTACCCGTAGTCTTATACCAAGCGGCATCATCGCTGTCTGGAGAGTAAGCCACATGATCACCAGCTTGTTTTGTTTTTCCGGCAATCGCATGAACCTCAACCCAAACCTCTGACCCTACAGGAATACCAAACTGTGATAATTCAACAGTTTTAGACTGAGGGTTTGGATAACGACCGGATGTCCAATCACTTACCCGAGTATGCTCACCCTCTTTCCACACAACTCTAAACTCCTGGACGAAACCAGCACCATTCTCACAAGTTATCTTACTTACGTTTTTCATGACTAAAATGTTTTTAATTGTTTATAATCTAATCTAACTGTCACCAGTTAAATTTTTCAGTTCGTTAGCGCATCCAATTTTGATGTATCCTATAGGGAAAGCCTCATTTAAGCGGTTTCCTTATAAAATTTATCAAAAGATGGATCATCAACCTCTGTGCCGATAGGCCGTAACGGTCAGAAACTACACTAAAAGTATCTTACGTTCATCCCCCAAGTATCTTAGGTGCATCGGCAAAGTATCCTAGGTACGTGGCGCAAGTCACCTAACATACTTTTTTTGCTCAGCCCTCGTCACGTTGGGGGCGTGTTGATGGACTCCCCCGAATATATTATAGATGACCGACGGGTCTTGATTCTCCCGTAAATTCGCTATCGCCTTGTGATAAGGCTCGGGAAGCATCTTGCGGAAAAGGCATTGTACCCGGGAGAGATCCGCTTGATGGTTCTCGTTGAGATACGCTTGGGCCGAGGCGATCTGGTCAAGGTAGGTCAAGTGAAGTGTCTTCGAGATGGCATCCTCTTTGTCTATGCCTTGGAGAGCCTTTATCACCTCTGGGGAACGCCGCTCTATTTTTTCCACCGATACGGATACCAGTTGATCCATATTCATCTCCTTTAGCTCCTTGGCAGAGGAGGAAGAAGCGGTTTTTCGCTCTATTTCTTCATTTCGCTCCCCATAAATGTCGGCAAATGGCCCTATGCCTACGGTTCGAGCAGCAAGTACACACAGAGCCGAGGTGACAGCTGGAGTCAATATGAGTGGAAACATAATTTTATTTATTTGATGATTTAAGTCCTTTTTTTAGCTCTTCTCGCCCATGCGCCATTGATACGGGCACGGATATTATCGATAGACCGTCCACTCGTGATTCCCGGAGCAAGCGGCAGGAGCAATTTGATGAAACGTTCCTTGACCATCATCTCCTTGTTGATCCCTGTCCCGCTCTCTACCATACTGACCACGACCAGAGCCAACTCTTCCGCCGTGACACAACCTGACAGGCGGGTTAGATACACCGTCAGTTCCTCTACATTATTTATATAAGCGGACAGACGCTTGGCATCTGGCGAAAGTTTCAGCTTGCCCAATGCCTCCTCCCGGGTGGTATCACGGGAAAAATCCTCTCCGTAGAAGTTCTGGACGGCTTGGGTGGCGTTAGGCAGTATCTGCTGAGTGCCACCATAGATGCTTATCGTGGTATTTATCTTGTCTTTCTCCTCCATGTATCACTCCCTTTCCTCCATATTCAGCCAATTATGTCCCCAGCTAATCAACCAACAGTTAACCACCAGTCAACCAGCAGCAAACCGATATCAACCGATTTGCATTCGCCTCATCCCCGGTACTATATTCGCATTGTCAACCAACGATAGGGGTTGGCGAAAATCATTCATGTTTAACTCTTTAAAACTATTTATCGTATGATCAATTACAGTGTTTACATGATGGGAAATCCCATCAAGCCGGAAATGCCGGAAAAGGCTTACGCCAAGGCGCAAGTGAACGAGGTGATGTCGTTCTCCCAGTTCGTTCAACACATCGCAAACCACAACGGGGTATTCTCCCGGGGTACGGTCAAAGGCGTGGTGTCGGACACGTGCGAATGTCTCGTGGAGCAGCTGCTCAATGGTAACAAGGTGCAGTTTGGAGAACTGGGGACCTTTGCTATCTCGCTGGGTTGTGAGGGGGCGGAAAACATCAAGAAGTTCACCTCGGACAACATCACCGATGTAAACATCCTCTTCACGCCGGGCGAGGATTTCGAGAATCTGCGTTCCCGAGCTATGTTCAACCCCGTGAGCAGCCGTGCCGCGCAACAAGCCACCTACAAGGCGGAACGTGTGGGAGAGACCACGGTCGATCTGAAGGCGGCAAAGAAGAAACCATCCTCGGGTGGAGGCTCCGACTCCGAGAGTCCCGATGAGATCTAACAATTCCCAAAAGCCCTGATCGTGGGACATCGGGATTTGGACCCGTTGAAAGCCTGTCCGTGCTTTGACGTGGTGAGTGAGTTCCATCCTATTTTAGGATAAGAGTCTTGAGATTGCCCGAGTTTCTGTAACAGGACGCTCGGGCAACTTTTTTATTGTATCCTATTGCGATTACGCTTGATCAGACCATTCAAACCCACATGCAAGATACTCCAGCAAAAAAGATTCAAAAGAAACAAATAGGTGATATTGATACGCCAAGCCAACAAGCCGTTAAGTACAATGAAGAAAGCGGAAACCGAAATGATACAAACCATTACCATCCGCACACGCGTACCGGTACGCAATAGCTTGTGATGAAAATGGTTCTTATCCGGTAAAAACGGATTTTTACGCTCACGCAAACGATGAAGCACCACACGGATCACGTCCAATAACGGAACAACTACCGTGGAGAAAGCGACCACCATATAAGGATTCGACATCGACGGGGAGACCTCGTTCGACACGCTCATGTGGATGATCAAGAAACTGATCACGTAACCCAGTGTAAGACTGCCCGCGTCTCCCATGAATAACTTATGCCCTCGCTTCGCATTGCCAAACACGTTGTAGCACCAAAAAGGCATAAGGACACCCAACGTGCATATCGCCAACAACGCATAAACATACTGGCTGCAAATAAAAAACATCACGCTCAAAACCGACAAGGCGATACAACACAACCCGGATGCCAAACCATCGATCCCATCGATCAAATTGATAGCGTTCGTTATATATACCACGGTAAAGACCGTGAACGGGATACCTATCCAAAACGGCACCGAGTAGATGCCGAACAATCCGCCCAACGAGTCAAACCAATTGCCGGACAATATCAATAGCAACGCCGCGATAATCTGCACGGCGAACTTATAACGATAACCGACACCCACCAGATCATCGCAAACGCCTACCAGATAAAGCAACGTCATGCCCACGAACAGGAAAAGGTACTCATAGAGCATATTAAACGACAGGCTTGATAGATCCTCAGACCACGTATAAAGCCGAAAGCCTATCACCAAGAACATGGACATCAGGATCACAGGGAAAAAGGATAACCCGCCCAGACGGGGAACAGGGGTCGTATGTACCTTACGGGAGTCCGGGATATCATACAGCCGTTTCTTATGCGAGATCACCAAGATCCTCGGGATGATTACCATACCGAACAGTATGGACAGAAAGAAACCGAACAATAAAAACAATGTTATTTGCATTTTCTCAATTCTCCAACAGAAAACTTGTTTGAGGCACAGGAAAATCCCCCACCTCTTCCGTATGCCACTCCCGATAACCATCGTTACTCAATCTTCGTGGCGCACTAAGCATCCAATCCCTATTGCAAAAGCAATATGATAAACTTTTAACCATAAGCGGAAGCAGATGAGTATCGGGATGGAACGTCCCATGGATGTATATTGCCGTGAGGGACCAGGCCTAATCTCAGAAAAAGACAACCTCCTATAGCTCTCCCGTAAAGCAAGTTAGCTTTTGACATGTTAGTACTCAATTTAAGGCATACCCCTTTGTATAGGCACTTTTGCAAGCGCCCACACATTGAGTTGTTAAAAATTTGACTTGTTTATTAACTATTAGCATAGTGCCAATCCTATTTTGTCTGGTCGCAGACTCAAAAATCTCTGCTACCGTTAAATATTTTAGTAAAAAACTTACCTAGGTAGTCCCACGTGAAGCTATTGTGTAGTTTAACTAAGCTCTATCCTAAGAAGGAAATAAGCATCCAAATAGGGCGCTTACATTACTTCTCGCCTGATGTTGGAGTGATTTTTAGCGGAGCCGTACAGCTTGCCAATATATCCATCAATTTGCTCATCCCTTCTGTTGATTGCTGCTGACGAGCACTTACATGCACTTGATATTTAGCAGTTTGATTCGTAGAACGTGTGTTTTCCCGGGAAGTACTAACTTTACCCTGCACATCAACAGTTACACGAGAGAATAAACCTTTATAACCAGTTTTCGTGGATATATCAGCCGCTGTAGTATCCTTGGACGCTTCCGTAGATGTTACCTCCATCTGAAAATCAACATCTACGCTTTCGATTAACAAGGTAGGGATCGGAACCAAACCCAAAAATGGAGCCTGTACTTCTATTGTCGATGTAGAGACACCATCAGGACTTTCAACAGGACGCTCTAAATTAAACTTAATCAATCGCGCTTGCTTTAAATCTCCTTCCTCAAATCCAATACGGAGCATATACTCCAATGCACTTTCCGCTAACTTTTGTTGAGATTCGGACGCAGCCTGCAAGGGGGCACCAATCAACTCCCTCATAGGGAGACCTTTAAACTCTTCTGCAGCCATAATAGTCTGTTTTTAATTAGTTTTTATATATTATTTTTATAATTCCGGCATATCCACCGGTTCTAATAGTTTATTATACTCATCCACGATACGGGACACGCCTTCCGGTTGCAGAGTGGTCTTGAACTTGATACGGATGTCAACTGTGTTCCCGTCACGCGTACTAGGGGCGAAATTCATCTCAAAAGCAGAACGGTCTATCTCAATGTCCTTGCCAGTCTCCGGCATTTTCGAACTCTTTAATATAACCCCGTCTATTTTCGCCTTAAAACAAATCTCCAATTCCTCTATGCTCAATGAGCTTTGGTTGATCAGCGTGATCAACGGCACGTTCATGTGCTTGTCATTTACCCATATTTCCTTGGTCTCCGGATGACCCTCATCGTCAAAATACTTGTTCAAGAGAGCCACATGATAACGCTCCAGCATCTCATGAGCCGTGTTTACCGCATATTGCATTCCACGAATTATATCCGCAAAAGTTTGCTGCTCTTTCGTTTTCCGATTCCAAAAAGCCATAGGAGTATTTTTTCATAAAGGATCTATCGCTATTACAGCACGTCCTTCAGTTTATTCTGTATCTGATAGAACCACCCTGTCGTTGGACTGGTTGGATCAAAAATCCGTCCAAACATATTGTCTAAACGCTCGACACGCATATTTTGCAGTTCATCATCCATGATCGAAATATTTTTCAGCTTACCGAAGGCCGCATCTCTCACCGCACGGTCAAAGGTTCCCGGGTCTTTGTAATCTGCTTCCCTTAAATGACCAATCTCTGCCTGAATCTCCCTTAAAGCATGCTCCCGTGATTGAAAAGCACAAGCTATCCTTGCGAAAATGTTATTGAAATCACCTCCTACATTAATATAAAGCGCATAAAATTTTGTAAAAGAGAACTCAAACTGCGGATATTGCCCGTCAAACAAAGCCAAACCAGTCTCCTCCCTCAATTCCCTATAAGCGGCATGCAATTCAGACTCGAAGTTAGTCATGCCTCCTCCGGGAAAACAATACTGACCTCCGCCATGTATCATGTATTTACCTTGGGGGTAATACCTAAATTTGGATAAGGAATCGCTACAAGAACGCTTGTTACCAAAGAAATAAGCATACTCCTTTTTACGGAATACCAAAATTTTCCGTTGATTGGTATCACCAATCACTGCATAAACTTGCCTTGCCATAATTTTTAAATTATTATGTTCACGAAAAAACGTGGAAACGAATGGGTTAACAGGGAATCGTCCATACCATAAAAAGCTTCATTTCATCAGAAAACGGAGATTCCAAGAACTGCCATTTATTTGAATTTTGGAAAAGTTCAAACGTCTTCCCGTCTTTTTTAATACTTGCTCCATGACCACAAGAGCCGTGTTTTTTGAACCAGCGGTTACTGTGTAAACTCCACAAACTCTTTCCACAAGCGCTCTTGAGAAATACTATGTTGAAAGTCTAGAAAATATTCATCATGAATAGAATTTGGAGTTCATGTCAGCTGGGGCAAGCCCTCCACCTCGCCGGCGTGCCACGCACGGTAGGCCGCCAAGGGAAGCCCGGGGACAGTCAGCGTCATGTACTCCGCCTCATCTTTCCTCAAGATATGTTTACGGGCGTACAAACGCAGCGAGCGATCTGTCACGGAGACCATCACGATCGGAAACGGGTAGGCGAACAGGCGCAGTGGCATGGTCTCGCTATCCGGGAAAGCACGATACAGCTGGTAGGCCGAACGCTCGAACGCTACCCAGTAAGAGCCCGTACAATACAAATGGATAGAGATGAGGTTCGCACGCTCACGATCCATGATCTCTGTCAAATGCTCACGCAACAAGTTCATCAACTGAATACCGGAAGGAAGGGAAGACATGTTTTGATTTATGAATTTTGATTTATTCATTATTCGTTATGTTTCAGCCAACGGTCGTAATCACGTAAACGACGTATCAACACGGTCTTGCTCCTCTTGGGCGAGGCCTCCTCCATCCAAGGGTCAACCAGCTCGTGCGCCATGCGTTGGTAGAGGCTGCTGTCCGTACAGCCGTACAGCGTGACCAGCAACAAGGCACGGGATTGCCCCGCTTTTATCACCGGGAGCATGCTGCGCATCGTGGAGAGCAAACGATCGAACTCATCCGACTCGCCCAAAAGCAGATAGGCAGGAAGGAGCAAAGAGTAAAGCTTGCAACGGATCACGTCGGTCTCACCACGGAGAGAGGCGTAGCCACGCAGGACCTCACGGGCCAGACGGGCATCCTCATCCACTACCACGCCAGAGGCATGGTAACGGCCCAAGGCATCGTGCAAGCCCTCCGACAGACGGTCGTTGTCCAAATGGGTATACACGTGCTTGCCCCCCGTGTTCAGCTCGATCAACTCATACTC
>ERZ834769.1011-NODE-1011-length-26708-cov-33.117960_pt1 | contig 26708 bp, 18 predicted proteins | sample MGYA00519690_ERZ834769 | MGnify/ENA primary metagenome ERZ834769 (study PRJEB31850, sample SAMEA3708760) | human gut metagenome | biome: human gut; feature: human-associated habitat; material: faeces | place: China | collected 2014 ... | reverse complement strand
TGTGATGGTTCTTCCATCAGGCAACTGAACACTTTTTGTAATTACGTTCATCTAATTATTAAAACTTATTGTTTTGTCTAACATCTAATATCTAAAACGGTGCAAAGATACCTCTTTAATAATTAATAAACGAATATTTGGGCAACTATTTTCTACTTTTTTAATAATTTTATCTATCTAAGGTGCATTATTCCCGATTTTATTACTACCTTTGCAGTCGATAATTTCGCAAAATACTAAAATTCATGAAGATATCTAGAATCTATTCAGCGGCAGTGATTATGGTAGCTGCGCTGGCTCTCACTTCTTGTAACAACAAGAAATTTCATATCAACGGTAATATTACCGAGGCTCAGGACTCTATGCTCTACCTGGAGAACCTCAGTCTGAATGGTCCGGTGAAGATCGACTCGGTGAAACTGGGTGAAGACGGCTCCTTCGCTTTCGAAGAGAATGCGATGGACAGCATCACTCCTGAATTCTACCGTCTCCGCATTGCCAACCAGAGCATCAACCTCAGTATCGACTCAACCGAGACCGTCAACGTGAAGGCAGCTTATCCTCAGATGAGCTACAAGTACGAGGTGGAAGGCTCTGAGAACTGCAGCAAGATCAAGGAACTTTCGCTCAAGCAGATGACTCTGCAGAGCAACATCAATGGCATCATCAAGAGCCCTAACATCGGGGTAGATTCCATGGATGTCATCGTGGCTCGCATGCTGGCTGCATACAAGCAGGATGTAAAGACCAACTACATCTTCAAGGAGCCGATGAAGGCTTCCTCTTACTATGCACTCTTCCAGACTATCCAGTTGGGCAACACCAACTCACTCATCTTCAACCCTCGCAACAACAAGGATGACGTGAAAGTATTCGCTGCCGTAGCTACAAGCTGGGATACTTACTATCCAGGCGCAGAGCGTGGCAAGAACCTGCACAACATCGCCATCGAGGGTATGAAGGATATCCGCATCATCGACAGACAGCGTGCACAGCAGCAGATTGAGGCAAGCAAGGTGAGCGTGAACGGATGCATCGAAATTGCCCTGCAGGACAACAAGGGACAGGTTCGCCGCCTCTCTGATCTCACCGGCAAGGTGGTATTGCTCGATTTCCATATCTTCGCCAGCAACGAGAGCACCAAGCGCATTATGATGCTCCGTGAGCTTTACAACAAATATCATGCTGCCGGACTGGAAATCTATCAGGTTTCCGTAGATCCAGATGAACACTTCTGGAAAACATCTACCGCTGCCCTTCCATGGATCTGCGTACGTGAAGAGAACGGCATTCAGGGAACAAGTCTCCAGCTCTACAACGTGCAGAGCATCCCTACCTTCTTCCTCATCGACAGAAGCAATACTCTGAGAGCCCGCGACATACAGATCAAGGACATTGATGCAGCCATCAAGAACCTTCTTTAATACGAGCTTTCATACAACAGACAAGTCGGAAGTCTGGACTTTTCTCCAGACTTCCGGCTCCTATCATCCAATACGAGCTACAATAGATTAACAGCAACAATAAATTTTAAGCACTAAAAAATGAACAAGAAACTTTTAGCTTTCGCAGCATTGGCTCTCGTAACAGCAGGAGCAAACGCTAAAGTAAAGTTGCCACACATCCTGGGTGACAACATGATTATCCAACAAGATTCAGAAGCCAATCTCTGGGGTTGGGACAAACCTGGTACCCTGGTAGAGGTAAGCACCTCATGGTCGCAGCAGAAATATTCTGCAAAGACCGGAAAGGATGGCAAGTGGGCTGTCAAGGTACAGACTCCAAAGGCTAGCTACACTCCACTCTCCATTACCTTCGATGATGGCGAAAAGACTACCCTCAATAATGTACTGGCTGGTGAAGTATGGGTCTGCGCCGGACAGAGCAACATGGAGATGCCGGTGAAAGGTTTCGGCAACTGCCCTATAGAAGGCTACAACAAGGCTGTATTGGAAGCCAACCAATATAAAGGTGTACACTACGTAAAGATTCCTAGCGTGATGAGCAGCAAGCCGCTCGATGACGCCAACTGCGAATGGAAGGAGATTAATCCGGAAACCGTGGGCGATGCATCTGCCACCGGATATTTCTTTGCACAGGTAGTCAACAAGGCGCTCGACGTACCAGTGGGACTGGTGATGGCAAACAAGGGCGGAAGCCGTGTAGAAAGCTGGCTCGATCGTGACTATCTGAAAAAGAACACGAAAGAAGACCTCGACTCTCTCAAGATGACGAAGAATCCTAAGTTCAAGTGGGACTTCCTCTACCCTCTTCTCTGGGGCAACGGAACCTTCCATCCTATCCTCAACTATAGCGTGAAGGGAATCCTCTTCTATCAAGGCTGTTCCAACGTGGGCGACCCGGCAGGTCAATACACACAGCGTCTTGCCGACCTCGTAGCCCAGTGGCGCAGAGACTTCAAGCAGGGCGAACTGCCATTCTATTTCGTGCAGATTGCACCTTATCATAATGGCGATGTGAATGGTGATGCAGGTCCAAGACTTCGCGAGCAGCAGTTTAATGCAGCCAAGATCATCCCGAACAGTGGCATCGTCTGCACCGAAGATCTGGTTTATCCATACGAGGTAGAGCAGATTCACCCATGCCAGAAGCAGCCTGTAGGTGAGCGTCTGGCTCTTCAGGCACTCAGCAAGACCTACGGTATGAAGGGACTCTTCTGCGAGAGTATGACTTTTAAGGAGATGAAGATTGTTGGCGACACTGTGAAGGTTCACTTCGACAACACCTACGGAGCCTATAACCGCTTTGAAGGCATCAAGGGCTTCGAAGTAGCCGGCGAAGACAAGGTGTTCCATCCTGCCACAGCCAAGCATTTCTGGCAGGAAGGCAACGACGGATGGAACGAGTGCATCGTCGTAACCAGCCCTGAAGTCAAGAAGCCGGTAGCTCTGCGCTACTGCTTCCGTAACTTCCAGCTCGGCAATATGGCGAATGCAGGCGGTCTGCCTCTCTTCCCATTCCGAACAGACAATTGGTAATTAATAACATAGCGGTCGATCTTTGTGAAATCCAAAGACCGACCGCTCTTTAATATATATATTATGAGTCACGTTTTAGACAAATTCAAGTTTTGCCCTGTTTGCGGGTCTCAACATTTCGAGATCAACAACTTCAAGAGTAAAAAATGCAAGGACTGCGGATTCACCTATTACCTGAATCCCAGCAGCGCCACAGTAGCCTTCATTCTCAACGAGAAAGAAGAACTTCTGGTGGTTCGCAGAAAAAACGAGCCAGCCAAAGGCACCCTCGACTTGCCAGGCGGATTCGTAGATATGGATGAAACCGGTGAAGAAGGCGTGGCTAGAGAAGTAAAGGAAGAAACGGGTTTGGAGGTAATCGGGGCAAACTATCAGTTCAGCATCCCTAACCTCTATCTCTATTCCGACTTTCTGGTTCATACCCTTGATATGTTCTATGTGGTAAAGGTGAAAGACCTCTCTCATGTGGAGGCGATGGACGATGCCGAGGAGTCATACTGGATTCCTCTCAGCAACCTCCATCCCGAAGAGTTCGGATTAGAATCAATAAGACAGGGAGTGGCCAAATTTCTTGCAAAACACAAGACGAAAGAATGAAAATACGCCCCAAAACATTTAAAAAACCAAAAAAATCACTATATAATAAGGTATAAGCAAAAAGTTTATTTACTTTTGCAGACCAAAAGAAATTGTGTAGAAGCGTATGCAAGAAAATTTAGTAATCGTCGAGAGCCCTGCAAAGGCTAAGAAAATCGAAGAGTTTTTAGGTAAAGACTTCAAGGTGATGTCTTCTTACGGTCATATCCGTGACCTGAAGAAGAAGGAACTCAGTATAGACGAGAAGACCATGGAACCTTGTTATGAGATTCCAGAGGAAAAGAAAAAGCTCGTCACAGAATTGAAATCAACAGCGAAGCAAGCTAAGAAGATTTGGTTAGCATCCGATGAGGACCGCGAGGGAGAAGCCATCAGCTGGCACCTTTGCGAAGTACTCGGACTGGATGAAGCGAAGACAAGCCGTATCGTCTTCCATGAAATTACCAAACCAGCCATCTTAGACGCTATTGAGCACCCACGCCACCTGGACATGAACTTGGTGAATGCCCAGCAGGCACGTCGTGTGCTCGACCGCATCGTGGGCTTCAAGCTCTCTCCTGTATTGTGGAGAAAGGTGAAACCAGCCCTCTCTGCCGGTCGTGTACAGAGTGTTGCCGTACGCCTCATCGTGGAGCGTGAGCGTGAAGTTCAGAAGTTCAAGAGCGAACCATACTATCGTGTCAACGCCGTATTCGCCCTGATCAGCGAGAATGGCGCAGCCACTGAGGTAAAGGCAGAGCTCGACCACCGTTTCAAGACCCATGAAGAGGTGGAAGCCTTCCTGGAGAAGTGCAAGGACGCCAAGTTCACCGTAGAGGCTGTCACCAAGAAGCCGCTGAAGCGTACACCAGCGCCTCCTTTCACCACATCAACCCTGCAGCAGGAAGCAGCCCGCAAGCTCGGCTTCACCGTAAGCCAGACCATGATGGTGGCTCAGCGTCTATACGAGGGTGGACGCATCACCTACATGCGTACCGACAGTGTGAATCTCTCTTCCCTCTGCAGCAATGCCAGCAAGGATGAAATTATCAAGGAGTACGGCAAGGAATACAGCAAGCCACGTGCCTATCATACCAACTCCAAGGGTGCACAGGAGGCTCACGAGGCCATCCGCCCTACCTACATGAGCGAGACAAGCATCGATGGCACCAGTCAGGAGAAGCGTCTTTACGACCTGATCTGGAAACGTACCATCGCTTCGCAGATGGAGGATGCACAGTTGGAGAAGACTACCATCAATATCAGCATCGACAACACCAGCGAGAAGTTTGTTGCCAATGGTGAGGTTGTTGTATTCGATGGTTTCCTCAAGGTATATCGCGAATCTACCGATGAGGATGAGAACGTAGAAGATTCAACCCATCTCCTGCCTGCTATGAAGGAAGGCGATGAGTTGCAGCGCCGTGAGATCATCGCCACAGAGAAATTCTCTCTGGCGCCAGCAAGATACACCGAAGCAAGTCTGGTGAAGAAGCTGGAAGACCTCGGCATCGGCCGTCCATCTACCTATGCTCCTACCATCAGCACCATCCAGCAGCGTGAATACGTGGTAAAGGGTGACAAGCAGGGCGAGGAACGCACCTACACCGTAGATACGCTGAAGGGTATCATGATTACCCAGAAGACCAAGAAGGAACAGGCTGGCTCTGAAAAGGGAAAGCTTCTCCCTACCGATATCGGTATTGTGGTAAACGACTTCCTGATGGCCAACTTCCCTAACATCATGGACTATAACTTTACGGCCAACGTAGAGCAGAAGTTTGATGATATCGCCGAGGGAAAGACCGAGTGGACCAAATGGATGAAGGATTTCGACAAGCGTTTCGAACCGGAAGTAAAGGGTGTGATGGAAGCACGCAGCGAGCACAAGGCCGGTGAGCGTGAACTGGGCAAAGACCCAAAGAGCGGCCGCCCTGTATTCGTAAAAATCGGAAGATTCGGTCCTGTGGTTCAGATTGGTACCGCAGAAGACGAGAACAAGCCGCAGTTTGCCCAGTTGCCTGCCGACAAGAGCATCGAGACCATTACTCTGGAGGAAGCATTGGAACTCTTCAAGCTGCCTCGCCAGGTAGGTGAGTTCGAAGGCTCTACCGTAACCATCGGAAGCGGCCGTTTCGGTCCATACGTACTCCACGACCGCAAGTATGTATCCATTCCAAAGGAAATCGACCCAATGGCCATCACCCTGGAACAGGCAGTGGAACTTATCAACGAAAAACGCTCTAACGAGCAGAAACGCCATATCAAGACCTTTGAGGAAGACAACAAGCTGGAGCTCCTGAACGGGCGCTATGGTCCTTACATCGCATTCGATGGCAAGAACTATCGCATTCCTAAGGCAAAGCAGGAGAACGTAGAGTCACTCAGCTACGAGGAGTGCATGACCATCATCAAGGAAGCACCAGAACCAAAGGCAAGAGGCAGAAGAAGTAAAAAAGAATAAAATGAAGTCTATCATCATCATTGGATATATGGGAGCCGGCAAGACTACTGTCGGCAAAGCCCTCGCCAAAGAGCTTGGCGTGATGTTCTACGACCTCGATTGGTACATCGAGAGCCGTATGCGCAAAACCGTGAAGCAGATCTTTGACGAAGTAGGAGAAGAGGGATTCCGCCACATAGAGCATAACATGCTCCACGAGGTGGCGGAGTTTGAAAACGTAGTGGTTAGCTGTGGCGGAGGAACACCTTGTTTCTTCGACAATATGGAGTATATGAACCAGTCGGGCTGCACCATCTACCTCAAGGCAACGCCAGAAACCCTCTATGCTCACCTCAAGATGGGCAAGGGCGTACGCCCCCTGCTGCTCAACAAGACTCCGGAGGAAGTACAGGTATTCATCCGCGAGCAGCTGAAGCAGCGCGAGCCTTTCTACGAGAAGGCAAAACATATCATAGACATCAATGTGATGGACAACTTGGATAAAGTAAACGAAACAGTACAGGAGGTTCGTAGCCTGCTGAACGTATAAAGAAAAAAGGTAAGCCAACTCAAGACAAGAGACGGCTTACCTTTCTACGATTTATCATAAACAGAAAATATTATAAAACAAACTTTTTAGCAAGACCAAGAACAGAAAATGAAGAAATGGACTATTGAAGACTCGAAGGAGCTCTACAACATTGGTAGTTGGGGCACTTCTTACTTTGGCATCAACGACAAGGGTGATGTCTATGTAACTCCATGCAAGGACAACACGCAGATAGACCTGCGCGACATCATGGACGAGTTGGCATTACGCGACATCAACGCTCCCGTACTGCTCCGTTTCCCAGACATCCTCGACAACCGCATCGAGAAGACAGCCAGCTGTTTTCAGAAGGCCAAGGAGGAATATGGTTACAAGGGGGAAAACTTTGTCATCTATCCTATCAAGGTGAACCAGATGCAGCCGGTTGTAGAGGAGATCATCTCTCATGGAAAGAAGTTCAACCTGGGACTGGAAGCCGGTTCCAAACCAGAACTTCATGCCGTTATCGCCGTACAGGCACAGAGCGACTCACTCATCATCTGCAACGGTTACAAGGACGAGAGCTACATCGAACTTGCCTTGCTCGCCCAGAAGATGGGTAAGCGCATCTTCATCGTGGTAGAAAAGCTCAACGAGCTGGATATCATCGCCAAGGTGGCAAGTAAGCTCAACGTGAAGCCAAACATCGGAATCCGCATCAAGCTCGCTTCTTCAGGCTCAGGCAAATGGGCTGAGAGCGGTGGCGATGCTTCGAAGTTCGGTTTGACAAGTGCCGAACTGCTTACTGCCCTCAGCAAGATTGAGGAGATGGGATTCCACGACTGCCTGCGCCTCATCCACTTCCACATCGGAAGCCAGATTACCAAGATCCGCCGCATCCAGACGGCTCTCCGTGAAGCGGCTCAGTTCTACATCAACCTCCACAAGATGGGCTACAATGTAGATTTCGTAGATTGTGGCGGTGGTCTTGGCGTAGATTACGACGGCACCCGTTCTGCCAGCAGCGAAAGCTCTGTAAACTACTCTATCCAGGAGTATGTGAACGACTGTGTCTATACATTCGTTGATGCAGCCAACAAGAACAATATCAACCATCCTAACCTCATCACCGAGAGTGGCCGTTCGCTCTCTGCCCACCACTCCGTATTGGTGATTGATGTGCTGGAGACTGCTTCCCTGCCGGAAATGCCAGAGGAGTTTGAAGCAAAGGAAACCGACCACCAGCTGGTTAAGGACCTTTACGAGATATGGGACAACCTGAATCCTCGCAACATGCTGGAGGATTGGCACGATGCCGAACAGATTCGCGACGAGGCATTGCAGCTCTTCTCTCACGGCATCGTAGATTTGAAGACCCGTGCCGAGATTGAGGCGATGTACTGGAGCGTGTGCCACGAGATCAACAACCTTGCCAAGCACATGAAGCATGTGCCTGAGGAGCTCAGGGGATTGGACAAGATTCTTGCCGACAAGTATTTCTGCAACTTCTCATTGTTCCAGAGCCTGCCAGACAGTTGGGCCATCGACCAGCTCTTCCCTATCATGCCAATCCAGCGCCTGGACGAGCGTCCTACCCGCAACGCCACCTTGCAGGACATTACCTGCGACAGCGACGGCAAGATTGCCAACTTCGTAACCGATGGTCATATCGGCAACGTTCTCCCTCTTCATCCATTGAAGAAGAACGAGCCATACTATCTCGGCGTGTTCCTCGTAGGTGCCTACCAGGAGATTCTGGGCGACATGCACAATCTCTTCGGCGACACCAATGCTGCCCACATCTCTGTAAAGGATGGCAAGTACTGCATCGACCAGATATTCGATGGCGAGACCGTAGAGGAGGTATTGGATTACGTACAGTACAATCCTAAGAAGCTCGTCCGCCAGTTGGAGCAGTGGGTAACCAAGAGTGTGAAGGAAGGCAAGATTTCACTCGATGAGGGTAAGGAGTTCCTGGGCACCTATCGCAATGGTCTCTTCGGATACACATATCTTCAGTAAACATTCAACATAAGATAAGATGAAAAAAGTAACAGTAGTAAAGGTAGGCGGTGCCATCGTTGAAGACAGCGAGCAGCTGGCACAGCTCTTGAAGGATTTTGCAGCCATTCCCGGCAAGAAAGTATTGGTACATGGCGGTGGACGCCGTGCCACCAAGGTAGCTGCAGCCCTCGGCATCGAGAGCAAGATGGTAAACGGCCGTCGCATCACCGATGCAGATATGCTGGAAGTGGTAACGATGGTTTATGGCGGTTTGGTAAACAAGAACCTGGTTGCCAAGCTTCAGGCTAACGGCGTGAACGCCCTCGGCCTGACAGGTGCCGACATGGACGTAATCCATAGTCATAAGCGCCCATTGAAGGATGGCATCGACTTCGGATTCGTAGGCGATGTAGAGCGTGCCAACGGCAAGATGCTCCAGACCCTGATTAACGAAGGCATCACCCCGGTGATGGCTCCGCTGACCCACGACGGAAAGGGCAATATCCTCAATACCAATGCCGATACCATCGCAAGCGAGACAGCCAAGGCTTTGGCTCCTTACTACGACGTGACATTAATATATAGTTTTGAAAAGAAAGGTGTGCTCAGCAATCCTGAGGATGACGACAGCGTGATTCCAGTGATTACCCATGCCGATTTTGAGAGATACAAAGCAGACGGTACCGTGGCAGGCGGCATGATTCCAAAGCTGGAGAATGCCCTTGCAGCCATCGATGCAGGCGTAAAAGAAGTGATTATCACCCTTGCTACCGCCATCGACGGAAAGCACGGAACTGTTATTAAGAGTTAAAAATAGAAATAATTCAGAGTTGCTTGTAACTTTCTTACAGGTGAGTCGTCATTAATTATAGAGGGATGAAAAAAATCAGTTTCCAAAACGATGTTTTGCCGCTGAAGAATAAACTCTTCAGGCTGGCACTTCGCATTACTCTCAACCGGGAGGAAGCGGAGGACGTTGTGCAGGATACCATGATTAAAGTCTGGAATGCCCGCGACAGATGGCAGGAGCTTGACTCCATCGAGGCCTATAGCCTCACCATCGCCCGCAACCTCTCGCTCGACCGCATCAAGAAGATGGATAATCAGAATGATTCGCTGGAAGAGCAGACTGCGGAAAGGCTCGACGAGACATCATCCACTCCTTCCGAACGAATGATTCAGAAAGACAAGCTGAACATCGTAAGGAACATCATTAATGAATTGCCCGAGAAGCAGCGCAGCTGTCTGCAACTTCGAGACATCGAAGGAAAATCCTATAAGGAAATAGCAGACATCCTCAGCATCACCGAAGACCAGGTCAAGGTGAATATCTTCAGGGCTCGACAAACAGTTAAACAAAGATTTCAACAATTCGACAGTTATGGATTATAAGTACATCAACCAACTTTTGGACCGCTATTGGAAGGCCGAGACTTCTCTCGAAGAAGAGGAGATTCTCCGTGCATTCTTCAGCCAGGACGAGTTGCCTGCCGAGCTGAAGCCATATCAGGCGCTCTTCTCTTACGAGATGGGCGAGGCTAAGCAAGAGACACTGGGTGATGACTTCGACCAGAAGATGATGGCGATGATTGAAGATGAATACACCAAGGAGCCAAACAAGGCGAAGGTAGTTTCATTGACAGAGCGTCTGAAGCCTCTCTTCAAGGCTGCTGCCGTAGTAGCCATCGTCCTGACCTTGGGCAACGCTGCTCAGGTTCCATTCCAGAACAATGTCGATAATCAGATTGAAAACGTAGGATACACCAAGAGTGGCAAGGGCGTTTCCGTAGTCATGGGCGATTCAGCTTCGGTTGACTCCATGCAGCGCACGGGCATCGACCAGATAAGCACCACCACCCCTTCTCCTACGATATTGAAGTAGTTATTTCTATGCTTTCTCTATATAAAAAATCATGTTTAGTAAAACAATTCTGAAACTGTGAAGTTTCAATTCTCTCAAATTTTTCATAACATACTAACGTAATAGGGCTGCCAGGATGTACTGGCAGCCCTTGCTGTATATCATAAGAGGCAACTCGCACGGGTTGCCTCTTAACACATAAACCATAATCAAACCTAAAAACTTATATTTTTCACTCTATTCAATGCTTCTAAATAATAGTAGTCGGCATAGATAATGCTGGCATCTATCTCGCTTCCTGCCGGATGATGCCCCGTGCTATGCATAAGGAATGCCACATTCTTCTTGCCGCTCTGGTATTTACTGGTGCTAAGCTGGGCTAGCGTCTGCAAGGCAAACTGCTTATACTCCTCACCTTTTTCACCTCCCACATATTTCTGAAGTTCCAGTAAGGCATCGGCAACCACGCAGGCAGCACTTACATCCTTCGGTGCTCCCATTGTTCCACGTGAATCATCCATATCCCAAAGAGGAATGAAGTCATCGCTGGTTTCCTTCAATCGCTTGATATAAATATCAGTCACCTTCTGGGCAAAATCCAGGAACATCTTGTTACGGGTATAGCGATACACCATCGTATAGCCGTAGATGGCCCAACTCTGCCCTCTCGACCACATGGAATCATCAGAATACCCCTGATGGGTCACACCCTTGATGAGATTGCCATTGATGGTATCATACACAGCCACATGATAGCAGCTGCCATCCGGACGGAAATGATTCTGCATCGTGGTCTTGGCGTGAGTTACTGCCAGATCATGAAGCAGCTTGTTTCCTCCGTTCCTGGCTGCCCAGAACATCATGTCGAGATTCATCATATTGTCCATGATGGTGTTGTGAGGCCAGTTGCGAGGTTTCACTTCTCTAGGCCAACTCAATATCGTTCCTACAATAGGATTGAAAAGCGTGGCAAGGGAGTCGGCTGAAGCCAGAATCACATTCTTGTATTCCTGCGAATGATTCACCTCATAGCCCTTCCCGTAGGAACAGAACATCAGGAAACCGATATCGTGGTCATAACATGGGCGATAGGCGATGCCTTTCAGAGACTCCGTATATCCTTCGGCGGCCTTGCGCACAGCCTCATCCTTGGTATTCTGATAGTCCATCCAGAGGATTCCCGGCCAGAAACCATCACACCACTCCTCTGGGGTAGCCTTGCGGCAGTTCCACCCCTTCTGCTTATCCCCCTTGAGGATATTGCGAGGCTCCATCGTATAGTCGTAGGAGCCATCCTTCTGCTTCAGTTCTTCCAAAGCTCTGCACACCTGCTTATGGCAGTATTGCAGTTGCTTATCCACATCAAGCCCCTGCTTTGCATCGAGCTTGTTCTGTGCCATCATGCCGTTCACCAGGAACAAGGCAGATACCAAAAAAAATATTCTTCCTATTTTCATCATTATTCGTTTATTATCAATACGAATGAAACAGGAAGAATACTTAACCTGGTTAGTATTTGAGCAATAAGGAAGCGCAGCTATTGTTTGTTATATGTTAAAAATATGCTTATAAGCTGCCAAAACTATACTTTTTAACATGGTTTTGGCAACTTATAAGCATATTTTTGTTATATTTGCACCCAAAAAGAAGAGACCATTATGCTTATCGGAAGAGAAAAAGAAATAAAAACATTACAGCAGGCCTATCACTCAGAATACTCTGAGTTTGTGGCAGTTTATGGGCGACGACGCATCGGGAAGACTTTCCTTATCAGAGAGGCTTTCAACTATCAGTTTGCCTTTCAGCATACAGGTGTGTATAAAGAAACACTCAAAAAACAACTTCGCAACTTCAGAGATGCCCTAAAAATGAGTGGAATGAAGAAAGTAAGAATCCCAACAGATTGGAGCGATGCCTTCTTTCAACTGGCTCAATTCATCAAAGAAAGCAAGGAAGAAAAGAAAATCATCTTCATAGACGAGGTTCCTTGGCTTGACACCCCTCGCTCCGGATTCCTTTCGGCATTGGAATATTTCTGGAACTCCTTTGCCTCTGCTCGCAAAGATGTTCTCTTGATTATCTGCGGCTCAGCCACCTCATGGATTATCAATAAAGTATTAAAAAACCATGGTGGGCTGCACAATCGTGTTACTTATCGCATACATCTCCAGCCATTCACGCTACACGAATGCGAAAAATATGCCAAATATCTAGGCATGCGTGCTTCTCATTACGACCTTATAGAGTATTATATGGTTTTAGGGGGAGTTGCCTTCTATTGGTCACGTCTTGACAAAGGGCTGAGTGTTGCCCAAAACATAGACAATATGATTTTCTCCGAAACTGGTTTCCTACATAATGAGTTTAATGAGTTATACGACTCTCTTTTCAATGAGCCAGAATCATATCTCAAGATTATCGACGCCTTAGGCACAATCCGTCTTGGAATGACCCGTGACGAATTGGTAAAAGAAGGCGGCATTACAAGCAATGGTAAACTCACGAGAATGCTGGAAGACTTGACGGAATGTGGATTCATCAAGCGAATACCTTCTTATGGGGGAAAAGCCAAAGATGACTTGATCCAATTGGTTGATAACTTCACCATATTTTATTATAAGTACATCAAAGAGAACCAAAACAATGACGAACATTTCTGGTCAAACAGCTACAATTCTCCTATCAGAGCCACATGGACTGGATTGGCTTTCGAGCGAGTTTGCTTTCAGCATATTCCACAAATCAAACAAGCGATGGGGATTGCTGGTGTAGCCACACAATGCTATTCTTGGAAAGCGAAAGGTGAAATGCACTCCTCTGGTGCTCAAATAGATATGGTACTAGATAGGAGCGACAACATCATCAACATTTGTGAAATTAAGTTCTCAAAAGGAGAATATACCATTACGAAAGATTATGCGATGTCGCTCAACAATAAAGTGGAAAGATTCATTAATGCCACTAAGACCAAGAAGTCGATTCTCCTGACAATGATTACGACAAATGGCGTGACACACAATGAATATTGGAATCAAATTCAGAAAGAGATAACTGCCGATGAACTATTTTAGTTGCAAGTAACAACTCAATATGTCTATACGAAAAATCCTTCGCCCCAAATCTAAGAAAGATATTGGGGCGAAGGAATCAGATGATATCCTCGGAACTACAAGCCTTTCAAACTTAGGCGATAACTCAACGAGTATTCTCCATCGAAGAGGCGATACTCCTTGTGAGGTGGCTCACCCCAACTGTTATCACCACCGACTCCTCGCTGAACACCATCCAGAATCACATACGTTTCCTGGCGTGGGTGCATGTCCTTCTGTTGCATCATCTTCTTCTCCAATCCCATATCGAGATCTTCGTCTGCGAAATGAAGGGCAGAGAAGTCCATCGGTTTCTCGGCTTGGAATCGAAGGGTGACACCCGATTGAGGAGCGGTAATCTCAGCCCAGCGCACATCACAATGATTGCCGGTCTGCTGAGGGAAGATGTAAGGATAATACATATCCGTCACCGTAGTATGATAGATACCCAAGAACTGGCTGGTCTTTCTGTCAGAATAGTTCTCCCATGGACCACGACCATAGTAGCTTACGTTCTCGAAGCCCTTAGGAAGCGTCATACGCATACCGAAACGAGGTAACTCCGGTAGTTTCTTTCCCTTGGTGTCCATACTCGCCTTTACGTCAATGCTGCCATCCTTGCGGAAGAGATAAGAGAGACGATAAGGTTGGTTGAGATCGCCCAACACCATGTCAAAGGTAATGAGCACTCCTTCCTCGGTAGGTTCGCCCACCTGACATTTCGAAACATAGCGATTGGTCTGTGCGGAACGCCATACGTTACTCTTCTGTGGCATCTTGTTGCCATAATCGTTGTCATTAGGTGCACGCCAGAAGTAAGGTTCCAAGGCAGTACGATTGTGCAAGACTGAAACACCATCCATGGCATAATTGGTAAGCGCACCACTCTGCCTGTTGATTTCCGCCTTGACATTGCCTACCGTCAGCACAATATTGTTCTTCTGCGTCTCCACCTTGACATCGCCTTGTGTCTGCAAGCTAGCATTCTCTTCCAACTTGCCCGCATGCAAGAATTGCTCCTTTGCCACATCATAATGAGCTGGCAAGAGATCGCTTGCCGTGCGAGTATAGGCAAACACTTGAAGCGTATATTCATCAGATTCTTTCAGCGATGGCATCTTGATGCGCACCGTACTCTCTTGTTGTGGTAAGGTCTTCAAGCGGAAGTCACCCATAGCCACCTCCTTGCCTTCCTTGCAGAGCGTCCAATGGAAGTCATAGTCGGCAAGAGTCGAGAACTGATACTCATTTCTCACAGTCAACTCTCCCTTCCTCCAGTCGAAATCTGGGAAGATGATGTCTTGATATACCTTCTTCACCTCTAAGGCTTGCGGCTTGTAACTCATATCGGAAGCAAGGACACCATCACATCCACTGTTCATCTCCACAGGCCATACATAACTTCCCATCTCTCCATTATACATCCAATAAGTACGGCGGTCGGTATTGTCATGGAGTGTACGACGGAAGCCCTGGTCTTGGAAATCCCAGATGAATCCACCTTGTAAGTTAGGCGACTTCTTGATTAAATCCCAGTAATCCTGAAGATTTCCATTGCTATTGCCCTGAGCGTGAGCATACTCACACATGATGAAAGGACGCTGCTTGCCACTCTTAGCATAGGCTAGCACCCTGCCCCAGTTAGGGTACATGTGGCACACAATGTCTGTGTTTTCCTCTTCCCAAGCTTGCTCAAACTGTACGAAACGAGTTTTGTCGTTTGCCTTCAACCAGCGATACTGCTCATGGAATACTTGTCCATTGCCACACTCATTGCCCATCGACCATCCAATGATACTAGGATGATTTCTGTCACGATAGAACATACGATGGATGCGGTCACGATGCGCAGGAGCCCACTCCTTGCGATAAGCCGGATGAGGAACCGTATCAGTGAAATAGACGCAACTACCCATTCCGTGAGTCTCGATATTGGCCTCATCCACCACATAGATGCCATACTTGTCGCAGAGGTCAAGCCACTCCGGACTATTCGGATAGTGACTGCTACGCACAGCATTAATGTTCAACTCACGCAGACGGCGCAGATTGTCCATCATGATTTCATGGCTCTGCACATGTCCTAGGGAGTCATTGTGCTCATGGCGATTGACCCCTTTTATATATACCATCTTGCCATTGACCAGCAATCGGGCATTCTCTATCTTCACCTCACGGAATCCCACTTGCTGTCGCACAGTATCTCCACCCAATATCATGGACATCTGATACAGATATGGCTTTTCGCCACTCCATAGGTTCACCTTGTTGAGTTTCTTACTCACGTGGATGGTTGCCTCCTTGCCTTCGGCTTTGAAAGGCTTTGTCTCATTCAGTACCAACTTACCATTGGCATCCCTAAGCTGCACCAACACCTTATCGGATACGGAATTTCCAGAGAAGTTGCGTACCGTTACATCAGCCTCCAACTGTCCATTGTGATAGTTATCCACAGGTGTAGCGGTGATATTGTAATCCCAAACCGAAACTGGGTTATAAGCTTGCAGATACACGTCACGTTCTATACCTGTGATACGCCAGAAGTCCTGATCCTCCATATAGCTGCCATCGTGCCAACGATACACCTGTACCGCCATTTGATTGGCACGACCATCTAGATGGATAAACTTCGTCACGTCAAACTCGGCAGGAGTCTTGGAGCATTTGGTCATACCCACTTCCTTACCATTCACCCATACTCGGGCATAACCCGTGATGGAACCGAAATGGAGCACCACTTCTCTGTCCTTCCACTGAGAAGGTACAGTGAATGAAGTACGGTAAGTACCCACAGGGTTAGGGATGTCGATGTAAGGAGGATTAGGCGACCATGGATAGGTGATATTGACATAGAGGGGTGCGCCAAAACCCTGCAACTCCCAGTTGGATGGCACAGGAATCTGCGCCCATTTGGAATCATCGAAGTCCATCCGATAGAAGTCGGTAGGAGCATCCTTGATGTCATCGGCATAATGGAAACGCCACTTGCCATTGAGCAACTTCGTATGTGAGGTCTTGAACCAAGCATGTGGTTGTTCCTTGCCTCGCTCAAACACGGTCGGGTTCTCCCATTCATGCTCGTAAGCACTCGCTGCGAGTGTCGAGCCAAAGAGAGCCACCGATAACAATAATAAATTCTTGATATTCATAATTCTATTCGTATTTTACTTTTTTCGGAATCTCAATACAGATAGGTTGCACGGCTCCCTTATATTCACCATCGGCATCAGCAACCGCTACCAGCCAGCAGGTGAATGACCTACGGACATTGTCCCATCCTGCCTCGTATGGATAGAACTTGAAGGTCGTATCATTGACTTTCTTGACAGGACCATTGATTACCTCAATGTGAGGTTTCTTCTTGCCATGCTCTTGGGCGGTTGCACTATGAGAGCTATCGGTATAGACCGCCTTTAGCTGGAAGGTGATGCCCTCCAGGTTTCTTAAATCAAGTTTCATGCCTCCCTGCAACCTATCGTTGTATGGAATGAGCTTACCTTGATACTCGAAACCAACATACTGCACTTTCTTGCCCGCCGTCTCCTTGTATCGAGCCTCTGTGAGTTCCGCCATTTCCTTATCGAAATACCAGAAGGCATCATGCTTGTCGCCCTTATATATATTATAAGGTGCAGGCTGAGGGCGAGAGGCAGAAGCTATCTCAGGAGCTTTACCTTTGTCTGCTCCATCTGTACCCACCATATCAGAATGGAATCTCTCGGCAAGCCAACCATCCTTAGGATTGAGCTTGCGCAGCGTTCCATCGGCATTCAAACGCTGTTCTAACGCCTTTTGGATGAACTTCGCTAAATACAAGGCCGTTTGGTCGCCACAATCGAAATGACCTCTGCCCGTATCACATAGGAAGGAAATGCAACTCTCAGGATACATCATTCGGAAAGCAAGGGCTGGATTCACACGAGCCTCCCACCATTCATACTCGCCTTCCACCATCAAGCCAGGGATACCATCGATGTTACGATGACGTCCCCACTCCACATTGTCTCTTCCATAGCCACAGAGATTGGTGCGAGGGGCATCACCATGGAAAGAGATGATGCAGAGGGTGCGGTTAGGATTCCAAGCCGCAAAATTCCAAGGGAAAGTGGCTTGTGCGGAATGTCCCAAAGGGATGACGGGAGCCTTGGCTATCTCGGCATATCCGCTTTGGTCGGCAAGATTACCCATCATCTCCTCAAAGGTATTCTGTGCGCCAGTCGCTGGATCCCAGTTGTTGCTGAAAGCAGGAGCCACCCATACCATTGCCACACCCAGTTTCTTCATCTGAGCCTGAAACTTCGGATTCTTATAGATAGCCTCCTCCGTCATATTCTGTTGAGAAAGCATCACAGCTTTCACTTGCTTGCAGCCATCAGGCACCCAAAGGTAAGCCACAGGAGCCTTGCCTGTCTCTGAAGAGATATAGCCTCTCAAATCCACTGACCACTGGTACATTCCACTGCCTCCCACACCAATGGCAAGGGCTGTACTTACGAAGATGCCTTGCAACAGCAAGACCATCAACATAACGCTGATACGTATTTTTCTTAATAACATCATATTGTCATTTTAACAAACTGAATCGCAACGCAGCACCGCCTGATGGCTGCAAATGAAGCTTTAATATCTTGCCAGCCTTGATAGTCTGAACTACAGTAGATACCTTGGTGCGAGTATTCAACGCAGGGTTGTCATTGTAAATCTCCACACGATATTTCTTGCCTTTCTGCAAGAAGTCGGCAGTATTGAGAGTGATGTAACGAACCTGCAAGCCATTCATCGCTCCCACAAACCAATCATTGCCCGAGCGACGCGCCTGCACGATATACTCACCAATCTCGCCCTGCAAAGCCTTGCTCTCATCCCATACCGTAGGACAATATTTCCAGAAGTCCAACTCCTTTTCTCCCTTATATACATTCGGGAGGTCATACCAATACAAGAAGGTGATAGGACTGTAATATACCACTGGCATTGCCAACTGGTGTGCCTTGGTATTCTTCACCCTTCCATTGAAATAACAAGGGGTATAATCGGCAGGACCGCAGAGGAAACGGGTAAATGGCAAAATCGTATTGTGCTCTGCATCTGGCATTTCCTCGTTGCCGCCAATACCTTCTTGCGTCATCAAGTTAGGATAAGTGCGACTCCATCCCGTAGGGCGATACTCATCGTGGATATCCACCATGATGTGATGGTCGGCACACTTCTTTACGGCATTGTGAAGCCAAGTGGTCCACTCCTGCGAACCTATCTGCACAAAGCCAAACTTGATTCCACTGATGCCCCATTTCTCATAGAGTGGCAATAGCTGGTCAAGCTCCTGATACAAGGCTCTCTGGTTGACATAAACCCACACACCGATGCCCTTGCTCTTGGCATACTGACAGAGCTTAGGCATATCAATGTCACGAGTCTCCAATACCTTGAGGGCAGAGGAAGACATCTTCATCTCAGGACCATACCAGCCGGCATCAAGTTCGATGTATTGCAAACCTCTATCCACACAGAAATCCACACCCTCCATACAAGTCTTCATATCCAAGCGGCATACACGGAATGCCTTGCCTGGCTTAATCCAAGAGGAATCCTGTATCAGGCAAGGGGCATTGAGATTGAGCACCATCTGCTTGTTGTTGATGAGGTCGATAGTCTTCTCACCCACCATGATGAATCGCCAAGGCATATCGTATGCCGTGATGATGTCGGCGGAATCAAACATCGCCATCTGCAGTTCATTGTCAGCTTTCAGCTTGAGCTTGCCTCTCACAAAGTCGGTCAATGCCGCCTCGCCAATGGCTGCATAAAGACCGTTTGCCAGTTGGAGAGTCAATGGTCGTTCGGCCTCATCCTTCCAAGCAGCCTCGCTCTTCAAGAGTTTCACCTTGTTGGCATGAGCTTGCGCCCAAGCATAGTGGTAAGCCTCCGCACCAGGAGCAAAGCGGAAGGAAGTCAAGTCTTCGGTGATGTGCATGAACAAGCCGTTGGTAGCCTCGGGGAAATGATAGCGGATGGCAACACCCTCATCGTATGCTCTCACAATGATGTCGAGGAGATATTGCTGGCGCTTATCGTAAGCCGTGCCACTCCCCTCATGTTTCCCACCCTTCAAGAGGTGGATGGTCATCTCATTGTAATGGTCACGCATCTGCGCATACTCGCCATATACAGGCTTCCAAGTGTTGTCTTCCGAACGGCGTTCCACGCTTGTCACCTCCATACCTTTCGTCCAAACACTACTGTTATCCACTGGGATGCCCATCGCAGACTCTACCAAGTGATTGTCGATGTTCACACCCAGTTCGCCTTCTTCCACCACTGGCTTATTGGCATAATCCAAGCTATACATCAGTTTGCCTTCTTTCTGAGAAAAGGCAAACTGGTACTTACCGTTAGGCGATTGCAACGTTTCTACGGCTCCTGCCACTGTAGCAACTAACAGCATCAGCAGCAGGAAAGGCAAACGGTGATTGATACTATAAAGAAAAGTCTTCATTATCATGTATTATAGTTGTTATTACTATTTATTAAAGTTGTCAGAACATATCGCTTAGCCGGTCGCACAACAGCTGTTGTGCGCTCGCATATCAGCTGATGTACACATGCACACCACGTGTTGTGCACACGTCACTCAGCTGTTGTGCGGTTAAAAAATTACAGTTCCACTCTCCAAGCAAACGATGCGCTGGGTGGTTCCATCCTTTAGCTTCACGAGAATACCCACGGCTCCCTTCTGTTCAGGCTCGAAGAAATCGACCGATGCGATGTCGCCTGGCTCGGTATCAGAACTTGGCTCATAGACCGTTACAAATGGATGGTTCCATGCCTCACCCTTCTGGCGAGCCACGAAAGTCAATACGGGCTGGGCATCTACCTTATAAGGCTGATTCGGCATTCGCTCATATTCAAGATTGACAGGCGAGAGAGCTTGGAAGATGGTACGGTTCTCATCCTTCTTCATCCACATGGTCATGGTGATTTCACGCTGACCATCCATTGCCTCCACCACCTTGTCGTCCTGTATCTTTGTTACGAATTGCGTCTTGATGCTGTTCTGCATCTCTGCAATCTTCTTATCATAGATATAAGAATAGGCATAGAGATGACCACCAGCGAAGGCAAGCTCCTCTGTTGGTTTCATATCAAGTGGCTGACCAGAAATGGCATCCATCACCTTCATCTCCTGTCCGAGATTGTGATAGAAGTAATCGTGGGTCTTGTCGCCACCTTCCTTCTTTCGGCTGCGGAACACGTCAATATAATAGCCACCCTTATCGCTGGTCTTCACGATGGCTGTGGTACGCTGCTGCAGTGCTTGAGCCTCTGGCTCGATGAAACTGACGGTAGCATAGCTTACCTTTTCTTTTTGTTCAGAGAGTTTCTTGCTGGCAGGCTGCTCCTTGCTTACCTCTGGGTAAGAAGCGACAACTTTGAAAGCATGCTGCGACATCATTACAGGATAGCTCGACACACCATCCACCACTACGGTGTTGTGGGCTGGCATCTGGGAATAATATTCCAGATAGTCCAAGCCGCTATAGAGGCTTCTGCCGATACCAGCATCAGGTCCCAGGACATATCCCTTGCCATAGAGTTCAAGCGAGATGCCGTTGGCATGCTGATGATTACCAAGGCTGGCATTGATGGAAGCCATCAAGTCGTGCTGCTTGTCCATACCACTTCGCATCGCTATCCACGATACATTAGGGGCATAGAACAGGGTGCTCGTATATTTTTCTATCTCTGAGATAGGAGCCTTGGAAGTCACCGCATTCTTCAAGAGATTCATCTCAGAGATAAGGTTCTTGTCCTTATGGCGAGTGGCATACTTCAAGATATGGTCGATGCCACCTATATTGAGATAACCAGGATGAGTATCGCCAAAACCTGCAATCATACGGTTAGGGAAGAGATATTCAGCAGAGGTCTTCACAGCTTCCTTTAGGATAGGACGCTGCTTGAAGAGGTCAATGCCCGCCTTCTCATCGAGCATATTGGCAAAATCGCAGATACTGCCCAATACCGTGGTGCTATAGCCTGGAGCCTCATACCAAGTCTTGCTCTTGGCATCAAAACCGAAATCGATGAGCTTGTTCATGCTCCACTGGCGAATACTATTTTGATTTACAATATAATCCAAGTAGTATTGCTTGCCTTTGCCATCTGCGTAAGCTTGGTTATCTTGCAATACCAGGGCTATCTTCATGATGAAGTCTGCTTGGAACAAGTCCCAGTTGTTGTGAGGCACGCCATTAGCAATGATGTTTTCCGCCCATTTCTTAAAGCCCGATTCGATGATGGCTTGGTCATCCTTCACGAGATTCTTGATGAGGGGATACATCTGGGTGAGTTCGTTGATGACATCCTCGTGGATAACCTCAAAGGTAGTCATGCCCACCAAGGTTTGCTGATGACCATGATTCAGGTCGATAGGCACATTGCGATAGGCGATACCTTTCATATAGACATCAAACACCTTCGCTGCCATCTGTCCATAGCGCATATCGCCAGTGGCGGCATAGATGCGAGCGGCATCACGGGCGATGGTGATAATCTGATGGTTCACACCTGCCAGATTACATCCCGTCTTGGCAGGAGAAGTCTTCTCCATCTTGCCTGTAGCCCTGCTAATGTAAGTAACGCTACCCTACTCATCGTCATCATAAGGAATAATATCCTCCAGCTTAGGGCGATTATATTGAGATGCCGTGCTTCGTGAGCCATTATATTTCACGGTAGGACCTGCCGCTTTCGCTCCTCCAGGATGAGAGAATGTCTCCCCATTCACAAAGACATCAGATGCCTGGGTCTTCCAAAACATCTGCAAACGGGAGTAGAGCCAGTCGGGTTGCTTATCCACCTGGCTCATTACGTTCTCAATCTTAGCTTTCAACTTGGTAATCTCAGGATCCTCCACCTTCTTCTTTGCCATACCGAAAGAGGAAGAGAGGAGCATCAAGGCTGCCACATATAGTACTTTCTGTTTCATGTGATTGATTCTTATCTTTAATTTGGTTTTTAATAAGAATACGATTGGGACGGGAATTATACGTAGAACATCAGATTATAAAACGTATGTAAGTGCGGTCATCGAAGCTTTTGTTCCCTGCCACCAAGCCCTTAGTGGCAATGAAGTCGTGGATGCATTGAGGGTCGTGGGCGACAAGATGCGCCAAGGCAGCCTCGCTCTCTGCCAGAGTTGGCTTCAGGAAAGGATAGCCATCGCTAGCCAAGACTATCTCTTGGGATGAGGTATTGCATTCAGAAAAAGATGATATAGTGGAGGATTCTTCTTCCAATGATACCACTCTTACGCCCTCTCGATAGATAGGAAATCCATCTATCACGGCATAACATTTGTTTTGTCCACCTAGCATCGCCTCGATAAGCAATGGTTCGATGCTTTTGCGAGCCTCTGCAGGTGTCATACCTTGTTGTATCAACGTCACTCGCCTGGTAGCAATCTCTTGCTCGTATGGCTTGGAGTTATCATACAGCTTTCCATTGATGATGGCTTGACAATCCCCTACCATCCAAACTTCTTTCTTTTGGTTACTATAGATGACTGCCGATGCCGTAAGCCTTTCCTCTGGATGCAGGCGCAACTGCTCCTCGATTCCCATAGGCTGATACACCTTATTATATATATAAGCGGTGATGCCCTCACAAAACTCATCCACAGTCGCATCAGCTTTCATCTCCTGCTGGATATATTCCGAAATGAGCATCATGGCATATCGCCCATTCTTCATATCGGGCGAGAGATGCTTGGGTGTCTTGCTGGTGCTGCCGTCTATTACGGCGATGAAATCATCCGTCATGACCAGTCCGTCCTCACAAGTCTCTTGGCTTTTCTTTCCTATGATATTGCTTTCTATTATCTTCATTGTATTTACGTGTTTCGTTAATGACACGTCAAAGATAATACATTTCACCTGATAATAGAAGTTTATTAAGATTCTTTTGGATAATAATTACATCGCCATGTTCAGCATGGCTCTCACTTGCTTGCGAGAGGTGAAGAGCTGAGATTCCACGGTGCGCTTGGAGACATTCATCTCCTGAGCGATGTCGCCAGCTGTCATATCCTCAAAGAGACTCATACGATATACCTTGGCACAAGCAGGGGATAGTCTCGCCATACTGTCATTCACCATGCGCAGGGTATCATGATACTCTGCCATGCGCTCTACATGAGAGTGCTGGAGCTCCATCTCGTACTTGGCATTCTCCTCCATCTTATGACGGAAGATGCGACGGCGGAGAAGGTCTTTCACCTTGTTGGCTGCGATGGTGAAGGCAAACGACTTGATGGTTTCCTCATTGATCATACCCTCAAAGCTCATCATCTTGATGAAGACATCCTGTATGAGATCCTCACCCTCCTCGCGGTTGCCCAAACGAGAAGTGGCAAAGTTTACGAGTTCTGCATAATGAACTGTATAGAAGTTAGCAATCATTTGCCCCTGATTATTAGCTGTCTGTTTCATATCGTTGACTGTTTATTTTTGATTTCTGCTGCAAAGGTATGGAAAACCCTTTTAAACAGTTGTATCATTTGTACCAACGATATATGTGAAACGTACCAATTATTTGCACCAATGTGTACGTATATTGATTATCAACTACTTAACCACTTCTATTTTTTAAGAATATTGCGAAGGAAGTACGCCAAACATCTCCTTGAAGTGCTTGGAGAAGTTCTGCGGAGAGGCAAAACCCGTCCTGTAACAAGCCTCCGAGACATTACAATTGCCCTCTTTCAGAAGCTTGGCGGCTGTCTTCAATCGTACCGTTCGGATGAAATCGGCAGGGGTCTGACCAGTCAGAGATTTCATCTTTCGGTAGAAGCTCATGCGAGACATTACGACATCCCCTGCCAAGGAGTCGATGGTGTATTCAGAGTTGTCGATGTTTTTCTCGATATGCCCAATCACTTCATTCAGGAAAGCCTCATCAGGTGTAGAATCCGTCACCGTCTTCGGGTCGAGCGAGATACTATGCGAGAAGTCTTGCTTTCGCTTCTCTTGCTTTTCCAAGAGATTACTGATGCGTGCCAAGAGCACCTCCATATCGAAAGGCTTGGCAATGTAGGCATCGGCACCAGCCTTGTATCCTTCAGTACGTCCCTCATCGGTACTCCATGCCGTGAGCAAGATAACTGGGATATGCGAGGTTTCGATATTTTCCTTGATGCGGCGACACATGTCCGTACCATTCATTCTAGGCATCATCACATCGCTCACGATGAGGTCGGGGTTCTCTTCCTCCGCCTTCAAGGCTCCCTCCATGCCATCCTTTGCCACTAACACCTTATTATATATATGGCTCAGTTCTCGATGCAGGAAGTGACGGAAGTCATCATTGTCCTCCACAACCATCACCGTCTTCTCTATTTTTTTCTGTCCCTGTACCTCCGTGGCTCCATCTATGGCATCCATTGCTGATGAAGGCGCAACCAGATTGTCTTGGGCTGCCTCTTGCTGCAAGGCATGCTTCAAGTCGGCAGGTATATCCACGATGAAGCGAGAACCTTTTCCTTCTTCACTCTCCAAGGAGATCTTGCCTTGATGCAACTTCACATACTCATACACCATGTTCAGTCCGATGCCAGAGCCCACCTGCGTGGCTGCTTGCTTCTGCTCCGCACGATAGAACCGCTCGAAGACATGAGCTTGTTCCTCCTTGGAGATACCGCAGCCTGTATCCTCTACGATGATACGGGCATAGCGACGGCTATCGATGAAACACTTGCTCAGTTCTACTTTTACCACTCCACCTGCCTTCGTAAACTTGAAAGCATTAGAGAGCAGGTTGGTCAATATCTTGCCCAACTTATCCCTATCGAAATACATAAAGAGTCCACCGGTCTTGTCCTCAAACTTCAGGGAGATGCTTTTCTGCTCCGAAAGGGGGCTAAACTTCATGATGGTATATTGGATAAACTCATCCAGATTGCCACTCGCCAGACTGAGTCGTTCTCCATTCATCTCCATCTTGCGGAAGTCGAGCAACTGGTTGACGAGTTGCAGCAAGTCGCCCGCATTCCTGCTTACATCGTTCAGCTGATGGCGGGTTTCGCCATCCGTGGTGCGCTTCAGGATGCTTCCTATAGGCGTGATGATGAGCGTGAGCAAGGTGCGGAACTCGTGGCTGATATTGGTGAAGAAGCGATACTTCATCTCCTCCAGTTCCTTGTACTTCTCGTCCTCCATGCGCTTGCGGTTCTGCTCAATCTTCCACCTTACAACGAAGATAATCAAGGCGATGAATGCCAAGAAATACAAGAGCTTGGCCCACCAAGTAGCCCAAAGTGGAGCCAGCACCTCTATCTCCAAGGTTGCCGATAGCTTGCTCCATACCTTGTCTAGACCAGCAGAATAAACCTCTAGCTTATAAGTGCCAGGAGACAAGTCGGTATAGTTTGCCCTGCCAATTCCATCTTGCGGATTTATCTCTATCCAATCATTATTAACCCCCTGGAGTCTATATTTATAATAGGTGTGGTGAGGCATGTCGAAGTTCAAACCAGAGAAATGGACGGTGATGAAGTTCTCATCATGCTCCAGCACGATCTTCCTGGTAGTGCTCAAGGCAAAAGGCAAGATAACCCTGCCATCATATTCTTTGCCTGCCACTACTTCTTGGTTATTCACCAATAGGGATGTGAACACAGGATGACCAGTATATTCCATATCCTTCACTTGGATAGGATCCACGATATAGAAGCCTGTAGAACTGCCAAAGAAGAGTTTGCCATCAGCCATTCTAGCTGCTGTCTTAGGCAAGAACTTAGCATCACCCAACTTATTCTGACTATCAAACATAGTCAAGGCAAAAGGTTGTTCAGAAGAACGAGTGCGACGGATTCGACAAAGTCCATTGGCTGTAGTAACCCAAACTTCGTCTAATTTATCCACTACTAAATCCTGTATCATCTCATTGGTCATGCCTTCTTCCTTGCCGTACCGATAAGTCTTACCATTCTGGATATCGAAGACATAAACTCCATTCATCGTTCCTACCCAAATCCAACCTTGCTTATCAATGGCAAGAGCCTTGCAGACAGCTTTCAATTTCAACTGATTGCCCACGATAAGTCCCTTGTTGGTTGCTGCCCACAAGCGATGCTGCCTATCAAAAACGATAGAATACCTCAGTTCGGGATAAGAAATAGTGCCTAAAAAAGTTGGTAATCTCCGATATT